>Ga0307978_1002053_pt1 | contig 14493 bp, 14 predicted proteins | sample OrgLakmetage1056_FD_203151 | JGI IMG/M metagenome (GOLD analysis project Ga0307978, IMG submission 203151) | Saline water microbial communities from Organic Lake, Antarctica - #1056 | ecosystem: Environmental > Aquatic > Non-marine Saline and Alkaline > Saline | place: Antarctica: Organic Lake...
GACGTTGAACAAATGCTCAAGGCAGGCTTCATCTGTCGGGAATTGTTGAAAAAACTGGCGCACATTTGTCTGTTTCATGCTATAAATATAGTAATAGCACTACCGTATGTAAAGGGGATACGCCCCGCAATTTCTGCTGCTGCCGGGTCAGTTCTCAGTGACAATCAACAGCCCGGCACCTTCAAGGCGCTTTCCTAAATGTTCCGTTCGGGCAGGCATATCAGTGTGGCGTTGCAAATCAATCAAACGACCGATCTACGCCGCCGCTTTCTGTAGACTTTCTGCCTTGGCGTCATAGCCCTCACCATCTGGAGCGAGCAATCGTCCCTGAACCTGCCCCTCTGCCCCTGTTCATTTGGATTGGGGAGATATTGCTTCGGACCCAAATATCGGACCCGTTGTTCCGCGCCCTCGCACTGTTCATGTGAAATTGCCCGGGCAGCCTGCTGCACGTCAACATCGCGCATCTGCCGTTTTCGCCGCGATCTCCGGACCCTCCGCCGCGACGGTGGCGACAGTCGGCAAAATGTCCATCATGGAGCTGCACAGCCGCAACGACCCCGAAAAATGAACATCGGCACGCTGTCGGCGCAGGCACGCTGGGCCTGCTGATCCTGCCGTCGATCGCCATGATCGTGTGCGGCGTGACGGTGAACGAGATCATCTCCAAACTGTTCATCACCGCCCGCATCCCAGGTTTGGCATTGGCGGCGTGCGTGATGCTTTATGTCGCCGTCTGGTCCTACTTCAATCGCGGCACCTTCAACCCCGTGAAGGAGGACGATCTGGCCAGCGTCGGCAATCGGCTGCCGGACCTGCTGCGGGCGCGCTTGCTGATCGTGTGCGTCACCGGCTCCAGCTACGCGCGACGAAGGCCCCGGCCTTGGGCCTGTTCGACGCGGTCATGCGGTCCGCGCAACAGCGCACGATGACCTGCGCGAGCCTGATGGAGAGCATCACCGGAGCCGTGCGCACCACCGCGATGATCATGCCAACCCTCGTGGATGTAGGCTTTTTGTCGCTTGCCGTGGGGTTCACCGGGATCCCCCGCGCGCTGAGGCAGGGGATCGAGGCGCGAGAATTGCCTCCGTTGATGCTCATCGTCATTCTCACGATCTTCTACATCATTCCGGGGTGCATCCTCGACGGTCTCAGTTCAGTCGTGCTGACCATGGCGGTGATCGAGCCTATGGTCCGCGCCGCAGGTTTCGACATGTTGTGGTTCAGGGTCTTCGTGACCATCTTGGTCGAAATGGCTAAGATCACACCATCCATCGGCTTCAACCTTTTCGTGCTTCGAGGGATGACCGGCACGGACATGGGCTTCATCGGCCGGGCCTCGTCTCCGATGTTTCTGGTGATGGGCGGGTTCATCATCATCTTTTTCACATTCCCCGGCATGGCCGCCTGGCTACCGGAAGTGCTCAGCCGGTAGCGCGCTTTAGGGATGCTTAGGCCAGTGGCGGTTGCGTGGCCCTCACATTCGGCGCCTCAACTGCTGTTCTTGTCAGAGGTTCGCCCCAGTTCGCGCGTGTTGACGCAACTGGGATGAAAAGACGCGACATGCGGAGACCTGATCATCCTGAGAGTGCGGAATACCATACCTCAGCGCGATCTCGCGGGGCCCATTTCCCAAAGGGGGGATGCTGCCTTACGCTCGGGCGGCTAGCACTTTGATCCTTGGATCGCAGGACGTTTTGAATGCCCGACATTTGAGATTATCTTGCAGCATCCGCCGCGTCGCTCTGCGCGCAGCCGGGCAGCTCCCGCGCGCCCAGATCACCCGCGCACGCCACCACGTCCGGCAAGTCGATCGCTCCGTAGGTCAGCCCCGCGCGGGCGGCCAGAAACGGATTGTGGTAATCTCGTGAAACAGATCCAGCGGCATCAGTGTCGCCCATTGCGAAATCTCCGCCGTATCGAGGTAGAGCTTCACGCAAGCGCCCCTGCCGCGTCGATCGCGGCGGTGCCGGGCGGGTCGCATCCCTCCCGAGCACAGTTGAGGCAGGCCGCATGCACCGCACGCCGCCGCAGCCGCTCTAGGTCTTCTGGAGCCAGTGCGGCCAAAGTCTGCAGGCTCAGCTGTCCCTACGCGGCTAAGCTTGCCAGCAACGCCGCCTCCCAGGCTTGCGCATCAGCCCCCGGCAAAGAAAAGCGAGCCTGCGTGAAAATGCGTGGCACCCTCCGGCATCGCGGCGGCGATGCTCTGCGCGCTCACGCAGCGCTCTGCGGTGCCGTCGCGGTGAAACACATATGACGGCAGCTCTTTGTCAAGGGTGATCACCGCCTGCGTCGTCGGCACAGCGCGGCGCCGCGATGCCGACCCCTTCGCGTGTCATTATCCGCCAGCCGCGTGCCGAAATCATCGGTCGGGATGGGGTTTACATACCGCACCTCGACGTCCTGCCGCGACATCGCGACCGCCACGTTGTAGGGCGATCCGCCCAAGGTATGGCGCTGCCGGATCTCGCCGTCGGGCAGCGCGGTGCTCACGGTATCGATAAGGTTCTCACCGGCCAAGGTGATCACGACAGCATCAGGTGTTCTCATACTGCGCGCTCCGGATACACAATTTATGTTACCGCAAACAACGGTAGGCGGAGCAGGTGATACGCCGACGCAATCGCACTGTCGCATCGCGGGGACCGCCCGGTCTGTGGCTACCTTTGCACGCATCCTATGCGCTGCCACAGGTGCGCACGGCCCCCGCGCAGTCGGATCATCCGCTTGCACTCACGCGACAGGACCTGCATGCTCAGCCGTAATTAGGATCACGCGGACCGTCCCGACGCCGCGTCCCGCGCAGCACGGCGGCAGGCGCCGATAATCGACGCGGCGCTTGAAATGCAAATCCACCCCGCCAGATAGCGTTTGGCACAAAGTATGAGCCGATCCAGATGTATCTTCCTCTCCCGACGTGCCACGCCCCCAGCGCGATGATCACTCCACACCAACCCGCAGGTGACCACGCAACCGGCACACGGGCGGCCGGATCATGGTGAGGTTGGTCGCAGATGTCGGCGGCACGAACACGCGTATCGCGCTGAGCGATGCGGGGCGCATCATCACAGGCTCGCTTGAAAGCTACCGCAACGAGCAATGGTCATCGCTCTATGACGTAATGGAGACCTATCTTGACGCGCGCTCGAAGATCGCGCCTGCCGAAATGGTGCTTGCCATCGCGGGTCCGGTGGACGGGGATCATGCCGCGCTGACGAACCGCATCGCGTGGCAGGTCAGCGCGCCTGATATGCGTAGGCGTTTCGGGGCGGCCCGGGTCGCATTTCTCAACGATCTCACGGCGCTCGGCTATGCTGTGCCACACCTGCGCCCGCATCAGGTGCGCGAGATCAGCGCGGGCGCGCCCAAACAGACCGGGCTGGCGCAATCTCTGGTGGTCGGCATCGGCACCGGCTTCAACACCAGTCCAGTGTTGGAACGAGGCGGTCTGGTGATGTGTCCCGCCGTGGAGGCCGGGCATGTGGGCCTGCCCCCCCGCGTCAGCGCCGAGCTGGAGCTTTGGGGCGTTTCGTCCCGCGTGTTCGCGACGGTGGAGCACTTGTTCTCGGGGCGTGGCTTCACACAGTTCTGCCGCGCCTACAGCGGCGACGAGACAGCGCAGGCGAAAGACGCAGCAACTATTTCGGGGCAAACGGAGGCTACGCGGCACACACCTGCGGTCGAGCAATATTCCAAATTGCTGGGCTGGCTGCTGCGCGAATTGATGTTGTCCTATCTACCTGCGTCCGGCATCTATCTGGCGGGCAGCGTGGCACGCGCCATCGGCACCGCCGCGCCCGGCCCCTGTCTTGAGGTTTTGCACCGTCCTGCCCCCGTCGCCTTGCCCGCGCCTCCGCCCGTCCGCGTCATCGAAGATGACAGCGCCGCGCTATTGGGGTGTGTAGGCTATGCTACGGTCTGACGCCTAGTTGGCGGCGTCCAGAACGGTGACAAGAGCCGCTTGGCTGAGGACGAACGGGTTGCCCTTCATCGACGAGGTGCCCGCAGATTGCGCCGCGATGTGCGCGCGATCGGAGGGGTCCAGCCCCATCTCCGCCAGGCCGCGCAAACCTTGCGCCTTTGCCCATGCTTCGAGAGCAGGCAAGCCCGCGCCCGCTTTGCCCTCGCCAAAAGAGTAGTCGATCCGCTCCATGATCCAATTGAGCCGCTTGTGCGTTGGCGTTCCAGCCACCGCATGCACCGCATGCGCGCGCAGCACGGCCGGCAAAAGGGCACCGCAAATCTCGCCGTGCGGCGCGCCCGTGTGACCGCCCAGCACTCCGGCAAACCCGTGCACGGCGCCCAAACCTGAATTGGCCAGCGCCAGACCGCCAGAGGTGCTCACCCATGCCATATCATCCCAAGCCTCCGCGCTTCCATGCTCGACCAGATCGCGCAGGGCGGCCAGCCCTCTGGGGATCGCAGGGGCGCTGATCGCATCGCTCATCGGATTTGACTTTACCGAGAGATAGGGCTCGATCACTTGCGTGATCGCATCGAGGCCTGATGCAAGGACCACGCGGCGCGGCGCGCCCTGCATGAGGTCAGGATCCACGAGGGCCGCGATGGGCACCATACTATCGTGGCGCAAGCTGACTTTGACGCCGTGTTCAGGCACCATGATCACGGCGTTTTTGGTCACCTCCGCCCCGGTGCCTGCGGTGGTGGGCAAGGCGATCATCGGCAGCGCCGCTTGCGGCAACGGGCGCCCCCCGCCAACCCCTTCGAGATACTCGAGCGGCGCGCCATTGCACGGGATCAGCGCCGAAAGAGCCTTGGCGAAATCAATTACCGATCCGCCGCCCAATCCGATCACCACATCGGGCTTAAACCCGTCGAGTGCGTCTAACGCCGCCTCGATATCCGGCAGCGCGGGCTCACGCGCGCAAGCGATCTCGCGCAAATTGATCCCTGCGCCGTCAAGCGCCTGCACAAGCCACTGCGCCCGCGCAGGCGTCGCGCCGTAGACCAGCACAACATTTCTCCCGAAGTCTTGCGCCAGCGGCACGGCACGCTCCCGCACGCCACGGCCAAAATGGATCTGCTGCGGGCTGATGAATGAAAACACGGGCGCACTCCTTCGCGATGTGGTCAAACGCTCAGCGTGGCCTTCACGGCCTTTTGCCATCCGGCGTATTTGGCGTCCCGCGTGGCCGCGTCCATGGTCGGGGTGAACTCCCGCTCCTTGGCCCATACGGCGGCAAAGCCCGCCTGGTCTGGGTAGACGCCTACATGCATGCCGGCCAGCCATGCCACCCCCAGTGCGGTTGTCTCAGGGTTGCGCGGGCGGTCCACCGGCGCACCGATGATGTCGGACAAAAACTGCATCGTCCAATCGCTGGCCGACATGCCGCCATCCACGCGCAAGGTGGGCTGCACCCCGGTGCTTTTCCAATCGGCGGCCATGGCATCCAGCAGGTCGCGGGTTTGAAAGCCCACGCTCTCCAATGCGGCGCGGGCCAATTCGGGCGCACCCGTGCCGCGCGTCAGCCCGAAGGCCGCACCCCGACACTCCGGGTTCCAATAAGGCGCGCCGAGCCCCACGAAGGCGGGGACAAGGATCACGTTCTGATTAGGATCGGCGGCCTCCGCAAGGGCCTGCGTCTCAGTCGCGTCTGCGATGATCTGCAACCCGTCACGCAGCCATTGCACCACGGCGCCTGCGACGAAAATCGACCCTTCGAGTGCGTAGGTGGGCGTGCCGTCAAACTGATACGCGATGGTGGTGAGCAGACGGTTCTGCGACATTACAGGCGTGGGGCCCGTGTTGAGCAGCGCAAAACACCCCGTACCATAGGTCGATTTCAGCATGCCCGGTTCAAAGCAGGCCTGCCCGACGGTCGCCGCTTGCTGGTCCCCCGCGACGCCGTGGATAGGCACACGCGCGCCCAATACATCGGCCTGCACGCTGCCAAAATCGTCGGCACAGTCCTTTACTTCCGGCAGCATCGCCATGGGAATCTCCAGCAGATCACAGATCGTCTGACTCCAGCGCCCCTTGCGAATGTCATAGAGCATGGTGCGCGCGGCGTTGGTGGCGTCGGTCGCATGCACCTCCCCCCCGGTCAGCTTCCAGATCAGGTAGCTGTCGACGGTGCCGAACATAAGCTTGCCCTCGGCGGCGCGGGCGCGTGCGCCCTCCACATGGTCGAGCAGCCATTTGAGTTTCGTCCCGGAGAAATACGGATCGAGCAGCAAGCCGGTACGTGCGGTGATCATCGCCTCGTGCCCAGCCTCGCGCAACGCGGCACAGGTGTCGGCGGTGCGCCGGTCCTGCCAGACGATGGCGTTGTGGATCGCCTCGCCCGTTTCGGCGTCCCAGACAATTGTCGTCTCGCGCTGGTTTGTGATGCCGATGGCGGCGATCTGCGTGGCCTTCACGTCGGCGGAGGCGATGGCCGCGCGGCAGGTGCTGACCGTCGAGTCCCACAGATCGGCGGGCACATGCTCGACCCAGCCTGATTGCGGGAAATGTTGTTTGAATTCTTCCTGGGCGCTCGCCACGGCCTGCATATCGCCATCAAACACGATGGCACGGGTCGAGGTCGTGCCTTGATCAATTGCCAGAATAAAGGTCATCCGCCCCCTCCCAGGGTATCTGTCTTATCGTCGGACAATCGGGGCCGGAAAACCGGCCCCGATCAGGGTTTAAGTCAAGGCAGTACTTACTGCCAGGATTTGATCAACTCGTCGTAGGCGACGGTCATAGGATCCTCGTCCTCGTTCTCAAGCTTGGCCTTGGGCGCGCCGGGCTGGGACAACCAGTACTCCGGATCACGCTCCTCGTTCAGAACCGGACCCAGATCACCCTGCACGCCTGCACGCTCCAGACGCTCCAGCACGCGCTCCTGATCGGCACACAGCTGATCAAGCGCTTCTTGCGGTGTTTTCGCACCGGACATGGCATCGCCGATGTTCTGCCACCACAGCTGTGCCAGCTTGGGGTAGTCGGGCACGTTGGTACCGGTCGGCGACCACTGGACGCGCGCGGGAGAGCGGTAGAACTCGATCAGACCGCCCAGTTTGGGCGCACGCTCGGTGAAGCTTTCGTGCTGAATCGTGCTCTCGCGAATGAAAGTCAGGCCCACGTGGCTTTTCTTCACATCCACCGTCTTGGAGGTGACGAACTGCGCATAGAGCCATGCGGCCTGTGCGCGGTCCACCGGCGTGGACTTCATCAGCGTCCAGGACCCTGCGTCCTGATAGCCGATCTTGGTGCCTTCGGTCCAGTAGACGCCGTGCGGCGAGGGGGCCATGCGCCATTTGGGCGTGCCGTCCTCGTTCATCACGGGCAGGCCCGGCTCCACGGATGCTGCGGTAAAGGCGGTGTACCAGAACATCTGCTGAGCTACGTTTCCTTGCGCAGGGATGGGCCCTGCCTCAGAGAACGTCATGCCGGCAGCGGCAGGCGGGGAGTATTTCTCCAGCCATTCAATCGCCTTGGTGATCGCATAGACAGCGGCGGGGCCATTGGTGGCACCCCCACGCGCGACGCAGGAGCCGACAGGCTGCGAGTTTTCATTGACCCGAATGCCCCACTCATCCACAGGCAGGCCGTTCGGCTCACCTACGTCACCGGCACCGGCCATGGACAACCACGCATCAGTATAGCGCCAGCCGAGCGAGGGGTCCTTCTTGCCGTAGTCCATGTTGCCGAACACTTCGCCCTCGACGCCCAAACGCGACAGATCGCGACCGGTGAAGAACTCCGCGATGTCCTCATAGGCCGTCCAGTTGACCGGCACGCCGAGATCATAGCCATAGCGCTCCCTGAAATCGGCCTTGTTCTGCTCGTCGTTGAACCAATCGTAGCGGAACCAATAGAGGTTCGCGAACTGCTGGTCGGGCAACTGGTAAAGCTTCCCGTCAGGACCGGTCGTGAAGGACAGGCCGATGAAATCTTCCAGATCGAGGTTGGGGTTGGTGACCGCCGCCCCCTCGCCCGCCATCCAGTCGGTCAGATTGCGCGCCTGCTGGTAGCGCCAATGCGTGCCGATGAGATCAGAGTCGTTGATATAGGCGTCATAGATATTCTCGCCCGACTGCATCTGCGTTTGCAGCTTTTCGACCACATCGCCTTCGCCGATCAGGTCATGATTGACCTTGATGCCGGTGATCGCCTCAAAGGCGGGGGCGAGCACGTTGGCCTCATACTCATGGGTGCCGATCGTCTCGGAGACGACGTTGATCTCCATGCCCGAAAACGGCTCCGCCGCGTCGATGAAAAACTGCATCTCCGCTTCCTGCTCGGCGCGCGTCAGTGCGGACAGCTCGCCGATCTCGGAGTCCAGAAACGCCGTCGCCGCCTCCATATCCGCGAAAAGCGGTGTGGCGAACAGACATGCCGCCAGCCCCACAGCCGTCGTTTGCTTCAATCGTAAGTTCATCGTGATCCTCCCTAGATGATGATGTTGACCGCCTTGTCCCGGCGGCATCTTGACCTTCCCTACACCCAGCGGAACACCGCCAGAGCGTAGAAAAAGCATACGACCAACGCGCCCCACTGCGGCGCGCTGAGTAGTCCGAGCCATGCCAGATTGAGAAAGGCAGAGCCCAGCAGCGTGATGAACAACCGATCACCCCGCGTCGTTTCGATCCGCAAAACGCCCTTGCGCGGGGTTTCGGGAAATCTGATCGCCAGCACCGTGAAGGTGACCAGCGTGGCCGCGATGCAGATGAAGAATACTGCCGTGGGCCATGTCCATGCCATCCAGTCCATGTTGCTATCCCCCTTCTATACCCGCCCGAGGGCGAAGCCCTTGGCGATGTAGTTGCGCACAAAATAGATGACCAAGGCGCCCGGCACGATCGTCAGCACGCCTGCGGCGGCAAGCACGCCCCAATCGATGCCCGCTGCACCCACCGTGCGGGTCATGGTGGCGGCGATGGGTTTGGCGGCGACAGAGGTGAGCGTGCGGCTCAGCAGCAGCTCTACCCACGAGAACATAAAGAGGAAGAACGCCGTCACCCCGATGCCGGACGCAATGAGCGGCATGAAGATGCGGATGAAAAAGCGCGGGAAGGAATAGCCGTCGATATAGGCTGTCTCGTCGATCTCCTTGGGCACGCCGCGCATGAAACCCTCTAGGATCCAGACAGCCAGCGGCACGTTGAACAGGCAATGCGCGAGCGCCACGGCGATGTGCGTGTCGAACAGGCCAACGCTGGAATAAAGCTGAAAGAACGGCAGCGCGAACACCGCAGGCGGCGCCATGCGGTTGGTCAGCAGCCAGAAAAACAGGTGCTTGTCGCCCATGAAACTGTAGCGACTGAACGCGTAAGCCGCCGGCAGCGCCACGGCGAGCGAGATCACCATGTTCATACCGACATAGATCATCGAGTTGAGGTAGCCGGTGTACCACGACGGGTCGGTCAGGATCGTAAGGTAGTTGTCGAACGTCAGATCCTGCGGCCAGAGCGAGAAGCTGTTCAGGATTTCGGTGTTTGTTTTGAGGCTCATGTTGATAAGCCAATAAATCGGCAGCAGCAGGAACAGCAAGTAGAGCGTCATGATCACGACGCGGCCCTTGATCTTGAAGCGGCGCGGAGCGGTCTGTGACATCAGCGGCCATCCCTTTTATCGAGGTTCGTCATCACGGTGTAGAAGACGTAGGAGATCACCAGGATCACAAGATAGTACATGATCGAGAAGGCGGCGGCGGGGCCGAGGTCAAACTGGCCCAGCGCCATCTTCACCAGATCGATGGAGAGGAACGTGGTGGAGTTGCCGGGCCCGCCGCCGGTGACGACAAAAGGCTCGGTGTAGATCATGAAGCTGTCCATGAAGCGCAGCAGAATGGCGATCATCAGCACGCCCATCATCTTGGGCAGCTCGATATAGCGGAACACGGACCAGCGGCTCGCCTGATCGATCTTGGCCGCTTGGTAATAGGCGTCGGGAATGGATTGCAGACCGGCATAGGCCAGCAGCGCCACCAGCGAGGTCCAGTGCCAGACGTCCATCACGATCACGGTGGCCCAGGCGGCATAGAAATTCTGGGTGTAGTTATAGTCGATCCCGATGGCGTCGAGCGTGTAGCCCAGCAGGCCGATGTCGACGCGCCCGAAGATCTGCCAGATGGTGCCGACCACGTTCCACGGTATGAGCAGCGGCAGTGACATCAGCACCAGACAGAGCGACGCCCAGAACCCAGATTTGGGCATGTTGAGCGCGATCAGGATGCCCAGCGGGATTTCGATGGCCAGAATGATCGCGGAGAAGGCCAGCTGGCGGCCCAGCGCATCCCACATCCGCTCGGAGGCGAGCATTTCCTCGAACCACTCCAGACCGGCCCAGAAGAACTGGTTGTTGCCGAACGTGTCCTGCACCGAATAATTCACCACCGTCATCAGCGGGATCACCGCCGAGAAGGCCACCAGCACCAGCACGGGCAGCACCAAGAACCACGCTTTTTGATTGACGGTCTTGTTCATGACGGCTCCCCCAAAGGTGCGACGCGCCAGCTGTCGGCGTAGATGTTGACCCCGGCGGGATCAAAGACGATGCGGTTCAGGTCGGGCGAAATATCCGCGCCCTCCTCCGCGATCACGTTGATCTCGGTGCCCTGAAAATCTGCACGCACGATCTTATGGCGGCCCACGTCCTCCACACGTTTGATGCGGATCGGCAGGCCTGCGTCGCCCTGCGCCAGCGCGGTGAACTCGGGCCGCACGCCCAACTCGATCTTGCCCTTCGGTGTGCCGAACCCTTGGCCAAGGGCGATCCGGTTGCCACCGACGATAGCATGATCACCCTCGAGCTGCGCCTCCATCACATTCATGCCCGGCGAGCCGATGAAATAGCCCACAAAAGTATGCTGCGGCGTCTCGAACAGCTCTTGCGGCGTGCCCATCTGGACCACGCGGCCATCATACATCACCACGACCTTATCGGCAAAGGTAAGCGCCTCCGTCTGGTCATGGGTCACGTAAATCATCGTGTGGCCAAACTCGTGGTGCAGAGATTTGAGCTGCGTGCGCAGCTCCCATTTCATATGCGGGTCGATCACCGTCAGCGGCTCATCGAACAGCAGGGCATTGACGTCTTCGCGCACCATCCCGCGCCCCAGCGATATCTTTTGCTTGGCGTCCGCCGTGAGACCCCGCGCCTTGTGGTCAAGCTGTGCTTCCATGTCGATCATCTGGGCGATCTGCTGGACCCGCGTGGCGATATAGCCCGGATCAGCGCCCCGATTGCGCAGCGGGAACGCAAGGTTGTCGCGCACGCTCATGGTGTCGTAGACGACCGGAAACTGGAATACCTGCGCGATGTTGCGCTCGGTCGTGGGCGCGTGGGTCATGTCCTTGTCGTCGAACAGTATGCGTCCCTGACTGGGGTGCAGCAGCCCGGAGATGATGTTGAGCAGGGTGGATTTCCCGCAGCCCGAGGCCCCCAGCAGAGCATAGGCTTCGCCGTCGATCCAATCGTGGTTGAGCTCCTTGAGCGCATAATCCGCCTCCCCACTCGGTTTGGGCAGGTAGGAATGGGCGAGATTGTCGAGGGTGATTTTTGCCATCTGCTGTGTTCCCTCAGGCCGCTGTCGCGTAGGATGCGGCGGCGACTGATGTGCCGTCCTGGCCAAATATGTAGACATGCTTGGGGTCGAGGTAGACGGTCAGCGGGCTGCCGATCTCAAGGTTCCTCACACCGTGCACCAGCCCCACCCATGCCTCGCCGTGATGATCGAGGTGCACGAAAGTCTCCGAGCCGGTGATCTCGGTCACGTTGAGCGTGCCAGTGAATTGCATCGAATCCCCTGTCTGTTTGGCCAGCTCCAGATGGTTGGGCCGGAACCCTGCAGTATAGTCGCCATCGGCCAGCCCGGCAAAAGCGCCATAGGCTGGCGCCGCCTGCCCCTCGCCAAACTCCACCCGTTCCCCTGCCTTGCGTACCGACAGGAAATTCATCGGCGGGTCGGAGAAAACGCGCGCCGTAGTCGCATCGACCGGCTGGCGGTAAACGGTCGGCGTCTTGTCGAATTGCGTGATCCGTCCCTCCCACATCGTGGCCGTGTTACCGCCCAGCAAGAGCGCCTCCTCCGGCTCGGTGGTGGCATAGACGAAGATCGAGCCTGCCTCCTCGAAGATCTTCGGGATCTCCGCGCGCAATTCCTCGCGCAGCTTGTAGTCAAGGTTGGCCAGCGGCTCATCGAGCAGCACCAGCCCCGCATCCTTGACCAGCGCACGGGCAAGCGCGCAACGTTGCTGTTGGCCGCCCGATAATTCCAGCGGCTTGCGGTCGAGCATTTCTGACAGCTTCATCAGATCAGCGGCCTTGCGCACGGCGGCGTCGATCTCCGCCTTGGATTGTCCCAGCAGGCGCATGGGGCTCGCGATATTTTCATAGACTGTCATGGAGGGGTAGTTGATGAACTGCTGATAGACCATGGCCACGCCGCGGTCCTGCACGCGCATGCCGGTCACATCCTTGCCGCCCCAGAACACTTTGCCCGTGTTGGGCACGTCGAGGCCCGCCATCAGCCGCATCAGCGACGTCTTGCCGGAGGACGTGGGCCCCAGCAGCACGTTCATCGTGCCCGACGACAGCTCCAGATCCGTGGGATGGATGTGGGTCTCGCCACCCATGATTTTCGACACCCCCTCAAGCACCAGTGACATGTGTTCTCCCTACCCCGCCCTACCTGCGCTTTTCAGTGCCGGCGCATCCGGCGCCTCGGCCAGCCATGAATCTATGGCCGTGATTTGGTCCGTGCTCAGGCGCAGACCCAGTTTCGAGCGGCGCCAGACGATGTCCTCGGCACTGCGCGCAAATTCCCACGCGCGCAGCCAATCGACCTCGCGCGCTGTGAGATCCGCACCAAAATCCTGCCCCAGATCGTCCCGCGACCGCGCATCGCCCAGTACATCAAACGCCTCCGTACCGTAGGCCTTGATGAGGCGCGCTGCCCAGCGCGGCGTCAAAAACGCGTAGTGCATTTCCAACCGTAGCGTCAGTGCCTCCACCCCGTCCACTGCGAAATCACCGCCGGGCAACGGCACACCCGCCGTCCACGGCGCCTCGGCGCCCTCGAAAAACGGCGCGATCTTCTGCAGCGCCGATTCCGCAAGTTTGCGGTAGGTCGTGATCTTGCCGCCAAAGACGTTCAGGATCGGCGCGCCTGCGGATTGATCGACCTTGAGCACATAGTCGCGCGTCGCCGCCGTCGCAGAGCTTGCCCCGTCGTCGTAGAGGGGGCGCACGCCGGAGTAGGTCCAGACGACATCCTCAGCCGTCACAGGTTTCGCGAAATACTGCGAGGCGAAATCCAGCAGATAGGCCTGCTCGGCCGGGGTGCACACCGGCTTGTCGCCCAGCGCCTCATGCTCCGCATCCGTGGTGCCGATCAGGGTGAAATCCGTCTCATAGGGGATGGTGAAAATGATCCGCCCATCCTCGCCCTGAAAGAAATAGCATTTATCATGGTCATAAAGCTTATGCGTCACGATGTGGCTGCCCCGGACAAGCCGCACACCCTCAGAGGCGTTGATGCGCACGGTGTTGCGGATGATATCCTCGACCCATGGGCCGCCCGCGTTGACCAGCATCTTTGCCGTCACCTCGCGGCGCGCGCCGGTGTCGCGATCCTCTAGCGTGACGCACCACAGGCCATCACGCTGCTCGGCGGAGGCCACGCGTGTGCGCACGTTGATCCGCGCGCCCCGCGCCTCGGCGTCGCGGGCGTTCAGCACCACAAGGCGGCTATCCTCGATCCAGCAATCGGAATATTCATAGGCCCGTTCAAAGCGATCCTTGAGCGGCGCACCCTCCGGCGTGCCGACGAGGCTCACGGAAGTCGTGCCTTTCAAAATCTCGCGCCCGCCCAGATTGTCGTACATGAACAGACCCATCCGGATGAGCCATGCAGGCCTGCGCCCCCGCATCCACGGCATGATCACGTTGAGTAGTTTCGACGTTGGCGTATCACCCTCGAACCGCATATCCTTATGGTAGGGCAGCACAAAGCGCATGGGCCACGAGATATGCGGCATCGCTTTGAGCAGCGTCTCCCGCTCGACCAGCGCCTCGCGCACCAGCCGCACCTCCCAATATTCGAGATACCGCAGACCGCCGTGAAAAAGCTTGGTGGAGGCGGAGGAGGTCGCAGAGGCCAGATCGTTCATTTCAGCCAGCTCGACGCTAAGACCCCGACCTGAGGCATCGCGCGCGATGCCGCATCCGTTGATGCCGCCGCCGATGACGAACAGATCGACAGTTTTATCGCCAGCAGTCTTTTCCAAACAATCCCCCATTCAGCGCCCCGAACTTCCCCCGGTGACGCACGACTACTAATCATCAATACCGGCGGCGGATCAAGTACGAATGTTCGTTTTTTTTCGCTTTACTCGAATACTCCCGATTTCTTGGACATTTAGCCCGAATTATGCATGAGGTGTTGGTGAGGGTGGCGTAACGTTCTGAAAAGCTGTAATTTTATGGTGTCGAAGCCAAAAAAGCAGATTTTCAGGAGCCCCGCCTCACCATGGATATGTCTA
>Ga0307978_1002054_pt1 | contig 14492 bp, 10 predicted proteins | sample OrgLakmetage1056_FD_203151 | JGI IMG/M metagenome (GOLD analysis project Ga0307978, IMG submission 203151) | Saline water microbial communities from Organic Lake, Antarctica - #1056 | ecosystem: Environmental > Aquatic > Non-marine Saline and Alkaline > Saline | place: Antarctica: Organic Lake...
TCGCCGCCGTTCGAATGACCAGTCGCCGATCTCATCTCTACAAGTTTCCAGCTGGCTGGGTAATCAGTTTCTTACGAACTATGTTTTCTTTACGTGTAACTTGCAATGGCCCTCTTGGCTTTTAAGCGCTTGTTGAACGTGGTCGTGGTGCTTTGCAATGGACTTGAGAGCGCTTGATCGACTGTAATGAGCCTAGATGTCGGGGTTCTCTTCGTTTGTGCAGATTGTGGGGTAGAGCAATGTGCTACTGTAGTTGTCTTTAACAGTAAAACAAGGAAAGCAGCTGCGATCTGCGAATGGGAGGAACATCAATGCAACTTCGGCCCATCAGCTGGCAAATTGCAGCTGTCCCAAGCAGCCATCTGTTCTTCTTGCCATCTGCTCCGATTATTTAATGCTAGCCTCTGTGCTGATGTAGCTGGTTCAAACTTATGGCGCATTGTTCTTCGATTTAATACGACATAGCACAGAAATAACGTGGTTGACCAATAAGTAGTACACGACGTAAATAGTCCCCCTTTTAAGCAACGTTACGTGGTACCAGTCGTAGTTAGTTACCAATGAGACGTACGAAAGATAAGACAATAATTAAAAATTAAAAAGACCAATCTGCAGTGTTACAGTATTATATATACTGTAGTATGTTATGCTATACAGTACATTAGTTACAGTACGTACGACAGTCCAGGTGCGTACTTGGCATAGTTGGATCGGAACAGTAAAACTAAATCTACTAGTCTACTCTAGCTACGACGTATTTAATTTAGCTAGTAGAGTACGTCGTACGTCGTAGTAGTATAATTAGACGGGATGGTCGGGAACAAGAACTATACACGCGCTAGCTAGTAGCCTTCGTCGTGCGCCGAGCAATGTAGGATTCGAATTCCTTGCACGCAGCCAAAATGCCACCCGAAACTTGTGACGAGTCGGCAATCACCTCGTCTCCGTCTACAAACTTGACTGTCATGTTCAAGTCCACTGTCGAAGAGCTCGCACCACTCGGGACCTTCGCCAGAGACTCGTCGTACTCAATATGTTCGCGCTTCACCTTGTCGTCGACATTCTCTTGGAGCTCGCCGACCCACGCCACACCAGAGAGATCTTTGCCGGTCAAGTCTTTGACAATCTCGAGAAAGGGACGAGAGTTACCGCATTCCCAATACGCCTTGGTAATCGTAGGCCCAACGTTTGGGTTGTCCACAATAAAGCCGTCCCTGATCTTGAAGAATTCGCGCGTCTGATGAACGCTCATTTCGGCCAGCGTGTATCCGTGGTAATAGCAAGACGCTTCATCCGACACCAAGTGTGGAACGCTCAACAGAGGGCGCGGACTCAATCCTCCTTGAATGTCGTGTTCAATCTTGTCGGCAAGCTTGCGAACGTTCTCAGCGGTGACTTGCTCTTCAGGTAGTTCGTAAAGAGCCTTTTCAAAGTAAGAAACGGACAACATGGCCCGAAGCTGAAAGACGGCAAAAGGGTGCGTGGCACGAATCTCTTCTTCGATAATCTCAAAAGGAATAGGCTTGCCCTTCATGCTCAGAGCGTACTTGGCTCTCCAAGCAGCGTCGCCAACGAGCGAGTCCAAAAACATGCTTTGGTTTTCAGCGTAGGCGACACTCGTCGGCGCACGTTCTTGACTGAACAAAGGGCTCGGTTGCTTGATATTGGCAAAGTGCGCTGCGTGCCCAGCTTCGTGCATGAGCGTAGTCAGCGCCGTGAGTCCGCTCCCAACAGCCGACGGGTCCGCCAAGGAAGTAAAGTTTGTAAGAGCAGGTTGCCAGCTACCGTCAGGCTTTTTCCATGCGGGTTTGGGCCAGTGGCAGAAGCCATTGCTGTACTTCTTTGGTCGGTCGAGAAGATCCAAGTTCATGGTAGCTCCTTCATAACTAATACCCAGCGCCGAATAAGAGCGCACGTAACGCTCGACGGCTGTCGCGAAGGGAAAGTATGGATCCATCTTCACAACAATGCTTCCCGCCATTTTGAAGGACGTGTTCCACGGCTCGAGTGCATCTTGACCGTAGCGCTTGGCGAGTTCTTCCCGGGCAGCAACCATGGTTGGTCGGGTTCCTTTCTCCAAACCATCAAGCATTTCAAAGAGTTTGGCCTTGCCGAAACCTTCGGCATTCGATACCTTGTAATCATAATAGTCAATAAAGCCAAGACTCTTGGCCATTTTGTTGCGATATTTGATGATTTCAACAAAACCATTGTCTAGCACGAAGGGACCAATCGATCGCAGGCCTTCGTAAGCCGCTTTACGGATCGCTTCGTCCTCAGACGTGCGCAAGTGGTTTCGAAGACCGACGGACGACATGGCATGAAAACTCCCGTCTGCGAGGGTGTATCCCAACGCCAACTCGTTGCGTGCCATTTCCAGTTCGCTCTCAATCCTTCCCGTCTCTTCACGCAGATTTCTGGCTTCGGGCGCTGACGACATGTCGTAGCAACGACACGTGCGAATGATAATGTCGAGCGTCTTGGCGAGATCTGCAGGTGCATCCAAAGGCAGCTCTCCCCTCAGTGTTTCGGCCTTTTCGCGAACGGCGGGATCCGAAAGCAAGTCCTCCATGGCAGTCTTGGTTTTGCTCAAGTTCTCGGCCGAGTACTCTGTTTCTGCCGTATTGGAAAGGGCCATCTTGGTACCCCAGAATTGCTTCTCAAACTCAAAGTGCTTGCATTCGTAGTCCGCGTTAAAGGTATCTACGAACGCTTGAATGGAGGCTGTAGTCGACATGTTTCTGAATGAAGGGAATGCTCGAATGGCACCAACTCGATAAAGTTTGCTTTTCGTGAGGCTTAGCATGCAAGAAAAGTGCAAGAGAGTGACCGATACCTATCACCATGACAGTATGGCAGCATCATTCCACGCGATCTTTTTTCGTCGACGCATTTCCGGAGACTTCGAAATGCTTCACCGACAAAAAGTCGCGCGAAGGTTTAACCTTAAGAATCGAGCCCGCGCAAGAGGCATCAAGCAATTCCTTTTATTTCGCTCCTCTTTGTAGACGGGATCATGCGATGTAACCTACTTGCGCAACCCTGAAGAAGGCCAACTATAAAACAACTCGAGCCGCAGCATCTACCAGTCCATTTTGTGAAGCGTGCTAGCTGTAGTATCGTAGCTATTTTCTACTACTGCTAGCTACTAGTAGCTAGTACTAAACAACGGCCTGCAGCCATCCAATGATACCTACCGCTCGTTTGGCAAACGTCGGAGAGTAGGCGACCTTCCACAGTTGAAATCTAGTGATCGCTTCCTAATAACCATAAATCGGGCTTACCCGAGGGTAACATAAAATGAATTGCTTCCATTGTCGCCATCATTGCTCTCCTACTCGTCGTGGCACAAACCAAACAGAGCTAGTCCAGTACACCTACTAACTAGCCTAGCCACTGATTGACTTACTCTAGCTATAGTCGACAATACAAGTGACTGAAAAGCTACTGCGATCTAAATTAGAGACACACACCTGCCGCGGCATAGAGTCAACTGGACCCGTAATCGCGTTTACGCGTTCAAGGAAGCCACCGACGGAGTGTGCATGGCAGCATCACTAAACCCCATTTCTTGCAGTTGCCGATCCGAATATCCTCGACTTTTATAGTCCTTGATTTGCGATTTCTCCGTTTCAATCATCTGTGTTCGAGGCATACGACAAGAAGGGAGGTTGGGTAAGTAAGTATATGTGATGTTCAGGCGACCGCCGGGTCGTCATGCGTTTCGTTTCAAATATCCCAAAATCATTACCCTCGTGGATTATTCTTCATCGTACCTGTCCTTCCCGGGCAATTTCGAATAGCAGCGGCATGAGAATAACCATGGACGTTGTGGCAATGCAAAAGGCCGTCTTGCCACCAAACTTGTAGCCGTACTTGAGCAGCTCGGTGCCCTTGTCGCGCGCGTACATGCTGCCAGCGAAAAAGAACTTTCCCGTCTTTTGAATGGCCCCTTTCAGGCCACCCGACGGCTTATTCGAGTCTCTTGATGCCATCTTGGCGATTTTCTATGAGGAGAGTAGAAGAACTGGCGGCTTATTGGTCCCAAACACCAACAAAGAAGTATGATTAAGGTCGTTGGACGAGTTTCCTCGTCGCGTCTCGGTCTCGTTCCTCCCTGTTTGATGACCGGCGAGGGACGAACGAGACGTTGCTGACGTCATCCCCATTTCGTTTCGTCTTTCGAATTCCCCATTTTTCTTTGGGAGCGAGGACTGCACCATGGTGTGAGAAACAAGCATCTCTCTTGACGTTTATCGTGTAACCTTACCCATGATTGCCTCTACATTTATTCACCGTATCCCTTTCCAAAGGCTTCAGTGCACGAGTCGACGAAACTTTTCCATCAAAGAACTCTCCTGGTGTGCTTCCAACGACTCGTCGCCTCAGCAGAAACCACGCGCTTCTTCGAACGAGACCTGCATTCATGCCGAGGTGAGTCGAGCCAACCTAGAATGACCGTGCGGTGCTTATAGGTAGCGTCTATTGAATCCGCGATTTCATGCTTGCTTGTTCTTTTCCTGTTACAGAGGCAAAAGCTAAAACCGCCAATCGATGCCTTTGGGATTGTGGCTGCCATGTCACGAAACCGTGTCATTGGTGTGGACGGTAAGATCCCTTGGGACCTGCCCGAGGATCGCAAAGCCTTTACAGCTCTCACAAGAGACAAGATTATTATAATAGGCAGGCGAACGTTTGAAGAACAGCCGAATCAAAGCCATATCGCTCACGCTCACAGCTGTATCATTGTGTCTGAAACACTCCCTGACAATTTCTTTGAAGCATCTAATCGGCTTCGATTGGCTCGGTCATTCCCGGAAGCTCTTGCCATGGCCGATGAACTTATAGATAGAAGTGGTGCTTCAAGTAGTGCCGATGAAGATGAGAAAAATGTTGATTGTTGGGTGGCTGGTGGAGAACAGATATACAAGGAAGCACTGATGCATCCGTCGGCTCGACTTGTACACTTGACCATTGTGGACACCGAGATTGACCTTGTAGCAGGCCAAGTCGCTCGCTTCCCTGCGAAGTATAGATGGGATAACAAGTTTGTCAAGGCAGAGACGAAAGATTCGAGTCAAGATAGCGACAGGCATGGCTTTACACGATATGTGTATCGTCGCCCAAAACTACAACGCTAGAGAATGCATTGACGAGTAGTGATAACGATAACGATAACGTGTTACTTAGTTTTCTACAGTGTCTAGAGTTTCCATCGATTGCATATCATCTTCCACTGTTTCTATATGCTCAACTGGTATTACGGGAGCAGTGGCAGCTTCTTGGAGCGAAGAAAGCAACATGTAGTTTGGTACCAAGTTTTTGTGTGGCAGCTCGGAGCCCGTCAGAGGACTCTTGTCGCTCGTTCGCAGCCATCGAGCAATTGCATTTCGTTCGTAGGTGTGGCCATCAGCTGCTACGACAGGGTCTCGCATGGGTTCCCCTGCGATAGTTCCGATGACAGAAAACGATGCAAGAGTGAGAACAAGAGGCGGACGAGACAAATTCTATCTTGCAGTATCGACAAGAACCGTTCGTGCGTACCTGTAATAGGACAGCTAGGCATGTTGGGAAGTGGCAGTACTCCATCGTCAGTTTCGAGTGAAGTATCCAAATCGTCAATGTCCGTGCTGAGTTTCGGTGCGGCCGCTTGGGCGGCCTGTGCAGTCTCTTCCATAGAGTTGCTCGATAGTATTCTGGCAACCAAGTCGGGGTTGTACCGTCCATCCCAATTGGTTGCCGCCGCAAGATCGTCGACCATGGTTTTAGCGCCACCCTGCATCCATCGCGTAAGTAGAGACACTCCTCCATTGAGCGCCTCGTTAGCCACAGTCACCAGACCGTCATCGGGCAAACGAGTAATTGAATTCGCCAAGGCACTGGCAATTGGCGAGTACGCCAAACGATCCTTGATTGACGCCAGCTCCGCTTGATACATCTGAATCGCAGCTTGATGTCTCTGTTCGCATACAAGCATGAATCGATGGACTAAAAAGGACGAGACCCATCCTTCCGTGCTCGTATACGACAGCAAAACTTCGTCCCCGTCCGACTCTTCAACCCGATATCGACAATTTTTTTGTGCCGGATACAAATCAGCCGCTTGACAAAAGTTCGTAAACCTCACATAGTCTCCCATTCTTGGTACCCTATCACTAGCTTCATACTCGCAGACAATCCGTACGCAGGCGCGGGACGATTCCGATCCAGTCAATGGCAACCATTCGTCAAAGGTTCGACACTTGCCAGTGAGTAGCTGCGTGAGATTAACCGCGGCCATGCCGAGAAACTTGTCGTCGCTGTCACCGCCTAACATGCCTCCTTTTTTCGAAGGATACTTGTTCACCTTGCCAATTTCACTAGCGTGAAACAGTGCGACCGTCAGGACTGGTTCAGTCGGTTCGTTGGGATCGTTGTCACTATCTTTTCTGGGACTTTCGGCCTGTGCCTTGGCGGCCGCTTTGGTGACTGTCGCTGTAGCGACAGACTTTGTTTGACCCAACTTTGTCTTGTAGGCGTCAGAAGCTGCTACTAGTGGTGCAGCGGGCTCGAATTCCGTCACTGGTGTCAAATCATCTGGCAAGGCCGAGTGGACCACGTCCATGTACATTGTTTCTCCGCGAGGCCAGATTGGATCCAGCGTATCAAATACTTCAGAGGTTCGCTGGGTGGTACCACCAAAGCGAACGCTGGCGTACGGATTTGCCGATCCTTCGTTATTTCCTCTATAATTCAGATTGCCGCCCCCGAATAGCATCTTTCCAAATCCTCCTCGATTTACAGGCTCAAGGTCTCGAGCGGCAACCACTCGGACAATCAGAGTTCCTAAGATGTAGTCCGAGAGAATGTCAAGCTCGCCACCCTTCTTCTTGAGGAGATCACCCTCGTCGTCACTTGGCTGTTTGGCCGGCTTTTGGAAAAAGCCTGGCTCTTGCGACTCGTCGGTGTTGTTCGTGTCACTGATCTCTCCAGCGATATCGTCAAAGGATAAGTCGAGATTATCAATATCCTCTTCAGAGAGATTAGCGTTATCCTCTGTATCGCTATCGTTCAAGGACGCGACGCCGTTGGTAGAGGTCTCCATGGTCGGGGTGAAGGATAGGGGGGGGGGGTGGGGGGGTGAAATGTGTCAGTGTCATCGACTCAACGACGTCGCCTTTTGACGTAGCATCATCGTCGGAAGTCGGAAGAAGCACTTCGCGCTTTTTTCAGGTTGAGTACAATTTTTGTTTATGGAGTACATATGTGAGTATATGGAAGAAGACATCTCTCTTACATGCATGGGCTCGACTAGGAACTACTGAAGTCTACATCTGTATCGTAGACTGTAGCTAGCTACAATAGAAAGCAGTGCAGCTGCAGGTAGTCAGAGTCGTAGTCGTAGAGCATGGGCTATATGCTACGATAAGAACGAAAAAAAGAGTGAGTGAGTCGATCGGTCATTCTATCGGCCTCCCTACAAGGAGGGTATCTTCTAGCTGCTACAAATGAGAGAGCGGTTGACTAACTAGTACCACCAGAGAGCCGCCCGTCAAATCAAGTCACAGACCTTTCACCTAATCCGCTGCAAGCTACCGTTGTTATATTACTTTGGTTGGCACCGTTTCTTGTGATCTTTCCAATGCTTTTGTTGGCATTCTATTCCACAATAATAAACGACTTGGCATCTCCCACAATCTCTTGAGAAAATCCAAATAACGTGTGGTCTTTCGAGCACCGAGGGCAGAGAACCGAGCGTCCAGTTTCGAAGACCCAGCGCCGAGCAACGAGCGCAAAGATCCGAAGACCCAGCACCGAGTGTCCAGTTTCGAGTTTCGAAGACCAAGAAGCGAAAACCGTGAACCGATCTTCCTCGTAGTTTCCATTCGCGCTGGCGGCAGCCACATATTGTATGCACTCGCAATGTCGATGCTCGGGCCGGTGCATGAACTGATACAAGCCTTGGTCAGTAGCAATCTCTTGGAGTGACGTAAGCATGTTCGTCAATGTTCTGGACCAAGGTCTCGATTCTCAATCATGGATTTTGCTACCAAGTATCCTAGAATGTGCGTTCGACTGTAGCTTCCGCCACCTTCTTCAGAACACGAGGCGGCGACGTTTCCGGCAAAGAACATGGCGGGTATTTCGTGGTTGGCATCTCGATGCAACATGGACTTTCGTTCCGGCTCGCCATCCCAAAAACCAAAATATGGTTGAAGCGTAGTGTGTGTTACTCGGGGCAGAGACAGAATTGCGTGATGCATGCGTGTACATGAGGATGCCATTGGGCTTGAAACGGAGTCATGCCCTGCTGTCGCATATCGAAATCGCACCCGTGATTACATTCGGGATCTTGCAACTCCACTCCAGGTACGGCGTCACTCTCCACAGCCCACTGCTGATCGGATGCTTCTTGAGTTACTGTGTGGGTAGGCATGGTACCATCCGAGGGTCCGAGAAGTAGTGTACTAGAATGGAACACCGTTTTTTGAAACTACATTCGCGTCCAAAAAAGATACCGAAAACAGGTTCTGCGCGCAATATGGGTACGTCACACATTACCCCCAGAAACTTAAAAAAAAGTGCATCGTCGGCACCGTCGACAATGACCTTGTCTCTTTTGTCTCTTTCGCGTCGAATCTCCCACGGAATCAACGGCTCGATCTATAAAAGTTGCAGCAGAGGTCAAAATGTATTGTCTTAGTGTTACACTGATGTTGTCATGTATCGTAGCCTCTTTCCTGTCGTTTTATATGGCCAATTCTTGTTGTTCCGAAACGAAGACATTGGCCTGAAGTCCTTCACCGAAAGTATCCAAATTATCGTACGGGTGGATTAGCTCGTTCGCCACATGTTGGCGATGTGGTGTATGTACAACAGTGTCGTTCGTGCCGACTGCTGCCAATTCTCTTGCTTTACCGTCGTCTGGGTGCTGCTGTTCTTGGATGCTGCGAGATGTTAATGGGATGCACTCGCGCTGGTCTTAGAGTCTTCTTGGCGCTTATATACGTCTCGCTGGCAATGAGGTAGATAACGACAATGGGGGCGCCCAGAGTCAGGGCGATCTTCTTGGTAACGTCCTTCATGACCGTTGCTTTTTGTTCTGGTGAAAATGGATGGTGGGCTCGCCAGGTTTTTATGGAGAGGTTTCGACTTTCGACCCGTCGAAACCTCCCCCACGAAAACGGAGGTTTGAAGGTGACGAGCCCTACCTGTTTGCTTTGGGCAACCTTGGGCCTGACGGTTACGAGACAAAAGAAGGCAAAGGGAAATTGCGCGAAACAGACGAAACGAACGATAACGGACGGTCTCCTCCAAAACCAAGAAAAACAAAAACCTTTTCCAGGAACGAACTCTGGAAAAAGACGAAAGGTCGTTTGACGACCCATAAAAGTAGAAGCAGCAGAGGAAGACATTGCGAGTGTGCGGTAAAGATCCTCTATCTCCGTCAGATCATGACCGCGGCAGCAGTTTCTGCAAGCATCGTCGGCACGGCCATTGCGCAGGCCGCTGTCGTGTCCAAAGAACCAGCGGGCGGCTTATTATTCAAAGATGCAAACACTCTCACCACGGATAATATTGCTCATGCACCTCTGCACATGACACTCGACAAGCCAGTATCTCAGCCGTCCGACGCTACCGAACTACTGCGCTATGTCCTTCCAAAGTGCGAAATGCCCAACCGAAAGGACTATGAACCCGTCGAAACCTTTGTCGGCAACGCCGTCCAAGAACAGCACGAGAAAAAGGACGACAACCTACCCTTGAAAGCCTATAAGGGGATTGTGGATGCGATCCGTTTCAAGAACGATCCAGTCATGCTACAAAGACTCTTGTTGGCCTTGCGAACCGCTGGTAATGGATCGACGCTTCATTTATTGACAAGCTCGTCGTCCCAACATGCTCGCCTCATTCACAATATAGTACGGCTGAATGCCTTTGAACTCCCAAAGACCTTGGTCCATACTACTGCCGAGCAAGGAGGGACAGAACAAGTGGATTATAGCCTGGCCGATGCTCATTTGCACTTACTCATGGCCCTGGTGTCGGCTAATTCGGTATTCCTTGTGCCCACCATGACGGCACTTTGGAAGCTGCTTACTTTTCATCTCGCTGAGGTATCACTGGAAAGGGCACAGCGAATTCATGCGGCACTTGCGACCATTATGCGACTTTGTCCTAAAGGCAAGATGGAGTTATTTCCCATCATGTCGGCAAACGCGCCCTTTCGAATGCGACCCAGTTTGGAACTCTTATTGTATTACCAACAATGTCTTGAAGTGGTCAAGTATCTGCCAAGTATCCAGGGACAGGTGCTCGAACTGCTCGTGGACAAGACACTCGAAATGGACGTGGAAATCAAAATTAATGATGGCGGAGAAGTAACGATTGACGACGAGAAGGATGAATGTGTCTTTCAACTCGATTTGGATGACAAGGTTGACGACAAGAAACCGTTACCCGGTGGTGTCTCCGTAAACGAAATGGCGGACAAGCTGGATTCTCTAATGCTCTTGTTGTTTCAGTACACAGAGACTTGCGTAGCTACCAACGCGTCCTCTGCTCGGTCGCTGTACCAGGTCTTTGCACGGGTATTCGAGAATCTGGTGCTGATTACACACAAGTCCAAATTTGTGCAGTTTCTCTTGTTGCACGTGTGCGGTCTTGAAAACAAAACTCTAACAAGTATGGTGCACTTTACTTTGGAACATCCTCCGGTTACTCTGTATCGAGACTTTGCGGCCAAGCTAATCAATATAATTGTGGATCCGTACCGTGCGACTGTTACACGACAAACGGGAGCTTGCTACCTGGCATCCTTTGTTAGCCGAGCGTCCTTTGTTTGCGCCGAGACAGTTTGCGAATCCGTCAGCGCACTTCTTCGATGGGCCGACGTTTACATGCAGGCGGTGGGGTCCTTCTCTTTGCGTGCTGCAGATGCTCGTGATCAGTGCAGCCTCCATTCCTTATTTTATACAGTCTGCCAGTCTGCTTACTACATCATGTGCTTTCGAGGCGTAGATGCCGTCAGATTTTATCGGACTGTCACGACGGGGTCGCCAGAGAGTCGGTACGCGGAACCGGAACACATTGACATTGGTACAGAACGCTGGGATAGACTTTGTGGACACGCTCTGGAACCACTGCGATACTGTCTCGAGAGTGTTCGCTCCGAGTTTCTGCAAATCGCCAAGCTCTACCAGCTTCTCGATCCAAATTTACTGGATCATCTGGAGAAAGCGGATCGTCGAATGGCGTCTGGGCAGAAGCGCAAAAAGAAGGTGACTCGGATTATAACAGCGGCGACGTTGGAGAAGCAACGACTACGCGCGGGTGTGGGTGGTCTCGGCCGTGGAACGAATCCTTTGGACAGTTTCTTTCCATTTGATCCCTATTTGCTGTTTTTGTCGCACGGACACGTTGAACCATTCTACAATCACTGGGGTGGTTCCCTGCGGGAAGAGTTGGTTGAGGAGGAAGATGACGGTGATGTCAACATAGCAGACGATGCATCCGCGCAGTCGGACACTTCCGATGACGCTGAGTCCGACTCGGACTCGGATGACGACGGCGACGATGATGATGATTCCTTTCGGAACGCTTTAACGGGCTCGTACATTCAACCAATGAGCTTGGCGTCGCATGCGACCAGTGCCTCGAGTCGGTCGTCGTCGATGCCTGTGCAAGGGTCTCCTAATGTACAAACCAAGCGAGAACAACTGCATGACGCTTGGACAAACACTCTGAAACGATCAAGGGCTCCTAGTATCGAGAACGGAAGCTGGTAGTTCAGTGTATTAATTAGGTAGCTATACATCCGCTTTCTAGATTCTTCATGTCGGTAACTGTCCATGCAATGCTAATAGGTTTGCTCGTGCCTCATGTGGCGTTGCGATGTTCTCTACAGCGAGCATAAGAAAAGGCCCGGTACGCGGACACGATACTTACGGAGGCGGAATGGCGGATTTCTTGAGGTAGATATCATAGACCAAAGTAGCATTGGGTTTGATGAGGCACTCCCCATCCTCCAGGCACAAGCCCTTGTCACCAAAGGCCAATCCAGGTGGGACAATCGCTTGCACCTTTTGTCCTACAGACATTTGCGAAACCATATCGTTGATTCCATCAATGACCGCGTTTCCGCCGAGCTCAAACACAAGAGCATTCTTCTTTCCCTCGGCGTGAGTTGCATCTGAAAGTAGAAAATGAAGTACTGTATGAGTTAGTCAAGGAAGTGGTTCATCATTAGAATGTGGACTAGCTTGCTTTGGATTCGATGGGCACGTACCAAAGATGGCTCCATTGGACAAGTATCTGTAACAAGTTGTACGAGAAAGGAATTGTCCGAGTGAGAGAGAGAGATCGCCAGACTAATCCAGGAAAAGCGAAAAGCCAGAGACACTCACCCTGTGTACTCGATCGCTACGATATCCTTCGACTGTGGGTACCCTGCCTTGCTGTCTTTCGGCTGCTTCAAGACGGCATACTTGATTCCCTTTGATGTGTTGAGAATCTCCGGAGCAGCCTCGGCTACCTTGGAATCCAGAGTGGCTGCTGCGACTACGGCAGCGGTTGTCGAGACGGTCTGGGAAAGAAAGGCGCGGCGAGACGGGGCACCCGACATTTCCATCGAAAATGATCTGACGGTGGAAACGCATCCAGCTAAGGCGAGGGCTACAACGGCAAGGGAGCGATACATCCTGTATATATCGGCTGGTACGAAAGTATAACGGATCCCCGAACTAGACGTTATGCTCTGTGCTGTGCGCTGCTGAGTTGGTCGTCACGTGGTGTAACTGTGTCATGGTGATGATGCGAACGCAAGGGGTCGAATGTCGAAAGGCATCAAAATCGAAGATCTGATGGGTCCATGACGTATGTGAATATTTCAGCACGCCCGCCTTTTGAAGAGAAAGCATTTCTATCCATGAGATCGATATCGATATCCGCATCGATTTTATGATATCGCAAGCGATACGATTAATGTATGCTCTAGCAATCTCGTATCTAGTTACCATACGTAACAGGTAAAAGAGAGCCTTAAACCATTTCTACTGTAGATGCATATGGCTGAGCGCTTATGACAATTAATAGATGCAAGACATAGTTTCAAAACTATTCCAGATTGTAGTCCACTGGATTTGTTCCTTCTTCCTCTTCAGCGGAGAACCAAACGTGACGAATATTTGCCATTATTCGACCGGAAGCTCCTTCTTCCTTCAATCTTTCCCGAAGTTGCTGTCCTCTGGCTGCTTCAGAGCTCGAATCCGCTTCAATCTGTTCGTTGCGATATCGACGAAGGTCGTCCCAGAGAGCCGCGTTGAGATAAATGAGACTTTCACCGTATCGTGACCATTCGTGGGGTTCTTCTTCATGATGAGCAGTTGTAGCATTGACATGGCCTGTTAGAATACAACAGAACTTTGTATCAAACGTCATTTCGTACTCCCATTTGACCATTCCTTGCCACGTGGTTCCGTAGTCTTCTTGCCACCAAATCTCACCACAAAAGGTGCGTGGAGTGGGAAAGGAGACATTGCGAAAGCGTGCGCGAGGTGGGATAGGCATCCCGTTGTCGAGTGGTGGCCATTGGCCTGTTGCTGGGTGCTCATAGGAGATGTACACATACGCTGGTTGGTCGGCGTCTAGGCTAGCAGGTGACACAAAATGATAGGACGCGAGTCCCACCCTGGAGCCTTGGCAAAACGTATTGCCCCATACTGCATCATTGTGGTAGGCCGGCACTCGCCTTTGTCGAGCGACGCGTTCCTGTGGTGACAAGACTCGTTGAAAGAAGCGTTCGCTGCTGCCTCCCAAGCGATTGACGGCGTTGGGCGGTACGGATTCGCTAATTTTTACTCGAGTCCATATGAAAGTAGAGGAGTCTGGTTCGGTTCCAACGTCATTAGCTGAATGCCAGTGGATACTTTCATTTATCTCGGGTCCCATTGGACATTGCTGGCGATCCCATTGCGACAGAGGCAGTTCCCATACTACATTCATTGTTGATGCGTTTAGAAGCCGGACGGTGCGAAACGAAGCCGGGTCAGATTCCGGGATATCTTGACTATCAGTATCACTCGGTAGTATGACGATAAAGAAGTTTCCCTCTGTGTCGTCAAAGCCGTTGCCAGTAACCACAAGTTCATGTGAAGCCTGATCATTGTTCGATACTTTCCAAGTACCGTCCAGTGGATTGACTTTACGAATTTGTGCCAGATCGGTGAGCTGCTCTCTACGCTTGATAATAACACCATCTGTTATGAACGAATAATCGGCGGAGAACTGTAGGAGCACGTCAAGGTAGCAACTGGCGGTTAATAACGGCAATCGGCCTCGAAACGTCCGGGTGGGTCTGTGAAAATGAGACTCAACAAACCCAATGCGATCCTTCGAGTGTGATATCATTTGATCGGGAATGCTGCTCATATCTGTGTACGGAATATCGGTAAGAAATTCACCAATCGTGTCGCTCGAAGCGTGAGGCGGGAAATGGAAGCTCCCGAAGCCAA
>Ga0307978_1002055_pt1 | contig 14490 bp, 9 predicted proteins | sample OrgLakmetage1056_FD_203151 | JGI IMG/M metagenome (GOLD analysis project Ga0307978, IMG submission 203151) | Saline water microbial communities from Organic Lake, Antarctica - #1056 | ecosystem: Environmental > Aquatic > Non-marine Saline and Alkaline > Saline | place: Antarctica: Organic Lake...
TTTTGATGAAAAAGGTCGGCGTGTGGTCGATCGGTGCATGTGTCTAAAACGGTCGTTTGTACGAGTGAAGCTAGGAAAAAGTGATTAGTAGGTTATGACACCGGCCGGGTGCTCGTTGTTCAAACAAACCAAAACACACAAATGATATTTTGTATTTTAAAAAGTCATCCTGACGTCATCTGCGAACACAGGATTTTGAAGATATGTACCTACCGTACTGCCTCTTCACGACAGCAGGTTCAGGTTCGTACTTTTATCATGACAGCAGCTTGAAGATGTGCTGAAGGTAAAAAAAATAGAGAGAGGTATGATTCTTCTTGCTTCTCGCTTTCAGTTTCATTCCATTCACTAACAAAAGAAAGACGGCAAGAGCAACAAAACTCATCAGAAGACAATTATATAACAGCGGTATATACAACCAAATCATGAGTTTGCTTTTTCTTCCTTTGAAGATCCTCCTTATTGCGATCGACTTTGCCGTGAGTAATTCCGATACTTCTCAATTCTCATTTCTGACATATCATGATTCCCTCGTAGAAAACAAGACAATAACTAATAACTAACCCCGTCTCATCATTGAATCTCTCCACTTTTTTTATACCTGACAGTTAACATTGATCACATTCGGATGGGTCAAACCATTCCTCAACCTCTTCAAAGCGAAACCTCTCCGTTCCGTCCCTGTCGGAAACGATCCATCCCATCGCGTCAATGCTGACTTCTCCAACGCCCGTCTCACCCATCCACCATCTGGAGCCAAGACCCTTCACGAAATCTCCTCAATTGCATTCCAAAAATTCGCTGATAGGAAATGCATGGGTACCAGAGAATACCTTGGCATGCACACTGTCAAACCTCCAGTGAAACACTTTGGGGATGTCAACTGGAAGTCATACGAGGAGGTCGGAGCTGACGTGAAGAAATTTGGTGCAGCTCTCCGTAAAGTGGGTCTCGTGCCCGCACCTGATCAAGTGACTTTAGATCGTATCACCACCCCATGCTCCCTTGCCATCTTTGAGAATACTTGTGAGGAATGGATGGTGGCGGCACAAGGTGCTTTTTCGCAGTCGATTGTCGTCACTACCATTTATGCTACGCTTGGATGTGATGCGGTCGTGGAAGCTATCAATGATGGACTGATTAGTGCGGTTGTCTGTAATAAGACTACTGTGAAGGTCGTTCTTGAAAAAATCAAGAAGATGCCCACGCTCAAGACCATTATCTACACCAATGATGCTATTGCGAAAGATCAGAAGGTTGATATGCCTGCGTCAGCACCCAAGGGTGTTCAGATTGTTTCATTTGAGGATTTTGTAGCGAGTGGAGATACGGTTGCGTTCCCCCCCACTCCTCCAAAGCCTGATACCATGGCCGTTCTGATGTATACCTCCGGAAGTACTGGAAAGCCAAAAGGAGTTGTGATCAGCCACGCACAGATTGTGGCATCTATTGCGAGTGGTGCTGAGATGCTTGGAATCAAAACTGGAGAGATATACCTTGGTTACCTTCCCTTGGCACATATCATGGAACTCATGGCTGAGTTGACTATGATTACCTTAGGATGTACCATTTGTTACGCCGACCCCAAGACATTGACAACTAAGGGATCATATCCTATCGGAGCTTTGGAGCAATATTCTCCCAATCTCATGGTGGGTGTTCCTAAGATCTGGGATGTTATCAAGAAAGGTGTGCAGGCAAAGGTTGCTGCTAGTTCTCCCATTAAAAGGTTCTTAGTAGAAACCGCATTTCAGGCAAGAACATTTGCTATCAAGAATGGATTTGATACTCCCTTGTTCAAGGCACTTGTTTTCAAGAAGTTTGCAAAGGTTGTAGGTGGAGATCTTAGAGTTGCTCTCTCAGGTGGCGGACCTTTGAACAACGAGGTGCAGGTGTTTATTCGTACTTGTTTTGGATGTCCTCTTTTCCAGGGTTATGTAAGTATCATTTGACTCTTTCCTTTTATGAATGGATTCGAGTCAATACTGTATCTCACAAAGGAATGCCTTGCCGTTTACTGTTATAGGGTTTGACCGAGACAAATGCTGGACTTACTATCCAAGCGATTGATGACCTCCGCTCAGGAATTGCTGGAGTTCCCATTCCTTCTGTCGAGGTTAAGCTTCTTTCTGTATCTGAAATTTGTGATAAGGGCGGTGCACCATACCTCAGCACCGATACTCATGATGTCAATGGTAACAAGGTTTTTGGTCGTGGAGAGGTTCTTTGTAAGGGACCCAGTGTTTCACTTGGATACTATATGATGCCTGAGAAGACCAAGGAAGTTTTTGATGATGATGGGTTCTTCCATTCTGGAGATATTGGACAATTCATGGAAGATGGAAGCATTCGTATCGTCGACCGTGTCAAGAATCTTGTCAAGTTGAAGGGAGGTGAATACGTTGCTGTCGAAAGTATGGAGATGACTTACGGTAATTCCGCTTTTGTTGATGCTGTTGCTGGTGGAATCTGCTGCTATGGGGATGGTGAAATGGACAGGCCTATCGCCTTGATGCAATTGAATGAACCTGTTGCCATGATGTGGGCCAAGGACAATGGTATCAGTGGCGACTTTGATACTGTGAAAAATTCTAAGGAGCTTTACAACGCCGTTCTCGCTGATATGCAGAAGGAAGGAGCAAAGGGTGGCTTGAGCCGTTTGGAGAAGTTAGTAGCAATTGCTTTCTTGTCTGAACACTGGACTCCTGAGAATGGATGCTTGACCGCTGCAAACAAGCTTCAACGCAGAGTGGTCATTGAAACCTTTTCCAAGGAATTTGAGGAAACGAGGGAGAAGGGAATATTCTAATCAAGGATAGCATGGGAGCAATTGCTGTGCTCTATGGACTGTGTATCTAAATTCAAGAGAAACTGAGGGTTTGAATCTTCTAGAGAGTAATGCTCAAAAAATACAGATTTCATCATGAAAATTAAAAACTCAAAAGCCTGATTTAATTGGCCATATTCTTCTTTCCTAATGCGCATTGAAGACTCATTGTACTATTGATGCATCATGTTTTAGAAACAACTTTGAAATTTTCTTGCTAGTGTTAATGGCATAGATTGTGTATCTGCTGTTATAACCCGTCTGCATAGATCTCTTAGGCGAGTCGTCAGCGCAATAATCCCTCTCACTCTCTCTTTGTAGTATCATATGGAATTCAAAAGAGAAGTGGCAACAGTACTGTACACATATGTTTTTCAACGCGTGAGTGCAATTAGCTAATAGGGAATTTCTATAGATTTCTTTAATAAAATTTTTAAGATTGAGTTTATTTACTTTGTCATACATTGGCAATAATCATTTTTTTTCATATCACACGGGGATGACAATTGGATTATTGCAATTTCTTCAGCTTCTGCACACGATCCTTTGGAAGCTTTATAATCACAGCTTTCTCAATGTAACTAACCATTACTTTTTCACTTGCTTTGTCTTTGTCAACAGCATCAAGTGATATTTCTTTTAATAGCTGCATAGTTTCCCCACCAATAATGACCTTTGCAAAACATGGATCAGCGTCATCCTTGCCACTTGGGCCATGGATGGCAGCATTGTCCCGAATGTTGAAATAAAATTCTGGCCCAGTATCTGCGAATCCAAGAGAAAATTCTTCATGCTCAAATTCGTGCGAGTACTCATTGAAAGCTAGTCTCTCTTCAACCAAGTGAGATTTGTCTTCTTCGTCGTGACCAACCAGAGCCGCGCTAATAATGTGTTCCGCATTGTGAACGAATATAGTTTTATCCCAGACTCCTCTTTCAATCATCTCCATGAAGAAATATACGGAGTGAGGCATCAAGTTGTTGGGTGCCGTCTCTATAGTCAGAAACTTTTTGTTTCCATGGACATTAAGTTGAAACTCTACATGGTATGGTCCTGGTCCGAATCTATTTGAAGGTAAGAAGAAACAGTCAGATCAGAACAGGAGGCGCTCGATACGATCTGCAATGATATTGAGATAAGATAATAAAAAACAATAACTCACTTTCTTGTTAGCTCCACCTCATAATTCTTTTGAATACTCTTTTGCAATTGCGCGATTCTGTCTACTTGGTGTTCCTGCTTCTGAATTATTTTGTCAGTAACTTCCTTCCTTCCTTCCTCGCTGAGTCCTGCAGGATAGGTATGTTTGTTCGACTGACCAACAAGTAATGTCATCTGAAGCTTGTGAAAATCTTCATGTGCACTATCTAACTCCTGCTCCAAATCAACGAGATGGCTATTTGTACTTTCATACTCTATTTGAAGTGAAGCTAGTTCCATATTGATGCGTTGAACATTCTTGTGACTTTTGATACACTGAACAAAGATCAATCCAAGGATAAGATACTGCACAGTCCTTAATAGCTTAGAACAGAACGAGCCTTTTTTGTCAGAGGATGAGTAATTCATGGAGCTACGACTTGATTTCCTTGAAGAGGAAGATGAATATTTATTGCCATTCTTCGACTTTTTACTTCGTTGAAGCCCACCATTCTCAACATCGTCGTTCCCGTAGCTGACATCTAGATGCATAGGAGATGACCTCGATCTTTGGAAGAGAACCATTATAAGGTCGTGAATATTTCCCCTCGGAAGATAGTGGTAAGTGTTTGATAATTATAAAATGCTGTTGTAATCTCGATGTTGTTGGCAGAGTAAAATACGGTTGTAAAGTCATTATTGTGTTCGAAAAAGAGGAGAAATTTGATACAAAACAAAATCTGTTCCAAAATGAATCGCCAAATATGTCAGTATGGCCCCAAAATAAATCGGTATTATTGCCTCTCTAATTCTGGATGTCTGTGACTCATTCCGGTCATAGCACGACACGTTTTGAAATAAAACATCGAATCTGGAGGAAACGGCGGAGCATGAGAGACAAACGGAAGTTTATCCGCCCTCAATCACCCCTCATCTCCCCTCATCATCCAGGACCCATTCAACGCTCATTTTTGGGACCCCCCTATAACGCCCTCTACCGTTAAGTTCTTGCGGGGGGATGTGTCTGTCTTCCTTGTATTGGCGCCAAAACCGTTTTTACAACGGTAATAGGGAATTAAAACGGGAAACTGAACATTTAAAAACCTAATAATACTCATACATGGTGGTACTACTACTGTTGTAGTACAAAAGCAAACCACAATCTATCTTGATTTATTCAACCTTTACAAATACAATGGACTTCTATCAAGCTCACATTGCTCAGATTTCTCCAATCTCTGTCAACAATGAAGATTCAGCCATCTCTCCCACCGGTGTCAATTATGATGAGCCCCAGACAAACGGCCTTTTCAAACTTCTTGAGGATCTCCAATGGAAGGAAGCTGGATTGACTCTCAAACAGTTTCCGAATGAAGCTAAAATATGGGCAACAAAGAATGCACACAGTCAGGTTGGATGGAGGCGTCTTCCTATTCACGAGGCTTGTATTCGTCAACCAACTGCCGACATCATTTATGATCTCTTAATATGCTTTCCTACCTCTGCACAAGAAACGGACAATTTCGACCGTACTCCTCTTCACTGTGCTATTATTAACAATGCCAATATTGATGTAGTATATCTAATTCTTGATGCGCACTACAACGCCACACATACAGAAGATTTTTTCGGGAAGATGCCAAAAGACTATATTCCTGGAATTGACAATGCCATTGCTGCAGCTCTTGAAGAAAATATGGAATATATATCTTTAGCTGCTAGCAATGTGAGGTCCAAGTTGGAAGCTTCAATCTCTCATATTGCCGTCAACAACCATTGTGATAATGGATACACTTCTTCTAAGCGCGATACGAAATTGTACCAGGCAAGTACTATGGAATCACTCCTAGATGAAGAATTAGCCCAGGCTAGAGTAGAAGCGGATTCGGCTTATTCTCAGAGAGACATCGCGATAGCAAAAAATGACGATATGCTTATTGAGAATCAAGAGCTCCAAAAAGAGCTCCAACGAAAACAGGACATCATTGACAGTGTGGAAGGACTGGCTGACAGGAATAGAAATTTGAGCAAACTCTTAAATTACTTCGAAATGCAGAATCAGACCCTCCATGATGAAATTAAGAGGGACAAAGAGGCAGCAGACGCCAAGTCGAAAGGACTTGCTGAAAAAAATCAGCTGGAGAAGGATAAGCTAAAGGCGACTATCGGGACTTTAGCGAAAAAACTCACCGATAATATGAGTATTCACTTGGAAGAGACAGTATACGAATTAAAGCAATCCGAAGAGATCGATAGCAGAGACAAATCTATTTTTGACATGAAGAATGAGATTCAGTGCTTAATGAATTATAAATGTTCTGCAGAAGAGAAAATGGAATCGTTGGAGGAAATGGTGGACGTGTACAAGTTTGCATCAAAGGATCTGCAACTGAAGTGTATTTTTTTGGATGACAAAATTAAAAAATCCACTGCCAACTCACAAATTGCAAAGCTTGAGGAAGATTTAGAGTCTTCTAAGCGTGCGAAAATATCTTTGGAAAAAGATGTATCCTTGCTCACTTCATACAATATCATTAATAATGACAGGATAGAGAAACTAGGGTGCGTTGTGAAGAATTATCAAATCAAAGTTGGGAATCTTGAAGAAGGCTACTTCACTATGACAGATCAACTTATTGAAAGAACTAGATTGCTATACCACGCTGTTGACAAAAAGCATTTCAAAGATACTGTTTAGAGTATCGTAGTATTCGAGATAACATAATGTGTGCGTTTGTATGTATGGTTGCGTATAAGCGAGGGAAATTAGATATCGATCACTTGTCTTGTTTCGATTCAGGATAGCATCGACCGATGTTTAACATTGTGCATAAATAGATCTTTGAAGCTGGGGGTATCAGCGAGATTCACTGAATGCTCATATGGACGTAGGCACTTATAATACAATTGAAGAAGCACGAATGATTCTTCGTCGTACGATATTGTGTTGGTCATAAACATGGGGAAATTTCGCTGAGGTTATGTTATTTACGCATCATACCAGATACAAATACTGGTTTTCGTGAAATCTTTTGTTTGGAAAGGAAGAAATTTGCGATGTGCACTCTGGCAATAAAAAAAGAGCAACTAATCTATCTCTAGAGTTGAAGTAGCTTGGACAAATATTTTGAATCCATTTTCATCGTTATCTTTTGCATTATTGCAGCGCGCCGTGATTTGAATTTATTTAAAAGACATAATTGAAAAACTAGAGTATTAAACTTCTTATAATTAGCCAATAATATCAGCAAATTCACAAAATAAGGCCTTTCAGCGGAGTTTCAAAATGCAAACATTAACATTCTGATGCTTGTCATTCAGGAGCGTCTTGTGTTGTTTGTCTTCAGCTGTGCATGTCTTATAAAAATTCAAATTCAAATATGAATACTCCATCAACTCGCAGTCGCAAGGTTCAAACTTTGAAATCAATATCCAAATCCCTCTTTTTCAATTCCAAATCTAAGAGGGATTCGCCGTTGAAGAATGGACCTTCCCAAAGTAGCCCTGTATCTGTCATACCCAAAACTCTCTTTGCAGACATTGATTTAAATTACGAGGCTCTAGCAGGGGATAGTTTGTTTGTATTACTCAAGGATCTCAAATGGAAGATGGCTGCTTCACGCATCGCTCAATTTCAAGATGAGTCCTGCCGGTGGGTTGTTGACCACGATGATAAAAACAAAAAGATGATCTTTAGGCGGCTTCCCATTCACGAAGCATGTATACGTAACCCAACCGTTGAAGTCGTTGCTGCACTTCTAGATTCATACCCTACTGGAGCCTCTGCCAAGGATAATCACGGCCGTACTCCTTTACATTGTGCTGTGATCCACGGGGCTCACATTGACGTTGTATATCTTCTGATGAATGCATCATATGATGTTGTTCAAAGTCAAGACTTTTTCAATAAAATTCCACAGGACTATGCTCATACAACTACCTTCACAAATAAGGCTGAAGTAATTGCTGCTCTCACTGAAATGAGTAAGGAGGACGTTTCACTTTCAGCTGCTGGCGTCCAAGCTGCTATTCGAGCATCCCACCCAATGCGTGGTGACCGATCAGGTATGGTAGAAGAAACAACGAAACAGGTAATATCAACCTATGACGAAGCTGCAGAACAACTCTCTCAAGCCCTCGTCGATGCTGATGCTGCAAACACTCTTCGTTCGATCGCCATTGCCAATGAAGAGGCTAGCAAGGTACAAGTAAAAAATTTGCAGTCACAAGTAATCGGTATCAAGAAGCAGCTAGAACGAGAGAGAGAAAACAAGGAGAGGAGCGAGAACTGTATCTTTCTCTTGGAAAAGAAACAGGAGACTTTTATCGCTTCTCTTACTAAAAGAGATGAAGAGATAAAGATTTTGAAAGAGCAGACCCAAAGAGACAAGCAGCAAAGACACTCCGATGCAGTCATGAGGCAAAAACTGAAGAAGACTGTCAGTAATCTCACTGAGAGACTGGATGGTAACGACGAGGAATCTGTAGAATATTGGAAGGTCGAGGCTGAAAGACTCATCGGACTGAATGTGCAAGCATCGGAGAAGCAGCATTCTCTCGAACAGCTTCTACAGGTCTACATGGATAGAAGCCACGACTTGGAAGAGAAGCTGAATTCAAGTAAGGAGCAACTTAATAACAATGAGACACAAGTACATGTCGGGGAGGTTCTCGGGAAGGATCCTCAAAAGACTAAGAGTGTGCACAGCAAGACCGCTGTGCAAACTACTGACATAGACAAATTGTTAGAGAATGCAGAAAGTGCGCTTGAGGCTAGTGGACAAAAGGTGATTGCGCTAGAAGAAGATATCAACAAATCCTACGACGAGAACGACGCACTCAAAAGTATCATCGAAAATTACCATAGCAAGTTGTCTCACTTGGAGACCTCTTTTTATGATCTGAGCGGGCATTTGCTCAAAAAGTCGGAACAGCTCAGCATTGCCAACTCAGACCTGAAGAAGGTCGACGAAGAGAGAATGAAATTGATCAGGCAGAGGCAAACTGCAGAAAAGAGAATTGAGTCTCTAGAATCACTCATTGGTGAATATAGCACAGACCATCAAGATTCCAAAGAACTCACCGAGATGAGCCACAAAGCTAATGAAAAGATCAGAGAGCTTGAGGACATCATAATGGAATATGATCAAGAGAACCATTCGTTGGATGAAAAATGTTCTTCATATGAGAAAGAATTGAGCGAATTTATTGAATACCGTGCTATGGCTGCAGAGGAACTTGATTCTTTACATCAGCATCTCTTAAAAAGAGACGTCGAAAGCAAGAAGATCGAGGAGCAGTGTATCTTGTACCGGGACAAGCTCGAAAGTTGCAACAGTGAATCTGAGAGGAAAATCTCTTCACTCGAGGATCTAGTCCGAATGTACAGACAGAAGTCAGAGAAGGTGGAGGAATACCGGGTGAAAGCAAAACAGGTCGCTTCTATAGTAATACGCCTTGAAGAAGATATTGCACGCATTCGAATGGACAGAAGTAAATTGAAGAAAGAGCTAGCCAAAGCATGCCAAAAGAACGGAAATCTCTCAACGTCAGTACGGTACTTGAAAGATTTCTCCAAGGATCTCAATAGCCAAACAAAAAATCTAGAACGTAGTCACTTTAAGGCCACGGAACAGCTGATCGACAGGACTATAAGGTCCAGTATTCCTCCCACGACCGCAAGGAAAATGAGAACACCACTATCAAGAAGGATTGACAACAGCGACTGCATGAGCGTTTGCTCACAAGCAAGTTCTGTTGTTTCTTGTAACTCTGTCACCAGCGCCCAATCTGCCAGGAGTGCTTCCTCCTCCAATTCCAGGAGAAGCACTGCATTAGCACTTCGCACTCAACGTGCATTAAAACATCGCATATCCACTCGCAATAATGCGATGTCGAGCAGCTTCAACTGAGCGCTTTTGGAGGTTGTTTCTCTCAAATCAAATTATATCTGTACACTATCACCAAATTGGATGATTTCATCTTTTCTGTCGCAATAATTTTAATAAAAAATAAGAAAGTTTAAAATCAATTACAGAAGTTACACAGCGAGCACCTTCGCTTGATCAGTCATCTGCTCTGTAGCTGTTTCGTCGTACAATATATACAGTAATGTTATAATATTGTTCGTTTTTGTAGACGTTGGAGGTTTGAGTGGTTTACATCTACTGAAGTAGGCAGGATGCCACACGAAACATATGCTAGGCTCGATGATTCATATGGTCAGATCCATATAAAAAAATCTACTTGATCAGACAGATTTTCATAACAAATCCGCACCTATTGACTGAATGTAATTGACTGAATGTAATTGCTCTTGCACTTGAACAGACTTGAACTTGTTTGTTTCTGTTGAAAACAGTTTAAAACCTTAAAAAATCACTTGCTCCGGGTTTCTTGACTGATCGCTTATTTTGCTACGATCTACGATACTGTTGTAGGTAGAGTAGCTAGCTATCGTACGTGCTTAGCGTGTAGCGTTTTCATAGTATGGTAGCTTTTAGCTTTATCAAGAACACGAATGTATTCCTCTAACATTTCACTTATGTTACTCTTCCAATTCCATCTTCCTAGTTACAGTTAATTTAACTACTCATCACTTGCACCCATACTATACTACGATCAAGATGCCAAAGTTCGTGCCACCCGGAACTATACAGCGCTTTAAAGATGACAGTGAAGCCGTTGAAATCGATCTCTTTGATTCTGGACGCGAGCGTGAAATGTACGACAACCTCGGCGATCTCTACTCAATCATTATGGCAACAGAATCTCTCGAGCGCGCATATGCCCGTGACGCAGTCACCCGTGACGAATACACCGCTGAATGTAATAGACTCATATCACAATTTAGAGTAGCAGAGCGTGTGGCTCTGGGAAACTCAATGTCGACAGACACATTCATGCAAGTCTATCAATTAGATTGCCCCAGGGCTGCAGATAGACTCTTAAGGATTGGTGTTCCTGAACAAATGCTCTCAAATGCAGAGAGTCACAAGACAGCCATTACTGTTGCTGAAACTGCAGAAAAATTCATTACAGCCATGGATGCGCTCAAGCTTGAAACAACAGCAGTTGATGAATTGCAGCCTTTGTTGAGTGATCTGATGAACTTTTTGGCACGATTACCAGATATTCCCAACGAATTTGAGCCGAATAGAATTGTCCAGCAATGGTTGCAAAAACTTAATCTGATGAGGGCAGTTGATGAGATTGAAGAAGCTGAATCAAGGCAACTGTACATGGATTTGGATTCTGCATATCAAGAATTTAAGCGGTACCTATCTGATAAGAAGAGTGGATGAGTGAGTGGATTATGGATTACTCTTATTTCATACTGCACCAAAAGTGCCTTGTCTTACAAATACAATAAAGGAATTTCTGCATTAACATTTTAAAATCATTAACCGATAGTAGTGCAGTAATTTCAACGTTGCATCTGTCGGTGTTCTTCATTAATTAATTCAAGAAGATTCTTCCTCATCCGTTCTCAGAGATGGTGCGCTATTAATAATTTCCACCGGTGCATCTTCCATCAAAGTAAACTTTGGAATCGTCCTTCGTCTCCGCTTAGGTTCTTTCCTGTACTCCACATTCACTTTTTTCGCCCGCTTGGTTCTCTGGACAAACACGTAGCAACACACTATACCAAAAAGAAAGATCTTTGCATCACGTTCGTAAGCCACAACTATAGATACTAGACGGTGCAATTGTTCGTTGACGAGAATCCTGTCAACTATGTCTAACACAACTGTTCTGAGATACATGTACCACGAGAAGATCAGTGGAAACGACTTTTCAACGACCTTGAAGATTGCTTTGAATCCAACCATTAGATCCTTCACTGTCATTCTCTTAGCTTGATGCTCTTCAACAAAATTCCGCATCTGGTCTTCTAAAACTCTCATCCGATCTTCTTGTTCTTTCTGCTTGGTTGAAAGATCGTTGCCCAGATCAATAATTACTCGCTGATAGCAACTTGTAGCAGATTTGATATATTGCTCGTACACTCCCTGACTGGCCTGGAGAATCTTGATTTCATCCGTGAGTTTCTTGAAGATTGGCTCATTCTTTGAAGCCGGAAGTTTGGATTTTTCTCCTTGTGTCGAACTTTTTTGGTTTGCTGCTTCAATTGTGCGTTTCTTGAACTCTGAAAAGTCGAGATAGTCCAAACACTTTGCGCTGGGGAATTGCTCTGATAAAAGGTGCAGCATTTCTTGAGCCGCTTTGAGGGCTTCGTGAGAGACGGTATCATTGTTGGCGTTGGCGCTATTGGAACTTGCGGTGGTGCTTGCATTCAAATTTGACGATATGGGGATCGTTGGTAATTCCGATATAGATTCAACAACGCTGTTCTTTGGATCAATTGTTGATGGTGCATCATGGACGGTAATGAGGTCACCAGAAGGTTTGTCAACGTCTTCCGTATTCAACTCTGGGTTGTGTCCATCGGAAGCAACTTCATTCTTATTTTCAGCAATGTCTTCTTCCATCTTTTCTGGTGCAATCTTTTCTGTAGCCTCCTTATCGGCCTCATTCTCCAAGCTTGCTTTCGGTTTCATGATTTGATTGATCCCCTCCTTTACCGCATCTTTCATTGATGCTGCTGACTTTACTGAGTTCATGGCTGAATGAACTGCATTTGTTACAGAGGATGATGTTCGGTGAGTTGACTCTTCGTCGTTTTCAATAGCAATTTCATCAGGAACTTCTGCAGGCTCCGTGGATTCTGCAGACTCATCATCCTCTTTCTCGAATGCATTATCTTCTGTTTCATCAATGGGTTTCTTAAGAGCGGTTTCATCCACTGGATCAGTTTCATGTTGTATTGGTGTCTCGTTGGTATTGGCCTTTTGGTCTACTTTTTCGTTGATGCGATTATCGTTATTATTTTCTTGAATAGTCACAGGTTCCGCATCTAAACTAGCTTCGATTTGGGTGGAGTTAGAGCCCTCTCCGTCTGAAAGATGTCGTTCAGAAACAGCTGCTGATGAATTATTACTGGCTTCACCCCCCAACGAATCATCAGTTGAGGCCTCTACCGATTTAGGTGCAGATATTGCATCTTCTGGATTCTCCTCATCTCCTTCTTTGAATACTTCCGACTTGGCATCACTTAAGTTTGAGTCTACAATGGGTTCAACCACATCTTCAGCATCTATCTTGGCATCTGATTCCATAGACTGGATAGATTTAGCAATCTCAATTTTATCAATCACAGCTTGGGCGGCTTCCTGAGCTTCGGCAGCTTCAGTTTCTTCCAACTGCATTTCATGGAATCCCTGTAATGTTGTACTACCGTGGACCTTAATCTGTGTGTAAGCGCAATAATGCTCGTCTCCATAATGATCAAAAAATCTGAACTTCAGATACCTCGCCCAGCTAGGGCGAGCAAGCTCAAAAGTTTGTTCTTTATTCTCTTTATACCAGGGCTTTGCATTAAAAGTGCCCAAATCTTCCCATTCTGACATGACAGGATAAGTTTGACTTCCCAACACCTGGAATCGTTTTGTCAACGACGAGTACTTTTCGTAACTTGAAAGTTTGATGCTCTTGACAAGTATGTCCTCGGATAATCCAACAATGACAAATTTGACTTGGTCTCCTTGATCACACGGAATCATTGCATACTTGTCTTTGTCGGCCACCAAAAGATTAGAGGTTCCTTGGAAATTCTTTGACTTATCAAGAATTAGCGCCCCAGTAGATTTGTTTGCGTAGTCTACCTCCACAGGTTTACTTTGTTCTTCTTCCTTTGAAACTTTGCGTCCGTGTGTCTTTTCTGTGCCATCAGTATTCTCAACAATTGGTTTGGTTGATGATTCAATCTCGCTGGCATGTTCTTTTCCCACGGCATCAATTGTTTCATTAGATTCTGCAATAGTTCCAGAGATCACTTCGTCGGCTTTTTCACTTTCAGCGCTCGCAGGTATTTCATCCAATGCTTTGTTGGTTACAATCTCTGCATTTTTGGAGGAAATTTCATCGTCCTTCTCATTTCCATTTTCTCCCACATCGTTTTGCGATAATTTATCGCCATTTTGTGCATTAACAATCTGTTCGTGTTGTGGTTGTTTAGCAGGAGGTAAAGAATCCGCCGCATCATTTTCTACGTCTTCAATAATGTGAGCAACTGCATCAACATCTATGAGAGAATCATGGATTCCATCCAAACTCGCTTTAATCTCCTCATCGTGCACCATCACTAGATCATTTGACCTCGGTTCAATTATATCGTGATCATTTGCAGCTAGAGGGATCACACTAAGGAGTGACAGAAGGGCTATGGGTGACAGCTTCATTTTGACCTTGTTGAGAGTTTGCTGATGTTATCTAATGGGGATTTATATATTCCAATAAAGAAGGTGGACATCAAGGTGTTTTTATTTTTTATGTGGCTCTCTCTCATCTCTCATCCATCATTCATACAACCTGCAAACTTCAACTCGCTTTTGTTCGCCGCCGCCGCCAAAAATAAGCCAAAAAATCAAATGTCCACGACGATGCTAAAATTTATGGAATCT
>Ga0307978_1002059_pt1 | contig 14467 bp, 11 predicted proteins | sample OrgLakmetage1056_FD_203151 | JGI IMG/M metagenome (GOLD analysis project Ga0307978, IMG submission 203151) | Saline water microbial communities from Organic Lake, Antarctica - #1056 | ecosystem: Environmental > Aquatic > Non-marine Saline and Alkaline > Saline | place: Antarctica: Organic Lake...
TGTGTTGGTTACCGAGCGGCTTTGCGTCTGCGGACGGGTAAACCAGCAAGTTTCGTTTGACCTGTTTAGTTTTTTCCATAAGTGGTGCGAAATCAGATTCGATTAAGCCAATATAAATTTGCGCGTGAGGTAACAATAAAGGGGCAAGTCGTGCTGTGTTTTTAGCATGTTTGCTTTCAATAGGATCTTGTAAAATGCTCACTTTAATTGCGCTACTAACTTCTGTGATAGTAGCGCAAAGACAAGTTGAAAGCGGGTAGTGGCACACCAAACAATGTTCTCGCATTATAAAAAAGGTGTTGTTAACTTGATGACTTAAAAAGACTTGTCGAAGCGAAGTCCAAAGTTGTGATCTCGCGAACCATTTGATACGCCCGCTAAATACCTAACTTCGTATTTAAACCCGCCGAAAGTGCCGCCAAGCATAGGGCCAATCTGGTGGCTTTGTTCATTAAATGCGCCAAATTCGCCTAACTCGCCAAAGTCATTGAACATTTCTAGACCAACGCGTAGCCCGTTATCCAGTTTTTTGCTGATACTTGAGCGTGTCTCTATGGCGGTCCCGCTGTCGGCATTATCACTTCCGAATTGCCATGCGCCAATTAGAATTCCTCTTATTCTGATGCCGTTTGACAGTGACCATTGATTGGTCCAGTTAATCGCAAATTCTTCAGGATTGTCGCTTCTGCGCTGGCGTACGTCAAAGCGCACGCCGCTTGACCAAATACCATCATCGGCCTGCTTTTTAAAGTTATATAAAAGTTCAGCTCTCAAATATTCATATACAAATTCACCGCGGTCTCGATATTGGACGATAGCTCTTACTCGAACTCGATCGTTTAGCGCATGCTGAGCATGAAAACGATAACCCCACTGATCAACTTGGCCGTCCTCGTCGCCGGGTGTCAATGCAAATCGAATTTGTGCACTCGTATCGTCTGGGTTGACGTTTGGACCATGAACTCCAGAAGTATTTGCGGCTAGGCCGATGCTGGAGAACGCTAGCATTGCAATGACAAGCAGCGCTGTAGGTAATACGTAAAAAACTTTCAATTAAGATGCTCCAAAAAAATCAATCAATATTTTGTGATAGATAATAACATAAAGATTATTGCTGTCGTGCAACATGCACGTGGTGTATAAAAATTATATAAGCTTACTAGCATTAGCCTGTAAAGCCGTTTGAAACTAAGTAAGGGTATGAATTATAGGGATAGAGCTCTTGCCGTGCAAATATGACATATTTGTGAAAGCGAGGTCATTGCGCTGGATTGTAATAAAACTGTCACAGACTCACCCTATCCTCAGCATCCATAAATTAGACGATTACCTTATGTTTTCGCCAACTGCTTACTAAGATCAATAGGACTTTATATGAAGGTGTTTACCCCTATCGTTTGCCTACTTATCGCTGCTTCGATGGCTTTGAGTGCTCAAGCGCAAGAAGACCAATATTTGGAACCTGCCCAGCAAACAGCAGAAGAAATTAATCAATCTGCTAAAACCTCTCAAGATAAAATTGACGGAATTGCCGGACAAATCGATAGTAAGTTGCAGCAATACAAAACGTTGATTAAAGAAATTGAGGGCCTAGATGTTTACAATGGGCAGCTAAAACGACAAATTCAAAATCAACAAAATGAAATGCTTGCAATCAATAATTCTATTGATGAGGTAAGTGTAATAGAGCGTCAAATCACGCCGCTTATGATTAACATGATTGATGGTTTGGAACAGTTTGTTGGCCTAGATATTCCCTTTTTAGAGCAAGAAAGAGCCGACCGTATCAGCGATTTGAAGCTGATGATGGATAGAGCAGATGTTGCCCCATCAGAAAAGTTTCGTCGCGTCATGGAGGCCTTCCAGGTAGAAATGGATTATGGCCGCACAATTGAAGCTTACTCGGGCTTACAAATGATAGAGGGGCAGGAGCGTGACGTGGAATTTTTGCGTATTGGCCGCACAGCGCTTTTGTATCAAACCCGTGATGCATCTTTTCAGGGAGTTTGGAATAAGCAAACTCGTCAGTGGGAAGACTTAGATTCAAGCTACCGCACGCAAGTTACCAAAGGCCTGCGTATTGCCAAGAAACAACTTGCACCTGATTTACTTATGGTGCCTGTAGCGACCACTGATTAAGGACGAATAAATATGAAATTTTTAGGCCATTCATTTCTCAATAAAGCCGCTATATTGACCTTAATCGGTATGTTTGCATTCGGCGCTCAGGCTCAAGAAAATGAGCGTGCTATTGACCTAGACGCCTTGCTGAAGCAACTTGAAGAAGGGCGTTTTGCACAATCGCAGCAAAATCAAGCTCGCGAACAAGAATTTCTGCAGCAAAGTGCAGAGCAAGACCGTATTTTGCGCGAGACAGCTCAACGTCGCGATGCGATGTTACGTGAGTCAGAGCGTTTAGAAACCAATTTTGAAGAAAACGAATTTAAATTAGCGGATCTCAGTGGCGCCTTAGATAACCGTCTCGGCTCTTTAAAAGAGCTGTTTGGAGTACTACAACAAGTTGCCGGCGACACTAAAAACAAGTTCTATAATTCAGTGATTTCAGCGCAACTCCCAAACCGCGCTGTTTTTTTAGATTCTATGGCGCAGTCTATGGGCTCCTCTTCTAAACTTGCATCAATTGAAGAAATTGAGCGCGTATGGTTTGAAATCCAGCGCGAAATGACCGAATCAGGCAAAGTGACCCGCTTTACTACTGATGTGGTTGAGGCTGGTGGTCAAAAAGTTACTAAAGAAGTGGTTCGTGTCGGTCCATTTGCCTTAGTAGCGGATGGTAAGTATTTAGAATTTAATGGTGTAACTGGCTCGGTTTCTGAGCTCGTTCGCCAGCCACAAGGCCGTTTTACTAGCAGCGTTGCGGCGCTAGAGGCATCAACTGGTGAACTGGTGCAATTTGGGCTGGATCCTACAGGTGGCTCAATATTGGGATTACTGGTACAAGCACCAAGCCTAAAAGAACGCGTTGAGCAAGGGGGCTTAGTTGGATACATCATTCTGATTGTGGGCGCCATTGGTCTTGCACTAGCGATGGAGCGTTTTTTCAGTTTAGCGGTGATTCGCAACAAAGTTAACCGACAACTTAAATCAAACGAGTTCAAGGACAATAACCCTTTGGGCCGTATCATGAGGGTTCGCGATAAATATCCACATGCTGATACAGAATCTTTAGAGCTGCACTTAACTGAAGCCATTTTGGGCGAAGTACCCAAGCTAAGCCGCTTCTTAACGATTATTAAAATCATTTCGGTAGTTGCACCTTTAATGGGACTGCTTGGCACCGTGACCGGTATGATCAATACCTTTCAGGCTATCACATTATTTGGTACGGGTGACCCTAAGCTAATGGCTGGCGGCATCTCGCAAGCCCTTGTGACTACGGTGCTAGGCTTAGTTGTGGCGATACCAACGACTCTGCTATACGCAATGCTGAATACACGCAGTAAAAATATAGTTTATATTCTTCAAGAGCAAGCTTCGGGCGTTATTGCCGAGCGTGCAGAGAAGACCACGCAAGCTAGCCAAGCAAAATAAGTGCTTGGTAAATAGGCATTCGGTGGAGGACTAAATGATTGAGTTTTTTGAAGCGATACGCGATTTCACAGAAACAGGCGGCCAAGTTTTATTGGTGATTGGGTTTTTGATATTTGCGATGTGGTTACTGATTTTAGAGCGTATTCTCTATATTAACATTACTCATAAAAAGCTTAAAAAAGACGTCATTGCACTATGGATGGCGCGTAAGGAACGCTCTTCGTGGTCAGCAGAGCAGATTCGTCAGGCGCATGTATCGCGTTTGTCGATTAAGCTAAATGGCACAATCCCCATTATTCAGGCATTGGTTGCACTTTGTCCTCTGTTAGGTTTGATGGGGACAGTAACCGGAATGATTGAAGTCTTTGATGTAATGGCAATTTCTGGCTCAGGTAACGCTCGCTCAATGGCGTCAGGAGTTTCAAAAGCCACCATTCCAACTATGGCAGGGATGGTTGGAGCGTTGTCAGGTGTGTTTGCGTCAGCCTATTTAACGCGAAGCTCAAAGGCCGAGCGAACCCATTTAGAAGAAGCTTTGCCCTTACAGCGCAATATTGCTTAACGCAATTTAGAAGGAAACAGTATGAAGCAGCACTTTCAAAATTTAATAGACGAAGAAGAAGCCAATATTGATATGACGCCCATGCTTGATGTGGTTTTCATTATGCTGATTTTCTTTATCGTAACAGCATCATTTGTAAAAGAAGCGGGTATTGATGTTAACCGCCCAGACGCCTCTACCGCGGTGAATAAAGACCGTGCAAGCATATTGGTTGCGATAAGCGATAACGATGAAATTTGGATAAATAAGCGTCGTGTAGACGTGCGCGCAGTGCAAGCAAATATTGAGCGTCTGCATGCAGAAAACCCGCAAGGCACAGTCGTTATTCAAGCTGACAGAAAGGCCACCACCGAAGCTTTAATTAAGGTAATGGATGCCTCTAGAGCCGCTGGCATTATGGATGTTTCAATAGCAGCGCAAGAGCCATAAACTATGTTTAGAATTGTTATCGCCTTCGTTTTAGCCGCCATTATTACTCTTGGATTGTTTTTTCTTATGCAATCCTTGATACAAAGTGGAGGCAGCGCATTAACCGAGCCTCCGCGCGGCAGCGTGCTTGATTTTGTGCGCGTGAAACAAGACGAGCAAATAGAACAAAAAGAGCGAAAACCCGAAAAGCCGCCTAAGCCTCAAGAGCCACCACCTCAAATGGAAACGCCGCAAATGGATTCTTCTACACCAGACGGTCAGGCAAGTGGTCTAGATTTTAGTGCCGATGTCGGCTCTGATATGGCCTTAGATGGTGGTCTAGCTTTAGAGTCAGGCGATGGTGAATATGTTCCTATAACCAAAGTCGCCGCAGTATATCCTCGTCGAGCATTACAACGCGGTATACAAGGCTATGTTATTGTAGAATTTACGGTGACTAGGACCGGTGCGGTTCGCGACCCAATTGTACTAGAGTCAGAACCTGAAGGAATATTTGAACAAGCTGCTTTAGATTCAGTTGTGAAATTTAAGTACAAACCTCGGGTTATTAATGGTGAGCCGACCGAGGTTTCCGGTGTACAAAACCGCGTAACTTTCCAAATAGATGGGTAGTGGATATGTTTGACTTTCAAGCCTTCGTTACAAAGACTGCTGCTACCTTGAGCGTAATGGTAAGCACGGTATTATTGCTTATGAGCATCAGTGGCACCAGTGTTGTGATGTCTCTTGTATACTCGGCCACTACTCACGCACAAGCAGAAACATCGCTAGGCGAACGTCAGACCCGTCGTACACCCGCCTTGAGAGCCCGCGTTTATGAGCAACTGGCCCGCGCTCAAAGCGCAGGAGATGAGGGTAATATTAGCGAAGCAATTGCTATTTTAGATGAGGTGCAAGGTAAAGTTAGCACGATGAATAGCTATGAACGCGCTATGATGCATAATTTTTATGGTTTTATTTATTACAATGAAGAGCGATATGATGAGACCATCGCTGCTTTTGAAGCTGCGATTGCTGAAACGCCTATTCCTGAAAGCTTTGAGCAAACCACGCTATTTAGCTTAGCTCAACTCAGTATGATGCAAGGGCAATATGAAAAAGTAGTCCGCTATCTCGAGCGTTGGGAAGGTTTAAATGATGGCCTGATACCACCCAGAAACTATATTTTAAAAGCTCAAGCTCTGTATCAAAATAAAGCGTACGAAGACGCTGCGAAATATATTGAAGCTGCTATTGTTGGCCATGAAGAGGCCGGTTTTTTACCTGATGAAAACTGGCTTGTATTACAACGTGCGATTTATTTTGAGCTTAAGCAGCCTGAAAAGGTAAAGGATATTATTGCCAAACTCATTCGCCTATACGACGAGCCTAAATATTGGATGCAGCTAGCGGGTATGTACGGCGAGCTAGAGATGGAGACGCAACAGCTGGCGACAATGGAAGTGGCTTACCAGCGCGGCTTTATTAATAGTGCATCAGATACTTTCAATCTTGCGCAACTTTACTTTTATCATGGCGTACCCTACAAGGGAGCGTTGTTAATGGAAGACGCGATAAACTCGGGTTTGTTAGATGCTAACCTTCGTAACCTTCAGTTTTTAGCGCAATCTTGGCAGCGAGCGCAAGAAAATGAAAAGGCTGTGCCTATCATGAAACAGGCCGCTGTGCTTGCGGATAATGGAAAAATAGATGCACAGTTGGCACTTCTTTATTTTAATCTCGAAAATTATGATAAGGCGATTGAAGCAGCAAATACCGCGATTGAAAAGGGCGATTTGGACAACCCAGGCAACACGCATATGGTCTTAGGCTTAGCACTCTATAACACTCGCCAATTTGCCCTTGCCTTAGATCAGCTTGCGAAAGCTGAAACCTTCTCAGGTAGTCGTGGAGCCGCCCGACAGTGGTCTAGCTACGTGCAAAAAGAGCAGTCGACTTATGAGTCTAGATTGAGTATTGAAGGGGCCTCTGAATAGATAACTGGTGTTGTGAAGCGTTTTTTCTTTTGTATTATATTATGAAAACCAACATTAATAATGCTTGGTGACTCTACCCAAATATAAACGATAGGCCATGGCTAACAATATGCATACTATTGCAGGAGCTCCTAAAGCGAGCATGGTGAAGTGACTAAATAATATCAAACCAACAAGACCACCCAACAAAAAGCCCACAATAATCAGCAAAAACATAACACACTTGCGCATATCAAAGACTTCGCCTTTCATAGTTTTGCCGAGCATAAGTCCAAGGTCGGTAAATATCCCAGTAAGGTGAGTGGTGCGAATAATCGCTCCACTATAATTAGTCGCCAACGCATTTTGCAGACCGCAAGCGGCGGATGCCAAAACAATCCCATAAGCAAAGCCATGGTCTAATAAAACGGCACTAGCAAGCAATAGTAAGCCTTCTATGAATAGTAAAGTGTCGTAATGGCGCCCTAACTTTAATGAAGCACCCGAAAGTAAAAGTCCTGACAAGGCCGCACCTATTACAAAACTGATTATGACTGCCAGTAAATATAAGGCAGTACTGTTATCGTTTAGAAGGCTTGTACCAAGTAAGCTGACTGTGCCCGATAAATGCGAAATAGCTTGCTGTTCAACTCCGAGTAATCCTATTGCGTTTACCGTGCCGGCGATAAATGCGAGCATAAATGCCCCGTACTCGACCCATTTAGGTAAATTAGTGAACACCAGATATCCTTTTAAACGCTAATTTATTTAGGCTTAACAGTAGAGCACAAGACTCTGTCGTGCCATATATCCACTTTGGTATTAGACATAAAAAAAAGGCCGGTTAAAAAACCGACCTTAGGGTATATTACGCAAATTCTGCCTAGTAGAAGCTTATCTTAGCCTCTATACCAAATACGCGAGGCTCATTTACAATACCGGTTAGGTTATTAAAGTCGATGGCGCCTTTAACGTTATCTTCATCGGTAATGTTACGACCAAATAATGCAACTGAGTAACCGTCTGCAAAGTTTTCATAACCGATGCGCAAACCGCCTTCAAAGTTATTATCCGTTTGAAACTCTACTGATTCATATAAGAACAAGTTAGTTTCACCTTGGAATGACCAATCAGTATAGGCAAATAGTTCACCGTCATTGCCTACTGGAACTGAATAACGAGCGGTGAAGGTGAAGATAGTTTTTGGAGCTTGTGGGAACGGATTACCATCTACTGCTGCAAGTCCGTCTACTACTCGGTCTAAAACAGTGCAGTTTGCGCCGCATGGAGCCACAAGTAAGTTGGCATCTTCTAACTCAGTATCGTTGTAACTAAAACCCGCCGTTAGCACAAAGTTATCGCTGACTAAATATTGTGTATCAACTTCAAATCCGAAGGCTCTGCCTTTGTCAGCATTTAATAATGAGTTGCCATTATTAGCGCCGCCAATGGCTGAAAGCTGAATGTCGTCAACTGTATAGGCAAATACCGCAGCATTTAACCTTAGGCTATTGTCTAGAAGGTCGGCTTTAAAACCAGCTTCTATTGAATTAATCGTTTCAGATTCTGCAACCGAAGGGCTGCCTTCAAAGGCAACGTCTCTTGCTTGGATGGATTGCGCTCTAAAACCGTTAGCAAAACGTGCAAATAATGACACATCATCGCTTAGTTTATAATTTGCGCTTAATTCAAAGCTGGTTTGTCCATCATCAACATTAACCGGCGCATAATCTTGCACCGAGGCTGCACCAATCACTAGGGCGAAACCGTCCACATTTTGCTGACCAACTACAAGTGACTTTTCATCTTCAGTATAACGAACGCCAGCTGTAACGGTGAGTTTGTCAGAAACCTCAAGGCTGGCTTGACCAAATACTGCCCATGTGGTGTTTTCATGAAAGACGGTGGTAGCACCAAAAAAACCGTCAGTACTGGTAACGTCAAATGATGAATCAAAGTAAAAGGCACCTAACTGCCAAGAGAGGGCCTCGTCAGTATCACTAGCGAAGCGTACTTCTTGGGTAACTTGCTCTAGGTTGTCTAAGCTATCTTGGGTAACGGCGTCAAAAGGAATAATGCCCGGGCGTGGGTCTGGGGTGAAGTCAGCTAAGCTGCCAAAACCACCGTCGATATCGCCCAAACTAAACCCATCTGTTTCTTCATAAGCGCTAATTGAAGTTACAGTAAAGTCACCAAAGTCATAATCGACTTTTACTGAGCCACCAAAGCTTTCATAAGCTTGTGGGTTATTATCAAAACCATTGCCGTTTAAGTTACCATCGTAAATCACTTGATCGCGTTGGTAATTTTCATTTAAGTCATTAGAGCCAGGCGTGAAAACGTTAGCTCTAAAGATAGACGCAGTCCCTTCCAAATCTCTGCCGTGCAACTTAGCAAGAACGGATAAATCATCTGTGGGGGTGTAAAGAAGTTGTCCGCGCCACGCTAGCTCCTCAAAACCGCCAATCGCATCACCTTCAGCAGATGCGATATTATCGATGTAATCATCACGATTTTGCGAAAGCACAGAAAAACGTCCGGCTAAGTTATCAGTCAAACCGCCACCGACTGCAGCCTCAATATTGCGAGTATTATAACTACCAAACGAGGCTTTTACATAAGCATCAAAGTCTTCAGTTGGTTTTACAGAATCGAATTTAATAATACCCGCAGTGGTGTTACGACCAAACAAGGTGCCTTGCGGTCCACGAATCACTTCGACTTGCTGGATATCAAATAAAGGAAAGCTTTTTAGGACTACGTTTTCCATGACTACGTCGTCCATAATCACCGATACTGGCTGTGACGCCGCAAGGTCAAAATCGGTATTTCCTAGGCCGCGCATATAAAAACGAGGTGCCACACGACCATTTGACGATTCAGCATATAAACCAGGAACACGAACCGCTAGCTCAAGTATATCGCCGCCGCCAGAAAACAAGTTTTCAAATTGCTCGCCGTTTAAAGTAGCAATAGAAATTGGAACGTCTTGAATGCTCTGTGAGCGTTTTTGTGCGGTGACAACAATGCGTTCTAATCCGCTCGCATTCTCAGCATCATTTGTTTCGGTAGCGGCATCTTGCGCGTGAGCGGGTAATGCGCAGGCTAAAGAAATGGCAAGCGCAAGAGTGTTGTGCTTAAAGCTTTTCATGTGTTTTTCCAAAGTTGAGAGAGGTTAATTAAAGCGCGTTAGAGGATAGCAAAAGTGAATGATTAAATCTGCAAAAAAATACAGGAAAAAGCGACTTGAGACGTCAGAATGTTTACCACTATCTCGCCAAAGGTTATTTCATTGACGATAAATGACATTTGCATTAACCTCCGCCAATACCTCAAATCCAAGGAATGATATGTCTCGTATTGTGCTACTCGTTTTTGTCTTTCTCACTAGCTCATGCACTAGCAGCCCATTTACCCCTATGACAAACATTACTACTAACATAAAAGTTGCTGCCTTCAATGTCAGTATGGATGCGACTAATTACGTAGGGCGCGATGCACAGCTTGCAAATGGTCAGGTGCTAATTGAACGTTTAAAAAATGACGAGCAGCAAATTAAAAATATTGCAGAGATTATTCAGCGTACTCGTCCGGATATTATTTTACTTAATGAATTTGACTACATAGCAGACCCTAGCGAAGGTGTTGAGCTGTTCATAAACAACTATCTGAAAGTGGCACAAAATGCCTCACTAGAGTCTATTGATTACCCTTATTACTACTACGCTCCGGTGAATACCGGTAAACCTAGTCCCTATGATTTAACAGGCGATGGCGAGGCTAGCGGTACTCAAGGAGATGCATGGGGTTTTGGGTTTTTTGAAGGGCATTACGGCATGATGCTGCTATCGCGTTACCCGATAGATACGGCAAAGGTACGTACCTTTCAAAATTTCAAATGGAAAGATATGCCCAATGCAATGCGCCCGGTGGTGCCAAGCACTAATGCATATTTTTATAACGATGTAATTTGGTCACAGTTTCCATTGTCGTCTAAATCTCATTGGGACATCCCAATTAATGTAGATGGCAAGACCCTCCACATCCTAGCCTCGCATCCAACGCCACCAGTGTTTGATGGACCTGAGGACCGTAACGGCACACGCAACCATGACGAAGTCCGTTTTTGGTTAGATTATATTACGCCCAATGCGGGCACTTATATTTATGATGATGAGGGCATAAAGGGTGGCCTTGCAGCGCAATCTCGCTTTGTGATTGCAGGGGATTTAAATGCATCTAGTACAGAAGGAAGTTCGCTAAAACAAGCTATTACAGCCTTGTTAACTAGCCCGATGGTGAACGAGAGTAATATTCCGATGAGCCTTGGAGGCGACTTGCACGACGAAGAAAACGGATTGTCTAAATATCATACTGCATATTGGGGCATGCGCGCCGATTATGCCGTGCCTTCACAATATGGTATGGAGGTAATAGATAGCGGCGTATTCTGGCCCACTACCGACCAAGACACCTATCGCCTAATTAGAGACCGCCCAGCATCTTCTGATCATCGCCTGGTGTGGACGGTGCTTAACCTGAAATAAAAAACTGAAATAAAAAACTGCAACAAGCGACCTCGCTTTTACTATTTTTCAGTAGAGGTGCTTAAGTAGCGCTCGTGCATTTGTGCAACGGTTGATTTGAGCATCTCAACTTGATTGTAATCACAGTGACCCACGCCTCGTTTCCAAGTGAATTTTGCATCAGATACAGGCTCAGTTTGTGCGTTTAGCATATCTTCATATAGATACATGGCGTTGTTGAGATAAAAGTTATCCATATCTCCCATCCACAAGTGTAGCTTGCCCTCTAGCTTAGGCCCAAGTGTGCTCCAATTGTCTTCAGTATACTTTCGTAAATCGAAGCGTTGCCATTGCTCAGCAACTTCTTTATTCACTTTACCTGATACTGGATCCCATATTGCCGAGGGCGTGCCATCTTCATTTTGTGGACCGTATACCGCGTTCCATCCACCCCATTGACCACCTGAGAAGGCGAAGCTGTTGTGCTTACCCATGACGTTTTCCATCATAATTTCACGCTTAATCGAAAAAATGACGTCGCCATCGGTTTGGCGATATGACGGGCGCTCTGAGCCATGTTCATTCACATAGGCATTATCATCATTGTAAATATCAACTAATTGGAAAAATCTAAAGTCGACACCATCAGCACTGTAAGACCAAGCGCCGTTAAATGTGTCAGGGTAAAACAGCTGCATGGCTAAGCTTACCCAGCCGCCTGTAGAGCAACCACTCACATAACGGCCTTCAGTACTGCCAATGAGATTAAATTTTTGCTCTAAGTAAGGTAAAAACTCGTTAATCGTGGCTTGGCCATATGGTCCATTGTTAGCCGAGTCCATCTGATATGAATCACCAAAGGGGGCTTGCGAATCCAAAAAGACCATGACCATTTGAGGGGTACTTTCATCAAACCAATATTCTTGAAAGGCTTCATTTTCCATTAATCGTTGAGCTCTAGTGTACTGCGCATGATAACCACCAACACTATAAAAAACGGGGTATTGTTTTAGTGGGTTCTTACTATATTCAGCCGGTAATAATACTGCTGCGCGTATATACATATCGCTTTGCCAATGATTTGTCAGCAGCTCACTTTTCATTTTTACAAAGCGTAAATGTTCACTGTCTTGCGGCAGGCTTTCTCGGGGTATTTGTTGATTAAGTGTGAGCTCAACATTCAGGGCTTCACCCTCTTTGATCAACAAGGTTTTAACCTCAGAATAATAGTTGGACGGAGAGTTGATGCGGCCATCTAAAAAGTCGGTATCGTATAGCGCTTGAATATTCCATGCGCCCTCATCCAGTGCTGACAATTCTTTGTGTGGAAAGCCAATAAGTTTGTTGCTTACATCTATATTTTGTTGTGCGCTTATGCCTTCCAAATCGCCTGCAAATAAGGGTTCAATATCGCGTGTTGGCCAAGCGGAATAAAAACGCGGTTCAGCTTCGTTACTTCTGTTGAGCATAATATACAAACGCCCTTGGCGTGGGATATCTTGAGCGCTGTTGATGGTGATTGCCTGCTGAGGGATTGGCGTTGCATATAAAACTGTGCTCAAGCAAAGTGAGGCGATAATAGTTAACACTGGCGCGCTGATTTTAATGACTAGTCTTCTTACTTGACGGCTTGCTTGTTTAAGTAAGCTCGACTTTTTTGAGATATGCCAAGGGCGATTTACGGGTGAGTTGAATAACATGTTAATACCCTTTTATAAGTTGCCAAGCTAATATTTGCTAATGCAATCAGCGTCAGATCAATGTTTTTATTCGCTAAAATTGATAGTCTCAGCTTAAGTAGTAATTAATTTAAAGGCAAGCGAAATGCAATCAGTCAAATCACAGTTTACCAATGCGGTAGATTGGCACTCATTGGTTAAATCGGGTGCTCGGCTGTTTATTGGTTCAAACGCCGCAGTGCCTAACGCATTAATGGATAGCTTAATAGACGACGCAAAAGACATAAAAGACTTAGAGTTGGTTCACATTGTCACTTTGTCAGACAATAGGTGGGCTTTACCTGAGTTTGAGCATCGTTTTAAGGTTAATACTTTCTTTATTCATGGCGCGGCAGTGCGTCAAGCGGTTGATGAGGGCAGAGCTGACTACACGCCATGTTTTTTATCCGAAATATCGGCGCTTTTTAGTGACGAAACACTGCCCTTAGACGCGGCTCTAATTATGGTGTCACCCCCCGACGAACTTGGCTACTGCTCGTTGGGAGTATCGGTTGACATTGTTATGTCGGCAGCGCGCAGCGCAAAGCATATTATTGCTCAAGTTAATCCTAAAATGCCTCGCACTGCTGGTCACTCTTACTTACATATTAGTGAGTTTAGCGCCTGTATTGAGCATGAGCAGACTTTACCTATTGCGAGAATTGTAGAAAGCTCTTCTATTACCGAGCGCATTGGTCAATATGTAGCCATGCTGATTGAAGATGGTGCCACCTTACAGTTGGGCATTGGCAAGGTGCCTGATGCGGTAACGCGTTATCTGCATCATCATAAGAACTTGGGTATACATTCTGAGATGATCAGTGACGGGGTTATGGAATTGATGCAAAGAGGGGTGGTGAACAATCGTGCCAAAACCTTTCATCCCGGCAAAACGGTGACTAGTTTTTGCGTTGGCAGTGAGCGTCTTTACACCTTTGTTAATAATAATCCACACGTTGAGTTTTATCCCAGCAGCTACGTAAATAAACCCACTAATATTTCTAAAAACACAAAAATGGTGTCGATAAATAGCGCGCTAGAAGTCGACTTAAGTGGGCAGGTAGTAGCTGACTCCATAGGCTATAAATTTTATAGCGGCATTGGTGGGCAGGTGGATTTTGTTGCCGGAGCGTCAAAAAGCAAGGGTGGAAAGTCGATTATAGCGCTGCCATCTACGGCAAAAGACGGCAGTGTCTCTCGCATAGTCGCTAACATGAGCCAAGGCGCTGGAGTAGTAACATCCAGAGGCAATGTGCACTATGTTATTACTGAGTTTGGCGTCGCTAGTTTAAAAGGTAAAAGCGTGCGTGAACGAGCATTGGAGCTAATTCGTGTTGCCCACCCTAAATTCAGACAGGCGCTACTGACGAGCATTCGTGAACATCTGTGGGTACCCGATTACCAAAAGCAATTTCCTACGGATATTCCCGAGCTTGGCAATGTGCAAATTAAACGGGTCAATATTAAGGGGGATAAGTTTTATATGCGTGGCTTAAACCCCGCTGACGAGCGACGCCTCCAAGAGTTTTTTTATTCTCATACAAAAGAAACCGTGCGTCTTCGTTATAACTATATTCCGCAGGGAATGACGCGCGAAAAATCTTGTGATTTAGTGAGTGTTGATCAAAGCAAAGACATTGCCTTAACCATTGTACGTCAAGAAGGTTCGAGTGCCATTATAGAAGCGGTAGGTCGCTATTATTTATATCCAGAAAACAATAGTTG
>Ga0307978_1002060_pt1 | contig 14455 bp, 8 predicted proteins | sample OrgLakmetage1056_FD_203151 | JGI IMG/M metagenome (GOLD analysis project Ga0307978, IMG submission 203151) | Saline water microbial communities from Organic Lake, Antarctica - #1056 | ecosystem: Environmental > Aquatic > Non-marine Saline and Alkaline > Saline | place: Antarctica: Organic Lake...
AATTCAAGCCAAGCTTAAACAATCATAGAAATGGATAGAACCTAAGACTGAGTGACTGACTATGCGTGAACTTAGCTATGATAGCTACCATGATGTCCCTGATTGATTCTGATTGACTACCGGCTTACGGTACCGTAGCTAAGACTAGAGACTACTAGATAGTAGTAGAAGTTGACTCAGCTACTCTAGCTGCTACGCTAGAAAAGCAATCGTAAATTCAGCCTTGGGTCATGGGATTGGGATGGATGGGTGCGTCATCAAGCACTCCTGGAACCTCTTTGATGACCACGTCGCTTGCCCTCTGTCCGTCTTTCGCTTTCCGTTTTCGTCCTTCGAAGTCATTCGGTTTCGTTCCTCCATCCAATCCATTGACGGAAGGCCAACAAGCAAGTGCAACGAGAGCTCTTTTCTCGCGGCCAACAACGCGCAAAAAGAACGAGAGTACGAGCCGATATTATTGCCATTCTCTCACTGGACGTGTGCTCATCGAAAGCGTACCTACCAGTAGTTCCATTCCTATATACGTACACCGTGTATAACATCTCTCTCTCTCTTTACGCAAAGTCAGTGTGTTGTTATATGAACGAAAGTGCACCCAGTGGTAAACAAGCGCACGGGTCGTCTGCTCCGTCTTCTTCTGCTACGACTCATCATCCTTCGTCCTCGGAATCAGCGTCTCGCGGTCGCGGAGGAGGGGGCGGACGCAGCGGAAGCAGTGCTCGAGGAGGAGGAGGTCGCAGTAGCAGCGGCAGAGGACGCGGTCGCAGCAGTAACGGTCGAGGAGGTCGAGGACGTGGTGGCGGACGCAATGGCAGCAAGTCCGAAGACTCGAACGGCACTTTCAATAATAACAACAACAACGATACCAATGGCAATGGCACCCCCAACGACAATGGTAGCAACCAGAATGGTGCTCGCAATAACAACGGAAACGGTAGCGACAACCCAAATAAGGGCCGCGAAGACCGCATTCGCGGCCGTGGACGTGGCGGACGAGGCCGCAACAACAACAATAATAATAATAACAGAAGAGGAGGACGCGGCGCCAAACCTCCTGCCGAAGGCGACACTGCGACTGCCAATGGACAGCAGCAGCAGCTCTCGACAGAACCTACGGCTGCGGCTGCTGGATTCCGAGACACGAATACGACCGTTCCTTCGACAATGACTGCTACTGCTGTTCCAATCGTGCGCCATCAGCCGACGCTGTCCTTGCCGACTCCTCCCTCGGTGACGGCACGCAGCGGTGGCAAGGGCATTGTGATTCTGTCGCGTCACTCTCATCCACCAGTGCCTGTGCCTGCTGCTGTTGCGACTGAGGTAGAAGATGTCGATCACAATGCCCACGCCCAAGAGTTGTCCGAGCGACTGGCGTCTGCCGCCTTGGAAGACGATGATGACGACGACGACGATAATGAACCTGTTATTGTTGCGGTCAGCAACACTAATCACGGTGTTTCGAACGGGTATGCTGCCGCAACTGATGCTGTTGACCAATCCAAGGAAACGATCGATACTGCTGCTACTACTGCTGCTACTTTTTCGACGGCAGCAAGCACTCCCAAAAAGAAGAAAAAGCCCAAAAAGAAAAGGGAACAACCAGAACCACCACCCGTCGTGGAAGAGCCGGAAGAAGTGTCGACTGCGGATGCCCTCAAGGCTCTTCGCGGTCATGAAGTAAGCATTACTGCTTCCACTCAAGTCAAAATCCGCCGCAACGAAAGCAGTGCTTCCTTGACGGTCAGTGATTCGACACCCAGTTTGATTGCTCCTACCAAGAAAGGAAAGGCTCGTAAAACAAAAGGTCTCTCGTCCGATTCCGCTGCCAATAACAAGGCGGCGCGTCGATTCAACAATGAAGTCAGAGCTTGCGTGGATCGCAGCGACGCCGAGGGCATGCGCGATATTTTGCACGATCGCCACAATCACAACTTTGCTCTGGATGCCATGGTATTGGAGACGGTCATGAAGGCCTACGTCATGGCAGCCTTGTTTGACGACGCGCTTTACTGTCTCCGCAACTGTACCTTGCCAGGAACATTGTCCACGGGACAGACGGAACACATTTTGACGTGCCTGCCGCAGAATCTGCGCAACAGTAGTGCCTACACGGCGGCCGATATGATCAACGCGCTCTGCATCGCGACAGAGTTTGACTCGCCCACGAGCCGTACTTACTTTTTGCGCATTGTGAGAGGTATTGCGTTGGAGTTTCTCGAAGAAGCCACGTCGGCCCGTGATCGCATTTGTTCGGCGCTTTGCGAACGATTGGTGCGGTCCGCTGTGTGTGTTGTGGACGCTCGTCTCAAAAGGGGGAAGAAACCCACCGAGCTTATTGTCATGCCTGGTGATCAGCTTGGAGTATTTGTGCCTGATACATTGGAGAATCGCGGTATTCAAGCCGGAGATGCTGTTTCGATTCTCCCTTATGCAGGGCCGTACCCCATGTCGGCGGAGAGTCTCGATCGTAACATGATTGAAGCGACCGTGACGAATACCAACCCCATGGTGGTCCGTCTTCAGGATAAGACGAACGCTAGCTTGCATGCCATGCTTACAGAGCAGGTGGAAGGCAACGTGTACCGTGTCGACAAGTTGGCCAATCGCATGGGATTCAATCGGCAGTTGACGGCTGCTGTTGCTATTGCTAGTCCGATTGGCGACCTCAAGACGCGTGATTCGAAACGCCCTTGTCCGGAACTCATTCGGGCCATTACAGCCATGGACGAAAACATTGAGTTCGTCATGAAGAAAGGAAATATGGGCAACGGACAGCTCACTTCGACTGCCGCCTTGTGTGCAAAGGCAGTTCCTTGGAATGTTGACGACGAGACGGAAGAGTACGACCAGGATTCCATCCGATCGGATTCGTATCTCGCCCTTGAGAAGTATGGTGCCATGGAAGGATTGAATGCTTCGCAGCGCTCTGCAGTGGAGGGTGCAACGTCGAATCGGTTGACACTGGTGCAAGGGCCGCCAGGAACAGGGTACGTTTTCCAGGTCTTGTCTATCCAGCTAATGCGCAAATGAAACAAGCCCGTCTAACGCATTCTTTTTCTATATCTCACCCGCAGTAAAACAGCTGTAGCCATTCGGATTCTTCGGCACTGGGCCCGACTTGCGACTGCCTCGCTGGAAAAGGGCGAGAATCCATCTCCCATTCTGGCCACGTCGGATTCGAACATTGCCGTGGATAACTTGGTTGAAGGTTGTGCCGCAGCGGGTCTCCGCGTTGTCCGCTTGGGCCGCCCCGAAGCTATTCGTCCCGAGCTATTGCGCTTTTGTATCGATCGCCCGCCGTCCTCGTACAGCAATGGAAAGTCGGGTGGTGGTGGAAACGGTGGCGCGGGCGGATACAAAGAGCGAATGAAGCAGCTCAAGAATGCCCAGATCATTTGCTGTACTTGCATTGGTTCCGGTGGAGATATTCTTGATTCTATTACGTTTGACCGTATTCTCGTGGATGAGGCTACCCAGGCAACAGAACCAGCGGTTCTTGTGCCACTCATGAGAGGCTGTCGCCAGCTCGTGTTGGTTGGAGACCATTGTCAGCTTCCCCCGACTGTCCTTAGTACAAGAGCCGAAGAAGAAGGTCACGGGGTTCCACTCTTTTCAAGAATGGTTGCCTGTGGCGTCCCACCATTTATGCTCGATACGCAGTATCGTATGCATCCTTGCATTGCCATGTTTCCTTCGGATCTCTTTTATGGGGGTCTCTTGAAGAATGGTGTTTCGGCCCCCGAGCGAAGACCGCTCGCCGGCTTCCCGTGGCCAAGGGAAGAATTCCCCGTCGCTTTTGTTTCCGTATATGGAACCGAAATGGACGATGGTGTTAGCAAGCTTAACGAAGCCGAGGCAGCAGCCGCATGCGATGCCGTAACGGCTCTTTTGCAAGGAGGACAATGCACCGTATCTGATATTGCTGTTGTCACACCATACGCCGCCCAAGCTCGCTTGATCCGACGCATGACACGTAGGTTGACCTCGGGACCTCCTTATGTCGAAGTAGCGTCAGTCGATGGTTTCCAAGGAAGAGAGAAGGAAGCAGTTATTTTCTCCGCCGTCCGAAGCAACGATTACGGCGCTATTGGCTTTACTTCCGACTGGCGTCGTATCAATGTATCATTCACACGTGCCAGACGCGCGCTCATTGTGATTGGTAACGACCAAACCCTCCGCCGCGGAGACCCCGACACCTGGATGCCCTGGCTCGCATGGGCTGATGCGTACGGTATCAACATGGACAAGCCCGGTGTGCCCCGCGGTCGCTACGAACCAGAGCAGCTTCGTCGTGTCCGAGGAGGAACCACGGCCGCCGAAATGTTAAAGGACGTTCTTGCAAGACAGCAGGCACAGTTAAAGAATGCCGAGCACATGCAGGAACGCGCCGAGAAGAATTCCAAAGGCCACATTATGGCTTCAGGCGGGGACGGAGACGATGATGACGATGGAGCTGACGGAGCGGACCAGCCATTTTCTTTGGAGGAAGACTTGGCCATGATTACGAACGCTGATGGAAACTGGGACGATTCTGACGACGAAGACCAAGCTGCTTTGAAACACAGCGTCTCGAGAGCAACGCTGACCAGCGGTGCTTCTTCCAACGCGTTGGGAAGTAACGACGATTCCACTACTGTGGACGTTTGGGACTTGTAGAAAGGTCCGCCCTAAAAGCACGCATATTATTCAACTCTTATGTCCCTACCGGTATTATTATGAACTAAAATGCTCTGATTAGAACAGTGCTGCCAACATGCTCACGATAATAGCGGCAATGGTAGTCGCTCCCATTGTGGCAGCGAACGCCGCAGAAGTTTCAAAGTCTTCGGGCGAAAAACCTTCCTTTAGCGTGTACGCCACCACTTCGTCGGTTGTATCAAAGCACTTGCACGTTTCATTGTAGGCAACTTGCCCACCAAAGGTGTAAAATGTACCATTCTCCTTGAAGGATGCAGCCGCAAATCGGAAACGATAAAATTCTAAGTCGGAAAGAGACTGCCAGTCGCCCTTGTCCAAGTGCAAGACTTCCACGTCGTCGACGGCCACAGTCAGCTCACCCGGCACGGGCGTATCGGCCGTCAAGCTGCAAAAGTTGTCAATTTGCCGTTCGCCACCAATGGCATAAACGTGATCGTTATCCAATTCCACCAGCACCTTGTCGCTTCTGGGCTCACGCATATCATCCAAGGACGTCCACGTGTCGGTTGCCAGGTTGTATCGCTCGGTCGAACCAAGGGGAGAGCAAAAGTTGTTTTCGTGACTGAATCCACCAGCGACAATGGCAAACTGCTGCACATTGTTCACGACGGAAGCTGTATCGGCGCGGGCATTCTGCATGGGTGCTCGGTCTTCCCAGATGAGCGCGGTTTGTATGAGGGATTCCGCCACGTTGATGCGAAAGACCTGGGTTTGTGCGGTATAGTTCAATTTATAACCCCCCACAGAGTAAGCAAAGGCGCCGTCTCCAAAGCCAGTATGGTCCGAGACCTGGTATTGCTCCGGCAAGTCGTCCAAGGTGGTCCACGTGTCCTCTTCAATGTTGTAAATCTGCGTCAGGATTGCAAGTGCAAGAGGGTAGGGTGTGAGTGGTGCGTAATTGTGTCATGAGAGACGAAAAAGATGGGGTTTCCTCGTTACGCCGTGCCATTTATCTCAATCAAGCAACAACATACATCCACAGTTCCAATGAGATCATCGTTCAAATCCCGTCCCCCCAGGAGCACCAAATAGATACCCTCCGTGGCGGCCGCCGCGTGACGGTATCTCCCGACCGGGAGAGACGCCAGCTGGGTAAATGTTTCCGTGGAAGGATCAAACCTGTACAGCGTGTCGGCAATGGAATCGCAAACGAACTCTCCAATCGTGTCCAAAAAGGTGTTGCCGGTGTCCGAGTTGCAACCACCGGCAATGTAAACAACCTCACCGACGCGAGTGGCCGTGAGATCCGAGAGCGCCATGGGAAGCGGTGTGTCCAACAGTACCGCGTTGAAGGGCTGGGAGGAATTGTGGCCCGAGTTGGCCGTGGTGAATGCGGCGGCGAGTGCCAGAGCCACAAGGCGCATCATCATTGTTGGTGGGTACAGTCGAATGGGATGTAAAAAGTCAGGTATGATTGGCTTGTCGTAGTGGCAAGGTATATGAATTACTATATAGTCTTTTGATGCCTGTACGGTACGTAGCTTCTGCAGCACTCGTGTCGTTTGAAAAATGGACGGTCCCGAGTCCCGATCTTCTTCTTTGCTTCGACTACGTAGACTACCGGTACATCATACGACTGACTACCGTACGACGTACGGTACGGTAGACGAGTTGAGTCTACTATCTACTAGCTTACAGACTACATAAGCTATTTGCGAGCCGGCATAACTGTGTATACAGTTCATAGATAGTGTATGTTATGTTGTTTACGTGATGAGGATCGCGTTTGACTTTGACGTCAGCGTCGTCACCAAAAAAAATGCTGACGTGTCGCTTTTCGCTTCCAAAGTCTGGAAGAATACGAGTGGTATACTTATAAGTAACATAGGTCTCAATTTGGGGAAATTGGACCATGAAGAGCAGCGACACTACCGGTAGCTACCAGCGTCCTGTTCACCACAACATGTCGCCTACTGCGGATGTGCTACCCGATTATCGCAGAGTAAGGCAAGAAGACAGTCTCTGCGGACTCAATAATGGCGGCGTCCCTCTTACTACCAATGAGATGACCGAGAGGATTCTAGCCGACTTGAGACCCTTTGTGGATGATTCTCTGTCGCCGTCAAGGACGGCTCGAGAAGGACGGCAGCATAAATATCAACACAAAAGCGTTCATATGGGACAGCGCAAGAAGAGCGCCTCCCCGACTTCGGTTGTGAAACGAAAGTCGTCCCCAATACCGCCCTCCACGCCAAGAACACTGGAATCTACTTATTTGCAAGACAGCCCAGCAAGTTCCATGGATGCCACCACCGACATGTCAGAACACGACGAGGACGAACAAGACGACTGGATGAACCAAAAGCCACCGGCAGCTCGCAACCTACGCAAGTCTCCTCCTTCTACCGCTAGCACTGCTGTAGAACAATCTCGCAAGCCGCCTCCTGTGCAGCATTCCACTCCCAACAACGAGCAACAGCAGCAGCAACAACAACACTGGGACTGCCCCCGGTGCACCCTGCACAATGACGTGAGCGATACCTCTTGTCAAGCGTGCAACTTCAAGCTAGTGGAGCATTCTGTACCGGAGCCTCTTGAGCCACGACAGCAGCGACGACGCCGCCGCCGTGCCCTTTGGACCGTACCTTCAACAACAACGTCGATAGATACCTCCACATCCACAGACCTCTCCTCGTTCGTGTCAAACACGACCACTACCAGGAATGAGCACGAGGATAATGGCAATCAAGCATTCCGATTTGTGATTACTGGTGCCATGACGGGTGCTGTCTTGTTGGGCCTCTTGGTGGGTGCTGTTTCCTTGTATCAAACTGGCGTTGGTGGTGACTGGTGGACGGGAGCAGTGGAAGGCTTTTGGACGGGCGCCATTGGTGGAGCGCTGTGGTACGACTTGTTTCTCGAACAGCAGCAGCAACAACATCGTGAGGGCCTTGTTGTGGACGAAAACCTGTTTAGGTCGCAGCAAGAGCGAACTAGTGTTCGCAACGGTCCAACAACTGCTTCTGCTGCTGCCAGCACTACCACGCAAATTCCATCACAGCCTGCTGCTGCTGCCGCGTTCAATCACGAGGAAGATCCCATGGTGGCTTTCATTCTGCGATCCATGCAAGAGACCACTGCGACCAGCAGTGCCAACACCGACAGCAGCTACCACCATCAAGTCTGGAATCAACGCTACGGAAACTCATCCACACGAGTCAACAGGGGCGCCAAGCAAGATGTCATTGCAGCTTTGCCTTGCATGACAGTCCACGATCCTTCTCTATTGCCTGAAGGTCGACGCCATTGTCCCATCTGCCTCGACTCGTTCGTGACAGGTGACAAGCGCAAGGCGCTTCCTTGTTTACACGGCTTTCACGATGCGTGTGCAGACCAATGGTTGAGAACGAACGGCGCGTGTCCCATGTGCATGCACCGGATCGATCAATAAAGAGGATACTTAGCCTCTATCCTTAATGATTTATAGACTAAATGTTACCGTACGTTATGAGCTATTGTTTCGTCTGGTTGGCCTGAGCGCATTCCGACCAACCATCACAAACCGCCCGCGCTTGCTTCTTTAGGTTCTTTTGCTTCATTCTATCAAGCGCTGTGGGATTCTTTGGCATGTCCTCTGGTCGCAACCACTCTTCTTCAATAGGAGCTTCAAAGTCTGGGTTAAGCCCACAGTTCTCAAGTAGCCGCGAAGTTTCTTCATCTCCCATGTAGCGAACAAAGCCAGCGATCCATGGACGGGCCTCGTCACCGGTTTGACCGCCCTTGAGGGACGATTCTCGACTCCACCTGCTTCGATTCTTCCGAGCACCGGCACGTCCATCATTCTTTCGGAAGGAATAGTATTCCCAGTTCCCGATGTAGTGATTGATTCGCAAAAAGGCCTTGGAATGATAAAATATACCCGGGCATGAAGGAATGAGAGCGTGTGGTCGTGTGAAAGTGTCCTTGTCTTTGCGTTTGAGTGTCGCAAATTCAATTCTCGTCACATCCAACAAAGCCTTGCCGTCCTGCGGATCTCTGTGTGACTTGTGGTGCCTCCATCGCAGTGTCTCAAATCGTCTGGGGTCAAGAAAGGCGGGGACGTCTTGCTTAATCTCCTCCTCGGTGCTTTGAACGGCACCGTACATGCTTCGATATGTCGTCACGCACGGTCCGAGATAGTGTTTAGTCACTACAATATCAGCCATGTCGTACATGGGCTCGAGAATTCCTTGTACTTCGAGCAACAGTTTCATCCCACCACCTGGATCCTGCATTCGTACTGCGGCGTCCAAAACGAGATTGCTATTGATCACGTAGTACTCGTCGACATCGTGAAAGCTGACCCACTTGCGGTCGTGCTCCTTCATGTGAATGGCGCACTGTCGAAGAAACTCGTTCTGACGCTTGTTGTGGTACACCTGTGCGTCCTCGGGAGTACTACTCGTATTGTTCAAAAACGCCATAGCCTCTTTCAAGTGGTCTTCTTCCATGTAATCTTCATAGGTCCACTCTACGATGGTCATTTTGTCTCGCCAACGATCCAAAACAGGTCTTGGCGAGAAGCGGCTCTTTGGATCAGGCAGAACGACCAGGTATCTCATGTTCATGACAAAGTAGTGATAGGCAATCCATTCAACCAATAGGTGGTTATCGTCCATGACCATAATGCAGGATGACAAGGAATCTGAAAAGTCGAGCGGTGTCTCTAAAGGAAAAGCGTCTGCCGATGTGCTCTCCGCCGCATCTTCCAGTGCGGACAGTTGCCTTCTATTGACAGTCAGAGAATCGTTTGGAGACACTGCGCCCATTGATTCGTCTCGTTGATCTTTATGTGCCTTTTTTGAAAAACTAGCGATCGACACTATCGAATACAGGAGCGCTGCTCCAAACAGCAAACCAACGAAGCGACGAGTCCTTCCACTTTGTCCACCGATCGTTGTGTTAATCCTCCCGTCCCCATGGTAATATTTTGACATAGTGACAGATTTTCTTCAAACGTTCGTGTGTTAATAGATAGAATAGCTTACTTGGGGTTCCAGGGAGTGGGCTGATGAGGCGCGCTGTCGCTCTATTTACCTTCCTCATCATCGTCGCGTGTCCCATCGTCGTTTGTCGTTTGCCCAAGATGAGAACTGGAAGCACACGAAACAAAGTTGCTAGAAAGGCACTCTGAAAATGTCTATGATAATTTTACTTAGTCATCCTCTACTACAATGACTGGGATATGACCTTCTCTTCCGCCGCAGGTCCTTTTGCGCTCACATTTTCAACCACCACACGAGCGAAAGGAGGCTGACAGGGTTCCCGGCAACACTCGGAGTCTTTGCCCTTTCGCCTACAATCATAACTGATACGATATCTAGAGGCCCAAACCATGAACACAGCACCCAAAAGCAAACCAATCTCCCTGGATCCAGCTCAAAAGCTGCGAAAAGAAGTCTTGACAGTGAGAGAAAAGTCGAAGAAGTCTCCGAGCGATGTCAAGAAGAAGTCTTCCAAGTTCACCGCCTCGGTACATACCTACGTGAAGCAACTGCAAGAAACTGGAGCCATCCCGAAGCTTGACACTAGTCCTCGCGACAACGATCTCGTTCAAAGCTTCCTGAAAGTCGCCGCTTGCGATCCAAGCGTTACGACGATTACCATCGACGAAGACCCACGCTTTGCGCACATGCCCAGATCACTGCTGCTGGATTTCGGCGGCGGGTTGCGTCTTAACAGTTTTCTCACTGATCTATTCATAACAAATGTCGACCTGGACAACGCTTTCTTGTCGGCTTTGGCCGCTTCTCTCGCTGATAATCTGACGCTCCAGAGGATTGACCTTCGACACAATACCTTTACGAGCGACGGGCTGGTGGACTTTTGTGTTGCCCTGGGAAAGAACTGCTCGGTGACGCACATCAATCTTCGCCATCAGCACCAGCCTATTCAGTCGCAACAAGAGGATGAAGTTCTTGAGGCACTGGACAAGAACAAGTACTTGCAGAAGCTCAAGGTCGAGTTTCGATCGAAAAAGTGCCAGCAACGGCTCGACAAGATCCTGGAACGCAACCAGGCGAACCAAAAAACTCTAAAGAATCGAGAAACAAAGATTCTCGACCTGCTGGAACGTGAGCTCGTGTCGTCTAAAGCTGCTTTCGAGCTGCGAGCCAAGGGTGTGCAGGAAGCGCCTCGTACGATTGATGAAAACGAATATAAACACTTTTTCATACTCTCTCAACTGGCGAAACAATACAAGGTCGATCTAACAAAAAGAGATGACGCAGACGACGATAAGAGCAAGGCAGCGATGGAAGGAATGCCGAACTTTCTTGCCGCCAAATCGACACTTGGCAAGAGTCTAGGAAAGAGCATCACTGCTAATATGCGTGCGGACGGGTCCTTTCTGACGTACAACTTTATAAGCGAATACCTCGTGAAGGACGATAAGACAAAGTCGCTAACATTCGAGTTCACCAACCAGTTCAAATTGTTCAAGCGATTTGCTCCGGATGATTCGGCTCGATCGACGATCGTGACCAAGTTTGTAGACGCACTTGTGACGCATCCTCGATCGGACTCCATCAACACGTTAAGCATGGCAAACACCTGTATCGGCGACGACTTTGTGATGTGTCTAGCCAAGCGTTGCAGGAAAGAGAATAAATTACCCAATCTCCACCAGATCAATCTCGAAACAAACTGCTTACAGTGCGACGGAATCGTTGCGTTGGCGAAATGCGTTGCCAAAGCCAACGTTTGGAAATATTTGCTTACCGTTAAGCTGGACAACCAGCGAGCGCTCATCAGGACGGAGGCTGAGATGGCCCTGGCCGATGCATTCTCCGTCAATCGGACTGTCATTCGATTCTCAATGCGTGTACGCAACCTCGCAGAGAGGGACCGAATTAATAAGGCCATTGTACGGAATATTGATTACCTCAGACAATCTCGTGTGCTCGAAGCGAAGAAATCTGGCAAGACCGTCAAACGAGCACGCAACAAGATTGAGCTATTGGTCGACAAGATCGCGGCGAATGACCCCTCTGTTGGCTTTGAAGTAAAGATTGTAGGAGACCTAGTCTTCTTAGCGCTCAATAGCGATGAGAAACTGAAAGCAGCCCAGTGCCTTGCCAACAACAACCATATCACGAATGTAAAAATGAGTATGCTCAAGCTGGATGATGCCTTTGCTTTCGTGCTTGCCAAGTCGATTGAAAAGAACAAGACTATCGAAAAACTCGATCTAGATGCTAATTGTATTGGCAGCGATGGAGCTATCGCAATCATTGGGAGTCTAGCACAGAACACGAGCATCACCGAGTTGCAGATCCGCCAACAGAGCAAGCCCATGTCAACCACCGACGAAGAGAGGATTACAAGCTTGCTTGACAGCAATCAGTTGATTGTAAAGCTAGGAGTGGACCTACGCAGCCAACGAGTACGAAGCGATATCGATCGTCTATTGCGACGTAACCAAGATATTCGACGCAAGAGCCGGTCTTCCGTCAAGAAAAGCGCCAACCCAATTTCATCTTCAGCTCCCGTAACGAGCAGTAGCACGTCAAAGATCAAGTCGGATGAGACTGAAATACTCTTGAAGCGCGTGGCTAACAATGACGCGGATGTGACGGAAGTTATCTTGAAGGGCGACAAGGAATTCATACAAATGCCGGGGTTCCAAAAAAATGACTTTTACGAGGGTCTGCATAAGAACAGCCACGTCAAGACCCTGCTACTGGATAACGTGGAGCTCAACAACGAGTTTGCGGATATCCTTGCTTCGATTCTCAAGTCCAACAAGACGATCGAGACAATTTCCGTGAATCAAAACCACTTCACGTCGCCTGGTGTCTTGTCCATCGGACGTGCCGCCAGCGCAGCTAAAAAGGTGCGCAGCCTCTCTATTCTCAAGCCACGCTTCAGAATCACCAACGAAGACGCGGACATGCTACTAAAGGATATGGAGAAGCGCTCCTACCTCCATCATCTCGTCATCCAGTTTCGAGAAGAAGAGTTCTCAGAGAGACTCGAAAAGGTTCTCAAGAAGAGGCAGGCTCGGGGCTAAGCACTCGTCCACAGGAATTTTGAAGGAATGATTCTAGACTATGGACGATCCTCCGAGTTGATGGACTGTATAGACTCGAGCATCCGTTGGCCGACATTCTACAGAGCAACACACAATTCGGGTTTGTCCAGTACGGATAGAGTGAAATCTAATAGTAGACACGATGACCCGACTAGGGGGCGAATTGGAGGGACGCTCAAGCTAATAATAATATGCGAGATGATTTATAATACACTCGTAGGCGTAGCTACAATATCGTTGTTGGTGCGTGTGCATTGGAGTTGCCCCAAAGATGGAGTCTTGGTATGTTGCTGCAGTGCGCATATAGCGTGACAGGGGGAAATGCTTGCGAGTACTGACGCTACAAAGTCGGCAATGTTTGCTGTGACGAGGCGATCGCTTGATAGGTTTGGGCTCGTAGCGCAAAGAGTAGCCGCAAGAACTCCGGCAACCGTAGTCGTCCAACACGTAACTCTATGGTTGGTCTCTCGGAAACACGCTCGTTCAGAATCATGCCAAACATGGCTGCGACTTGGGCCTCCGAGGGTGCCACCTTATCTTGCAAAAAGGCATATGAAATGGCCCGTTGACAATTGTGCAGACTCAGACTTTTCAAGTGGTCTTCGTCAAAGGCATAAAAGAAGCGCCGGCAAAAGGCTAACGTCTCATTTGTCAAGGCTTCGCCCGAAAGATGCTGCATTCTCGCCAAATCGGCTTGGTCTGCTGCTGAGAGCGGTGATGGATAGGTTTTTTCTGTCCAGTCCATTTGTTCATTGACATGATGCCAACTACTAACGAATACGTGGATGTCGTAGAGCATGTGGGCCACCAAACCCGGAATGAGACTACCTGTCAAGGCAGCAACGAGTCCATACCAGAGACCATTGGTAGTTTGCAAGGTAGCCACGATCTTGTTTTCACCATTTCCACCGTGAACGTGCCAGTGCCCGGCACCGAATAACAGAGCTTGTCCCACGCATGCCGTGGCTGGAGAATGTGTCAATGCGACAACCAAGACTGGAATGTAACCACGAAAAACAATTTCTTCGGATATAGCCGTGAGTGTCGCGAGGAAGAGAGACCAGGCAATCATTACTGCGGTACTTGTTGTGGCAGTACTAAAAGTATTGCCAGATGACGGCCCTGTCGCTTCCTGAGGGGGACTTTTGCGGCGACCAAACAACGTGACAACTATATCAGTCGTAGCAAAGGACACGTGACTAGCGTCTCGTTGATTCGATTGTCCGACCCGGTGACCGGCGTATATCATGGGGAGTGCTGACAGGACACCGGTTGTTACCTGGATGGGTAGACTGATGCTGTGGTCTTGACCAAACCAAGAGGCGCTACCGGTGTAGTCCAGATCCACAGAGTGCATGACAGCCACAGCAACAGCTGTCACGACAGCGAGAATCGCGGCTTGGCTGAGACAGAGAGTGCGGATAATGGGGAGATTGATACCTTTTGTTCCTGGTTCTTGATTAGTAGTAGCATGTGTTGTGGTGGTTGCGGCGGAGACAGTCGAAGTCGCTATCGTGCAACTGCGGCTTGTACTCCCCGTGTGTTTTTCTTCGTGTGAATGGCGATTCCGGTAGTAACAAGGTGTCAGAAAAGCTTGACGCTCGGAACTTTTCTCGGACTGTAACGGTGTAAGCGGGGAGCTTGCACGTGCGGTGGATTGTTGCTGGGTGTTGTGTGTTGGTCTGGAGCAGTTGTTGCTATGCTTCAGGCTGTGACGAGCGCTGACGCACGCTGCCTGACCTCACT
>Ga0307978_1002063_pt1 | contig 14453 bp, 10 predicted proteins | sample OrgLakmetage1056_FD_203151 | JGI IMG/M metagenome (GOLD analysis project Ga0307978, IMG submission 203151) | Saline water microbial communities from Organic Lake, Antarctica - #1056 | ecosystem: Environmental > Aquatic > Non-marine Saline and Alkaline > Saline | place: Antarctica: Organic Lake...
ATTTGCGCGAATCTGCAAACTGTCAACTCAGCTCTAGAGGGCTACGTGCTTTTTTTACTAGTTAATTTTTTGTGCGGCCCGCACGTGCGGAGCCCGCACAAAAGGCTTGATAAATCCGCAATACCATCGAGCCTATGTGGGGCGAAACAGGGCGAAACCTGGCGAAACTGTGAATTAATATTTGCGCGAATCATCATCGGCAAGTTGTCAACAACAACTCAGCTTTGTAGCAGATGACCGACAGGTTCCAACGGTCACATTTGAGTCATTGGACACCGCGCCAACGAACCAACGACAAGAAATTTGTACCCCGTCAAACAGCATCAACCACAACAAAAACAAAAAGGACAAAGAGACGTCAATAGTAATCCATCACTGAACAAAATGCAAGACTATCCCGACTGCAATGTCCTACTTCCATGGTGGATTGGAAATGGAGAATGTCATGGTGGTGACTACAATACAGTCGAGTGCGGCTTCGATGGAGGCGATTGTGAAGACTTCAATAACAAGTATCCCAACTGCAATGTCTCTTCTCCATCATTCATTGGAAATGGCAATTGCAATGGTGGTGACTACAATACACCCGAGTGTGGCTTCGACAAAGGCGATTGTGAAGACTTCAATGCCAAAATGAAAAACTATCCCAACTGCACCAATGTCGATTATTCAGGAGATTATATTGGAGATGGCTATTGTAATGGTGGTGACTACAATACAGTCGAGTGCGGCTTCGATGGAGGCGATTGTGAAGACTTCAATAACAAGTATCCCAACTGCAATGTGGAGTATTCTGGTGTTATTGGAAATGGCTATTGTAATTATGGTATCTACAATACAGTCGAGTGCGGCTTCGATGGAGGCGATTGTGAAGACTTCAATAACAAGTATCCTAACTGCAATGTCGCAAATCCACGTTGGATTGGAGATGGCTCTTGTTTTAACGATGTTGACTACAATACAGCAGCGTGTGGCTTCGATGGAGGCGATTGTGATTCCTTCAATAGAGTGATTAATAAGTATCCCGACTGCAGTACCGCAAATTATTTACCATGGAGGATTGGAGATGGAGAATGTCATGGTGAATACAATACTGCCGAGTGCGGATTCGATGATGGCGATTGTGGCAACCCTAACTCTTTTCCTGTGGGGCCAGTTGTTGGAGGTGTAGCAGGAGTAGCATTTTTGTTCATTGCAATTGGAATCGTTAATTGTAAGATCAGCAAAAGGAATGCTATTACGAAGCACCTGCAAGAAGTAGTAGCTGGTGGTGGTGTACAAACAGGCAATGCGAAAGACGACATGAACAATCCACAGGAGGAGCGTTTCCCTGATGTAGAAGCTACGGGTTCATCAGCAAGGAACATTCACAAACCTGTTCTCCAGAGTCAGGATTGGAAGTCGGGAGAGGCGATGTAAGTACAATTGAAGCATCGGTAAAGAGGAGTGACGAGGAGCGAAGCGGGCGGTGAGGAGGAGTGACGAGCGAAGCGGGCGGTGACGACAACTCCTCCATCACAACAACTCTTGTCTGGGACAGGGACAACAAGACAAATAATAATTTATTAATATTTAATATAGTATGAAATCAAACCCATTTAATCACCACCACAGCATGAGCACCGATAAAAATACAAACATCGAGACAGCAGCAGCAGCACGGCATCCTTCTCCTCCGCCGTTGGGTGTATCAGCTAACACCCTAATTAATCGCAACACGGGCCTTACCTTCATTAATCGGTATTTGACACAATCGATTTTGGCATTATTTAGAGGCTAATGCATCATAATTGATATGATAATATAATACGTGAGTGCATGAGAGTGCGGTGGTTACCTTTATTGAAATATATGAAGTCTATCATTAACAGTTACTAGTTTTTCCCGTACGGTATGTCTGCACCTGCTGCTGGTTCAAATTCTGCTTCGTCTTGCGTATCAGAAGTTAACTCCCGACGTCCTCTTCAGCGCTCACTTTGGGATCAACATCTGAACTATCTAACTCTATAGAACATACGACCTCTTCTGTAGCCTTCTGATCTACGACATGCTCGTCATCCTTTACGTTGTCATCAGATGCTGGGTCTATATCATTACCACTCTCCTCGGCGCTTTCGTCATCACCAGATACTGTGCCTGTAGCCCTTACATCTACGATATCTTTTCAATTCTCATCGGTAGTTCCATTGTCATTGTTATCGGATGATGTGTATGTAGTCTGTAGCCTTCACATCTGTGACATCCTTTCCGTCCTTCTCTACGGTTCCACCATCATTGCTTGTTGGGTCTGTGTCATTACCACTTTTCTCGGCAGTTTGATTTTACTAAATACTGTATCTGTAACATTTAGACTTGTAATATCCTCGCCAACACTTTCGTCAACATCTATATTTCCATCCTCCTCTACGGTTCCGCCATCATTAGTTGTTGCGTCTGTAGCATCGTTCGTAACGGAACTTTTATTGGCATCATCGATTTCGTCGGCACTCGATTTCGGTTGTTCTTCGGTGCACTATCTCCATCATTGTCGTCTTCAGGCGAGGAAGTGGTATCATATAACCCACATAATATCTATAGCAGCTGTGGGAGATCGAGTGGGTCGAGGCGTTAAGCTGGCCTCCGCTTCAGTAGACAACCTAGAAGAATCTTCTGCATTTGTGGTAATATTGCCGTCATCGTGTAGCTCATTAACTTTATCATTTGGTAATACTGTCCCTTCCATCGAAGAAGGAAGTGTGGGCAAAGCCGTTGAGTGAACATAATCATTCTTCGAATTAATCTGACTATCGTGTTTTCTTCACCATCAGATTTCTTGCTGATTGCATAATTAGCATCGTCGTTATCGCTAGACAAACCCCAAATTGACGACTCTAGCTATCATTTCGTGAGTAGGGTGTACCCGGTTTTGCAAGTTCGTGCTGACAGCGTTTGCAGTGACACTCAAACCCATATTCCATGACAGCTTTTGATCTTTCCTTCAGAACATTAGATTCTGTCAAAGGAAAATCTTCCTCATCCTCCGCGTAGTTAGTTTCATTCTCATCGTCATCCACCCCTGATATATTTTCAACAGAATATTGATCCTCGTTATCGATATCATCATAGCTTCGTTCTACTGAATGGACGTCAATGTCTCCTTCATCTCTTTCTTCATCTATTTCGATTTGTGGTTCACCAATTTGTTGCGATAGCCATTTTGCAGTTCTTGTCAGTTGAAAGTTTTTTGTAATAATATCAAGATCATCATCATCATCATCATCTGATGAGCAATCATTGTTACTCTCATCAATTGGGACGTAGGAAAGACATATTTCCTCACCCGCCACAATATCTCGCAGCGCCACCATGGACCCTCGATTGCTTTCTTGTAAAAACTCGATCGAAGCATTGGGATCACAATCATGATTGGCCAATGTTAAGAGGGGATATAATCCCGAACCAGCGACTGGTGCAATCTCCCCTATACCATTACCATTGGGTGCATGCACATTATCGGCAAGCCAGTCCAATCCATCATAAAAGGTTTGGGTCGCGGCATCATCGTCGTCATCATCATCAGGCATGGAGGAGAGAAGTTGTCCAACACGCTCCATATATTGTTGAACGGGTGACATGTATTGGAAGCCCATGGCGTTGCATTGGAACACACCAAGGATTGCCCCAACATGATCCATCGAACAAATAGACTCCACCGTTTTCACGAGAAGGTCTTTCACCTTGGCATTGCTATTGCTAACGTCACTTCGCTTTTCATTCATGTCATCATTGGAATTATCTGCATGAATGGAAGTGATCTGCTGCTGTTCCACAGACCCCAATAGGAGCGACTTGAGCAATTGACAAAATTCCTTGGTTTGCTCTTTTCGTTCCTTTGCATTGGATCCAACTTCCCACCAGAGCGGATGCGATCCATAATCGAGCCACCAGTAATAACTCTGTGGATCCATGATGTCAATGTCAATGTCGATATAGTTGCTATTGCTGTGTATGAGTTTTCGTTGAACTAATTTCAATGTTACGTGTTCCATCATGGTGGACAATACCAACGTGATTGCCTTTGCGGCGAGCTGAAATGCCATGGGTGAAACGAGTCCTGCGAGCCCCTTGTAGAAGTCATCAAGAGCTTGATGATGCTTATTATCCTTTGCTAATTGGATATTGTGCTCCTCATCACCACCGCTAGCAGTATTGCGGTCGAAGCGGCAGAGGAATGCAAGCTGTTGTCCGCCACCATTGTAGGGTTGATCACGGCACTTCGTGGAGCACCAAGCTACCATCTTACCATCATGATGTGATTGTGCTGCATGCTTCCTAGTAGTACAGCTTTCTGATGGATTAGTAACAGTAGTAGTGAAGACGGGACCTTCTTTTTTAGCGCTTATGCCGCATGGCAAATCCACGACGAGTGAAGAATCAACCTTGGCTCCTCCAGCCGTGATTGATGTTGTAGTTGCTGTTGCTGTCATTGATGATGCCGCCTTCCTTAGTTTCGTCTGCGAGGCCAGAAGATGATCTCGCAAGGATCCAATGGGAGTCGCACACGTATTGCAAAAATGTGGACTGGCTCTTGTGGTCGTGGACACGATTGGATCTTCATGGGCAATAATTAAACTGCCGCACGAAATGTTTCGGACAGCGAAGATGCCATTTTCATTGTTTTTGGGCCTAGATGGTCGAATTTCAAAGCAGCAGGAAAGTGAAGATTGATGGTCGTGCTTTCGCTTTTTAGTGTGTTTATTATTACTAGCTGCATTCGTCGTTACTGTATTACGTGTATTAGTAGCAGTGTCTGTGACAACAGTATTACTAGTATCATGGGGGGTGGCAAGCATGAGGACATGGTGACTATATTTGTGAGAGCGAGACAACTCATCAACTATGGGTGAGGCCATAATATCGTTGCCACTCGTCAACCTAAACTTGGGAATATTCACTGCTGCTTTTATCAGGCATGCTGTTGTTGATGTTGTTGATGTTAGTTTATGTTGCATTATGTGGTGATTTGTGGTGATTGGTATGTTGATGTTGTGGGTGCCGGTTTTGGAATTCCCGCCATTTTCTGTTCCCTTATTAGTTATTAGTTTACTCTTCAGTAATTATTTAGGTTGGATATTTTGAGTTATGTTGATTATTGATTGCACATTTTTTGAATGGTATCACGTTACATGGTATCGTTATATGTTTCTCATTGTTCCAACGTAACGGAATGCTAGCATCTGCTATCATTTTTTGTGGAAGCCTTGGTGGTTCTTGGGAGTATGTTTGACGCCAGGCAGCATCCCGGCGATGATAAATAGTAAGGGTTTTGGCATCAGGTCAATATTCTGAGCATCAACCTGCTGATCGCTTCATTCGAGCATAAGAGTCAGCAGTTATCCAGTTCGTCGATTGTGCTTGCTGATGATGCTACCATAGTAATGATATGAAATGATGCAAGAACAATGGATGTGTTTACTACATTCAGCATGATCATTCCAGCGGTGGTGCAATACAAGGAGTTGATTTTGTATTTTGTATTCTACTACATTTGTGAATAACCTGCTAGAACAAACAATGCACGATGCTTCTTCCTTCCCCCATTCGAATATGGAGGATGGAGGAATACAACGGTAAGTAATACTTAATTGTTGTTGATGTTGTTATTGTAACTACTGTTAGGGTCAGGGTTAACTAAATATGATATTATAAACCACTTGCATCTCGCAGAGAAATGCTGAACGCCCCAAAGTTTCTATTGTCCTCCTTTCCATCAATTAATTTTCTGTCGACATTCAAGAAATTTGGCAAGTTCACGTCCTCATCCATAATCTTGTTCTTCTCCTTGGCATCATCATCAACTTGCTGCTGAACATGGACAATGCACAAGTTCTCCACATCAACTGGTTCCTTGTAAAGGTGTACATTGAAGCTCTGCATATCCCAGATAAAGCTAATTCTCCGCTGTGTCACAACATGGCGGTTCATATCCCTAGTCTTGAATGCAGCATTATACTCCCGAGGGGTAATAATACGCTTCACTTCAATGTGTTTTCCACTGTGCGTAATGTGTGTCGTTGTAAGACCGTATGAAGTTCCAAGAGGAGTACCATCATGAGACAAATGCGTTCTTTTGCGAATGAAACTGTATTCATTTTCGAACCCATTGCTCTTCTCTTTCGTATCTGCAGCGGTAGCAGCACCACCATCAGTTGTTTCTGTATCATACAAGTAAACCTTTTCAACGTCGAACAGATGGTACTTGAGCTCTTTTGGAAAACTTTGAATGTCTGGTATACCCCTGATCAAATACTTGACAGTGACCTGCTTACTGGTCGAGGGAAGACCAACCAAGTTACTCGTAATGCCCACAACTTTATTCAATTTCCCTTCGAAATCCGTAGTGTTGTCAATGACGAATAGTTTAGGATGTCCCACCCACGCTCCTCTAGTTTTAATATCGAGGACTCTGGCTTCTTCTGGCGTCTCTGTCCTGACATCATTATTATCAAGGGTATAATATCTTTCTGCCCCTTCTGCAGCTGTAACAAGGTGAAATACGGCATTATATCTTCCTTCTCTAAGTTCTGCACTGGTGACATTACGCTTTGTGATGAAGGCATCCCATTCCTCTGGAGACATGTAGGCGCTTCCGTCCATGAGACCGCGATCGCATAAGAGAACCCCTGGCTTTCCTTTGGCCCGGAGCACTCTCTCAAAAGAATCTTCCAATGCCATCTGCATGTCCATGACGGTATTCTGTACGCAAGTGGGCATACCATCAACGGCAAAGAAACTCATTTGGAATCCATTACTAGCTAGAATTGTGAATGCTTCGGGGACAGTCATGACTTCGAATCCTCGTTCGCCAAGGTAGCTCCTGAGTCTAGCCAGTGCAGTGGTCTTGCCGCCACATGGTCCGCCTGTCAGGACGAATTTGTGAAAGGGTGCTGATTTGGTCAATATGTTTGTTTCAGCTTGTGAGGTTGATGAGGCTGATAGAGATGATGATACGAGTGTTTCGTCAATTGATTCTGTGCGGCATTTTCGAGATTGGAGAAATGAGAGACGCAGAGGAAGCGCCGTGTCGTCTTCTTCATTGGTTGCCATGATAATTGGTAATTGACAATGACTATTATATCTTTGTTGCTTTGCTTTGCTTTGCTGTCTTGAAGAGATATAAGAAGTTATATCATAAGTATTATTTATGTTCTCAATGTTTCTTATGTCGTTTTGATGTTTGATGCTTTTGCTATGGTAGTTTGCTAGCTTGCTTCCTCACTCTGGTCACTGACCAAATTATTTAATTGCTCGATCTAACTCCAAAAATAGAGGGGGTAGTCCCCCTAAACATATGAAAAGACGATTAATTTAAGCTTATTTCTTGTTTTACGTTGAGTATTGCAAGGTAATATTGCAGAACACATTATTACTTGCAACAGTACTAAGTACTCTACCTATTGCGATGGCCATTGTAATTTTAGTAGATTTGTATCAGATGTAATTTTCTGTCCACTACGTCTCACTCTACGTGCACAATAATATTTATCCCAACGACCATTATTTCAAAAGTATACTAGTTTAGATGTCGGATACCCTACGAACCAGCTCCCAGTGCCTAGATCTTTGGTGTCATAAATCTCATATAACATATTAGGTAGAAGACAGTGAGAAAAGAGGACGCAACTTTACTATTATTATACACTACTACTATTATACACTGCAGTGGCAACTGCTACGAGTACTCGTACCGAATTTTGTCTTTTAAAGAAAGCCCAACACATCCTTGATCGTTGTGGAGAGTGCCTTCCAGGTAGATACACTGTGCGTTTCGTTCTCCCAGGTGATTGGCCCTTTGGGTGTTTTCAGCGTGAGGGATAAATAGTACTTGTCGTCGCTGTTTTCTTGCAGCACCCCGGTTGGAACCCCAATGGCCTCAAAAAAGGTCTTTGGTTTTTTCTTGGCCATGTCGCTGGCAGGAACACGAACGATGAAATCTTGCAGTGGGTGCAGGTCCATGTCGCCAACCACATCCAATTTGGGCTTGGCGAGATATTGAATGATATTGGGGTAGACTGGATCAAAGCCCGGTCCGATCGATCCGCGAATGTGCGGGGCAAATTCATCACTGCGACTTTCGTCCATTTCCATATTTGTTTTTTGATCAATTTGCCGGCCTTGACCTATTATCTTCTTTTCGAGTTCGCCAAAGTCATCAGTACGAATATACCAGAACCAGAGGGTTGGTTCCTTGAAGGCTCGCAAGAGCGACTTCAATGGATGAATGCCTTTGTGGTTGGGGTTGGGTCCCAATATCTCGAGATAACACGTTTCCCCAATGCGAACACTGGCGCTCTGAAAGGGAGCGCTGGATTCCGAAGGATGAAGGTGTGCCTGGATGCCGGTCAAGTTCTCAAAGGAAGCAACGCCCTCTTTGATGTTGTTGACAGCCAAGCCAATGTGATCGGGAATAATGCTTGGGCTCATCTTGCTATCTTCCTTGGTCTCTTTTCTCCTGGGATGATTAGTCTATTTATTGAATATTATGCAGCAACAGTATTGCAATGCCTGCAAGAATACTATGATGGCGCAGGTAATTTCTTGCCATGTTCTTTCGCGAGATGAACATGATGCGCGCAGAAGAGAAGTAAAGAGCTCGGATTTGATTTGCGAGCACTCGATCAGCATGTGTTAATCGTGCAAGGCACACTTCTTGATGATGGTCTTGAGAACAGTTTGGAACCGCATGATAATACAAAATATGCTAGTATATTATTAGATGTCTAGGCCAAGCAACAGTGGAAATCACAAGGATGATGTTTTAACATGATTTCATGTGTAGGATGAATTACCTCAATACAATACACCTGCCTGCAGTCTGTTGCAGATTTTCTGAAACAAATTGCAATAATCATGGATAGATGAATATTGAATATGCACCATTACTGTGCAATTCTTCTGACACACAGTTATCTTATCTTAATCCGCTCACTTCTGATTCTGTCTCATTGAATGAATTCAAATGAAATGAATTCAAATTATTGAACGTTCATTCTTTGAAAGGCGGAATGCGATCTTTTCTTGTTATTTCACAAGATGGCGACATTTTATATTTCGATCTTTTTGTTCTCATTTTTATCTTATCTTTCAGCGTCAACTTTAAGTTCCTTCCTCCCCTCCTCCCTCTCTAGTAAGGAAGTAGAGAGAGGTGGCTACGAGAACGAATGGAGTCGAGTCGTGACTAGAAGAACGAGACTAAATATGGACAGGATCGGGGTGATGCAATTGTCAATACACACTTTTCCTATCTACTCTAGATAGTTCACACCGAGGATCACTGCAACGTTATCTCGATAACGATGGTGCACTATTCAATACAAACATCAGTAATCATCTTGTGCAAGTCAGAGAATAGAGGCTTTACTCGCACAACTAGTTAGATACTTGTAATTCCGACGACGCATTTGCTGAAATGCAATGTTTGTGACTCCTGTTTCTATGGGACAAATTATGAACTTTATGCATATTTAAACTCTATAGCCGTGATGTAGTTCCCGTGTAAACCCCAACACCGTCCACAATGAGACGCTTCAAGTGTTTCTCGTATCCGGGTCCAGGTTCGGTGGCATTCAAGGGGTCCTTCTTCGAAGCCTCCAAGATAGCAGGATATACATTACCATCGTATCTACCCAGCGCACTTTTTAAACGAAAGTCAGAAATATCATTTGCATCCACCAACGCCACAGCATTTGGACGGATTCTATCCAACATTATTAAAGTACAGGCACGCGTCCAAGCTGCTTGTTCAGCATTCAAGTATCCATCCTCAAGGAAATCTCCTACTTCCTTTTCAATCCAGTACAATCCAAATAGCAGTGCAAGGTCGTTCAATACAATGACCTCGTTAGGTCCAATCATCTTGCCACTTTCTTCTTGAATTCCAGAGACGAAATTATCAAAAAGTAGATACGCAGAATGAGCGCGCGATACTCGGCTCATTTGAATCAGCGCCCCGTTCCACGCATCCTCAAATGCCTTGCCCTCCGCGACATCATTCTGAATTTGCTGAGCCACATTCACCAATAATCTAGCTGCTCGATGCTGATAAGCTGCACGGAGAACATCAGCATCCATCATTGCATCTTTTGATGCTGCGGGACATGATTTTTCTTCTTTGCCATTCAACATGGCCTCAACAGGTCCTAGAAGATATTTAGCATCCGTCTTTTCCCAGTCCTTGGTCTTTCCACTCTGTACATCCTTGACAAGTTTGAGAAGGATCTTGACTACTTGCATTGGAAGCATTTGATTATCGCCCTCCACGGTAGGATTCTGTAAATACGCCGTGATCATTTCTGGAAAACCAGACGATTGCAAGAAGCCATGTCCACCGCATGCCTTTCTACAATCTTCGATTCCATCTGCAGCAATGGTGGTACAAAATGATTTGAGTGCCGATGTGGTAGCGTGAATACTTCCAACCTCAGTTTTGGTGATGGTAGCTCCATCATCAGATAGATTCATGAGACGTTTTTCGATGGCTTTCAGATTTTCAGAAACCTTTCTTGCATTAAAGAAGAAACAATATGCAGCAGCCAATAATGGAAAGAGACGATGCTGCTGTTGTTTGTAATCCAGAATCTGATTTTCTTCCTTTGAGTCAGCGGATTTAAAGCCCTGTCTCCTGACTGCAGAGTAACGAATCGCCATGGTAGTTCCCATCCGAAGACTCTTACTCGACCCCATGACAATCATGGATCGTACTTGCATCATGGTAATGTAAGAAATCTTTGAGGCAGCGTCAGATACAGTCTTTTTCTCATACGTTCCATCATCATCAACAGTAGCAAATCGCATTGCCATATTTCTTCTGGGAATGACGACATTTTCAAACTTTGCAAACCCGTTGTCCATATTATTGTATCCAATTTTGGGACCGATATCTCCACAAGTTACACCTGGCATGAGACTATGATCTTGAAGAGAACGCGTCTGAACCAGAAAGTTGTGCACGCCACGATCTACTCCGTCTCCATCAATTAATTTTGCAATTACCATGGCATGATTACAAGTCCTCCCCAACGTCCCGGGCCAAAATTTGATGGAAGTCAATGTTGGACTGTTGATAATCCAGCTACCACCCTTGATATCTCCTTCGCCCTTTGATCCTTCCTTCACAAAAGTAGCCGTCGTTTCTAGTCCTCTAACATTGCTACCATGTCCCACTTCAGTCTGTGCATAGCATCCAATCATTCTCCAATCTCTACACATTGGAAGCCACAGTTTTTGCTGCTCTTCGTCGCAGAGACTAATAATGTTAGGAACGAACATGACCCAATGTAAATAAGTTGGCAGATCGTCAGCAACGGCTTCCACTATTGTTGTCCAGTCTTCATCTAGTACGACTTCACCATTAGTTTTGGATCCAATGCCAATGGAACGACATAATTCAATGAGCCTGACGTGTTTAGCTAGAGCGCGGACATGACGATCTGTTCTGTGCAAATATGCATTATCTTCATTGCAAAAGATATTCGTTGGATCATTTCGAATGAGAGCTTCAAGCTGACGCCGCCGTATTGTTGCAGTTGGTGAACCGTCAAAGAGATTTGTTATTTTGTTTGGATCAAATGTTGCTTTAGTTCTTTCGTTTGCCAAGTCTGAATTAGTGGTCAGTGGGTAGCCACCCGTTGGAAGATTACGAGCCATTTTATCGACGTGTTGCAGGTATAAGAAATGCCTGATCTAACAACAGAAAGTAGATTCAGATTCGGTAGTCTATCCTAATCACTGGATGAGAAGAAGTGAGATCAGCTGTCTGCAGGTATTCGATCTGATTGGTTTGGTATTTGATAATGAGATGTTGTATGATGTGTCAATCAATTCATCAGAAATAAAATACGTACGAATGCTTCTTCAAATCTATCATCATCATTCTTTGATCTTTGACAGTCTAGAGAGAGGTACTAAAAACATTAAATTTAACTGTTATTTAACCGTCGAGAAAAGGTTACAAGTTACACAAACAACGGCAAGAAACAAGGAAATTGCAAATAAAAAGTAGAGCGATAGAAAAGGAAGAACTGAAAATGAAAGTGCATCAATATCAGTAGTTACAGAGGATAGTGATGCTAGTAATGAAGATATATGTGTCCAAGAATTGTTGAACCCTGTAAAACCTGACATTTATAAAGTTGCTAATCTCTCCCCTGAGCGTCTTAAAAAGTCCTCTAAATCACTCGAGAGATAAAAGGTACGCTTCCATTGCTAAGATTCAAATAGGTATCATTGAGAACCAACGTCGAGCAATGGAGCTTCCAAAAGATCGTGCATGGTATACGCATGAAAGAGAAGGAGCACACAGCACAAATCTACAGTCAATTGTTGATTCATGGGCATCACAATGCGATGGATTCTTTGCTGCTTCCAACGGTACAATGTGAACCTTGGGGCAGTGATTTTTACTTTTTTTGGCTTTGAGTCTTCGTATGGGAATTTGTGGAATAAAACTGAAGCTATGTGGAAATATGCTTATACAAGGATTACCTGAATGATTATGATTATTTGCATATTTGCGTTGATGATGCCTATGTGATTCCTGACAACATTCGCGCTTGTTTTGATAGGGAAGCAGGTTGACCATTTATTGAATGGGCATCTGGATCAATTCTCAACCATCTGTAGTAAAGTTTCAAGATGGAAAACTAAAAGACCTCGCCCACTGATATTTGGAACCCCCTTAACCTATACTGAAAGTAGAAAAATTGAGGCATACGCTACAGGTGGCAGTGCATATAAGTAAGCTCTCATCCATATCATATGTTCAGCAGCAAGTGCCTACAATTCATGTGCTGACAATAATTGACTGGCTGCCAACCTTTTTTATCCCTGGTAGACACTCTAAACCAAATAGCTGTCAACTTATATGAACAAGTCATGATTAACCCCACCAATATCATAGATTCACGCGAGGATGTGCTTGTAGCTAGGTAGTTAGCTTTGGTTGGATAATATATTTAGACACTCGTGACTATTCGAGATTATCGTAGTCCTGATGGGAGTGACAATCCAGGACATGGATGGAAAGGAAAGTATGATGGTCAAGATGTGAAACCCTGTATTGGCTTTGATGCCTTTTCCAATGAGATTGTTGCTATTCACCTCAACTACAAGATTGGCACTAGATTGATTAGCAAATTTATGCACTACTCAGAAGAAATGATGTATCGTTGTGGCGATTTTCTTAGTGGGCGATATGACGAGGGCTAAAGTAGCGTCACTACTGGCACGAGGTTGAATAGTGTTAGGTATGTCTAGAAGATTCCTGTTGGACTATATCGTCACTACTGGCACGAGGTTGAATCATCAGCGTTAGGTATGTCTAGAAGTTTCTTGTTGGACAAATATAACATATACCTAGGACTACTGATTACAGACAAGAAATTTTGTGGATCACACTTCTTTTTACAATTTCATAGAGGCCAACATGTTCACTTTCTTGTGATATGATACGGATAGACGAGGATATTCGGGCCTCGCAAAGTAGTAGGAACGGAAATTGGTTTGCCTACATTTAGAATCTAACCAGAACAAAATCGGGTTTGTGCAAGTAGTCAATCAAGGCACTGCTGTTCTGTAAAAATTTCCTATTACAGCGATTGTAACTAGAGATGCGAATGAACAGTGAATCACCATCCATGTGGTGATTTCCTCTGCTCTCATCTCACCTCCGTAGCGAACTACCAGTGACGTAAGGTCTTACATCGACACGAGAGAATGAGTAGTGAATAACTAGTAAGTCAACATGATGCGTTTTCAAATAACAATGCATATTGCACATAATTCATGAGAGCACCGATAGCTTACAACCAAGTCGTCTGCATACAGAACTCCTTCAATTTGAGTAAACTCTCTCGACTTCTCTTCCTCAAACAGAGCTTTCTCGTGTAGTAGTGAGGTCATGCATTCGCTCCAGTGATTCCTTCAATTTGATGGGATGCTTCTCATAATCGTGTCTATTGCCAAGATTTCGTCAATGAAATATTCTACCGCTTGATACCTCCCAATGACACGACCTTGCCACAATCTTGAGCTTCGGTGGCAATATCTATAATTACTTATTTTGATATGTTGAAAAATTGCGATGGTAGCCCCTAGACACCCTGCCGAGAAGCATGTGTAAGAATAATAGGGTTTCGTTCGAATCCGATTATCAGTGAACCCATTTTTATAGGCAGGATCATGGAAAGTATTTTTGAGGTAGTGCTCTGCGTTGTACAACAGTAGGGTTGTGCTCGGTATATAAATATTGTTGCGAGGCTAGATATGGCAGAGTAAATTGTTCGAGTGCATGGAGTCTTCCGAGTGAGAACCATAATTCGTTGAATCCAGCTCCTGGGACACATAATATGTTAGTAGTATTGGTAGTACTAGTAGTAGTGCTACTGATATCACTATCATGAATTTCATTTATAGTT
>Ga0307978_1002064_pt1 | contig 14444 bp, 14 predicted proteins | sample OrgLakmetage1056_FD_203151 | JGI IMG/M metagenome (GOLD analysis project Ga0307978, IMG submission 203151) | Saline water microbial communities from Organic Lake, Antarctica - #1056 | ecosystem: Environmental > Aquatic > Non-marine Saline and Alkaline > Saline | place: Antarctica: Organic Lake...
TAGTTCCTAATACCAGTCCTCTGTCCTCCCCCCGGGGGAGGCCCGAAAAACGATGTGTTCAACACATGGCATTGCTACAGGGTGGAAATTTGGACAGCTTGGCTCTGCGTTCTGCGCCAAGCTAAATGATACAGTGATATGATACTGTGAAGCCCGCAGCAAAATAATACAGCTCCGCCAAGTGCGTACATGGGGCGAAAGGTCGTGCATCACTCTCCCGGTCTCGCGCTTCATTCAAGTTGCGGGAGTTCTTCAAGTTCTTCGTGTCTTGGCCGTGGTTCGCTAATCCTGCTTTAATTTCCGTCGATCTTGAATACCGCCTCTTTATCGAAAGGTAAAGGCCCAATGTTTTGAATTCCCGCCCCGCGTCGGGCTTGGCGCCCCGGCTAATCCGCGGACGAGGAAGGAGTTCCTGTCCCATCAAGGCCTCTTATGGCTCAGGGGCAGAACAAAAGGCGCCTCGCGCGCTGAATTGCAAATTTGGACCTCTGCCAATGGAACCTTCGGTTCCGCATGTCACGGGCTTCTTTGCTCGCGCACCTTCCTCTTGGTTGTTCTGTGGAGTGCGCAATACCCACCAATAACCCACTTTTTTGTAAAATTTTATAAAGAAATTGGCCAATGCCCCTCCCCCTCCTTGAAATTACTCCGCACTTACTTTCTTTGCACAAACGGACAACGACAACACGCGCGCTTTTTCACTTCTTCCCGCAGCATTGACTTCTTTGAAATGCCCCATTTCTGGATGGATTCTTTCGAGTTCGAGTTGGATTGCGCCAGTGATCGCGATCGTCTCCCTGCATCGACCAGCGACCAGACGACCAGACGACCAGACCTCTCTTGCTTATGCCCATATGCGTTGATGGTTGATAGTAGCTTCAGCTGATGTAGAGCATTATAAGTGACTTTAGACAACAAGACCTCATTCAGGAGAGTTACCACTTGCCACGTGCATGGCACTTCTCTTTGTTCAATGTCTGTCTGAATTCTATTGTATTTATAAACGAGAAATTTGAATCAACCCCGCGATTTCCCGAGGCAGATATATGATATGAATAGCAAACAAAAACGGCTTTTGATCGTGCTTAGGAGGGCTATCTCCTACGTGCAATAGAAGGTTTCTCCTTCTTCGTCTCTCTCTCTCTCTCTCTCTCGTTCTCTCATCGTATAAATAATTTTCTTTCGCTGGGCTCTCCCAACTTTTTTTTTTTTTTTTTGCTTTTGTTTCCGTCACATCTGACTTTCGTTGGTATCTATTGCGCTGAGGCCAAGCTCGTAGAGGCGACTTACTGCTGCGCACCAAAGACGTCGCTGCTTCCAACAGGCATCGCAGCCTCCCTGGCATGGGCCTCTGCATCAGCGGCTGCAGCGCTGGCGTTGGCTGCTGTCCCTAGACCTGCCGCCTTTTCCGCTGCAGCTGCCCCCCTTCGCTGCGCTTCGTCTGACCCTGGCGCTGGGAACGGCCGCACGAATGGTGGGGGTTCCATGGTGGCAAATGGAATTTCTTCCAGAACCGCCATGTAGTGCGTGGTGTCGGCACAGCCCGCCGCGGAGGACAGGGGAAACATCCGCACGTAGTTTTGGAACGGGGTGCCGTTCTTGCGGTAATTGGTCACTGTCATGCTGGCCGGGTGCCCCGTGCGCACGCTCGCCATCAAATTGGCGATTTGGTGCTGGTCCGTGGAAGGGCCCTGGAGGCAGCCCAAGCTGCACCCCTGTACCTCGTCGGCGCCGTAGCCGCAGAGCTGCACCCACGCTGAGTTCACGTGCACCAGGCCAAAGGGGGCGGTGGCGGTGGTGATGGCCCTGGCTTCCGAGGAGGCCCCGCACGCCATGGGCAACGTATTGGCGACTATGGGCACCTCGTATGGCGCCCCCGCGGGCCCCGCCCCCAGCACCCCCATGGAGCCTGGAGCGCCACCGGCACTTCCCAGCGGCGCTTCGAGGGCGGGGGGCGTAGACGCGCACTGCAGCTGCTGCATGAGGGACATGATGTCGAACATGAACTCGCAGGTCAGCACTTTGTTTTGGTTGCTGAAGCTGCACCGCAGCATCCCCGGCACCCGGCACTCGCACGCGGCGCCACACGCGGTGGCGTTGGTGGTGCAAAACACGAAGCGCGCCATGGCCACGTTGTCGCTGCCCATGCAGGCCGTGTCCACTTCGTAGACGGCTTGGACCCGCGCCCCCCTCGCGCGCGCCGCCTTCCAAGGCGTCGAGGGAGAGCCCACCGACTCCACGCACACCGCCAAGGATTGGGCGTCGGCCACCAGCGCCGCGACCCCTCGCAAGACTCGGCTCGACCCGCAGATTTCCGACTGATAGGAGGAGGGTTGACAAAAGGGGAGAATTGGAGCAAGGTGAGGTTGTGTATTGGTATGATGACATTAATGGGCTTCGTAGGCAGGTCACAAAAGCAAAAAAACAACAACAAGAAAGTTGAACAGGATGACAGATGGCGTCAGACAAAAGGTGGCACGAACCTGCTTGAAGCTTCGGAAAGGGGTAATGGGCATGGTGCAGACGAAGTTGTCGTCCAGGAGAGCGCGCCAGGCCGCGACATCTTTGGCGCCACTCGCGTGGAGCTTCAGCATGGACACAATCACCCCTTGCCTTATGCTGTGCTGCTCTCGCTCCAGAGTGGCCTGGTATCATGATGGAGGTCACGAAAATGGAAAGGTGTGTGGACGGGTAAAAGGCAGAGAATTAGCACACAAAAAAAATCAACCAAATATGGACTAATAGAAAAGACAGGAAGAAACAGGAAAAGTGGACTGAAAAGAAAGCAGGCAAGAAATAAACTGACACGAAATACAGGGATCTGAGTCCATACCTGCATCGCGCGGTCTCGGGCCAGAGCTTCTCGCTGCGAAGACAGGTCCATCACCAGCTGCGACAGTTTCGCCACGTACGCCTTCTTTCGGAGCCGGGTGTTGCGCGCGTGCTCCCGGTTCCGGTCCCGGTTGGCCTTGTCCTTGTCCGCCTTGCTCACGTTGGCCCCTTTGCGCTTTTTCACTGCACCGCCGCTCTCGCGCCCGCTGCCGGCGTCTTTCTCAAAGGTGCCCCCTTCTTCGTCGCCCTCCCATTCGTCGTTGTCTCCCAACAAGCTTTCGTTGTTGTCTCCCAACAACTCTCCAGAGTGGCCGCCGCCGCCGCCACTGCCAGAGAGGCTTCCACTGGGAAAACTGAACATGCCGCCACCTCCGCCTCCACCAGCGCCACTGCTGCTGGTGCCGCTCATGTGAGCCTGGTAAGCCGCCATCGCTTCAGCCGCTGCGGGCGTGGGTAACGCCTGCTGCTGTAAGTGCCCGGGCATCATCGGCGCACCGGGGTTGATTGGCTGCTGCGCATGGGGCATACCAAGCATTCCGTGCGCGGTGGCTGACGAAGAGGCACTGCTGCTGCTTTCTCTGGGGGCGTAGCCGCTCACCGTAGGGTTTGGATTCGGCATCGCCGGCACGTCTGCCATGGGAATTCCGAACCGGTCGTAGAAACCGCCGCCCCAAGGCTGCTGCTGTTGCGGTGGCGCACCTACAGAAGGCGGAGGAGGAGCGCCCCCTCCTCCCTGTGGATCGGTGTAGCCCCACGGCGGTCGTTGATGTGTTTGCGGCTGCTGGTGCGGCAGCGGCCAGGGCTCAGCCGGTTCAGGCACGGCGCCTCGGCTTGGTGGCGGTTGCGGCTGCTGCTGCAGGCGCTGGGAGGCCGCCGCAGAGGCAGGGTTTTGGGGGCGCGGCTGCCAGGGTTGCGCAACGTGGGGCAAAGCCACGGCTTCGTTCCGGCGCCCCACTCCGACAAAACCTGGCATGGCCGCGCCGTGGCGATGCGCTGCAGTGGTGCTGTTGCCACTGTTGCCACTGCTGCTGGTGACCGCCGGAGGGCCTGTGCCTGAGGTCCCGGCGGCTGCCGCAGCGCCAGGCGGGGTATGGCGCGAGTGATCAGGCGCCTGAGGCAAGTCTTCTCCGTTGCCGGCCTGGTCGCTTAAAATGCGCTGCAGAGTGTCGCTTTCCCATTCTCGGCGCTCCTGTTTCTGCTTCTCGGTCCTCTGAGGGTATTCGTCGTGGTCGTCGCTTGGGCTGCCGTTGCCCGATCCGTTATCGAACTCAGAGAGCAAAGCGATCTCTTCTTCGTCCCGGCCCCAGTTGTCACCCAACTGTACGATCGATTTAAAAGGGAAGCGAACGGTACAAAGATGAGAGAATGAGCAGGCGCAAATGAGGGACTGCTCTGAGGTGATCGCTGCGAAGAGACAGTGGCGCAAAAGTAGAGTCCGTGGCACATTCTGTTGTGTCCCCCAAAGCTTATACATGAAATTTGAAAGGGCACGCGCAGGCACGATTAAGGTTAAGATCTCAGACCAGATATAAGAACATACCTCTTGATTAAACATTAAGTGCTGTCTCGTCTGTCGTTTCTTTTTTTTAAGCGAATGTAAATGGGCACTCGCCTAATTTGGAGCAAGGTGGTAGAGAACACGGGGATGGAAGGCGCAGAGTGAGGAAACACAAAGATTGCAGTTTGCAAATCAAGATCTTTATGTGAATGACAAGATAAATATCTCCCGAGTGCAACATATGCTCCATCGTGAGTGCAGCGGGCGCGCTTTATGCATAGGTAATGCAAGCTGCTCGTGATATGCGCATATGACCGCCCCCCTGCGCGCCCTCCTCCCCCCCAGGCATGCGCGTCGCAGAAATATGCGCGCATGGTTCCCGCATGATAAAAATATGCTTTCAGCCGCGATAATTGCATGCGCACCGCGTGTATATCTTTGGCTGGCGTTGGCCCTAGATTTCTGGCAAAAGCTTGTAGGAATCAATCAGGCGCTCCCCATCAAGAGATTGGCGAGTGCGTACTTGACTGCAAGCTGCTTTGTGGAAAGGCAACTTGGATGCTGCAGAAGAATTGCGACGACTTTGATTCGCTAATTTCTTCAACTGCCGGGATTCTGATATTCTGATCCCGTTGTTACGGGGGGATATTGGGCTGTAATTCAACTTATCCCAGCAGACATAATTACTTATCTGGTTATCTGTAGATACACACATACACACATGCAGCACAGCGGATGGCAGCCAATAGCAAAGCCAAGGGCAGTGCGCTGTCTCATGCGGGCTGCCAGATTAGTGTCTCCGTAAATGCCACACATGAGGAAATGATTCTGTATATTATGGACGTTACACCAGCGCATCCACGTAGGTGCGTCAAGCACTAAGCACGATTCTAGCCCAAGAAAAGAGCAAGTGCCACTTCGGACCGCTGTCATCACTTTCATGGCCAATTGGGCATGTGTATCCGATTAACACTTCCTTTGGTGTTGGCTCTTTTCCTAGTGTACACTGTCCGATTAACACATCCTTCGGTGTTGGCTCTTTTCCTAGTTTACGCTGCTTTGCTTTGTTCTTTTTGAGTCAGGCCCCGAAGGGCCGGAATTAGAAGGCTAACAGGTAGAGAAGAAAAGCATAGCAGCGCAAATTGAACCTAGGAAGCTAATCAGACGCACATGCCCGAGCTTTGTTCTTCTGCCTGTTGGCCTTCTGTTTCCGGCCCCTCGGGGCCTGTGTCAAAAGAGCGAGGAAAATCAGAAGCCCCGCCCGCGTTCATTTCTTGGCAAATGGGCCATCGGGCTAAAGTTGGAATATGATTAAGGCAGGTCGCATGCTGATTTACCCCTGTTTTCTATTCAGATATACCAGTCTTTAGCATTGGTTATCGATTAAAAAAATTGTCCTTTGTCGTTTGTAATACTGTTCGCAGCTCGAGTGCGAGTGCTGTGGTGTCTTGTGTCTTCTCTATCAACTTTTGAGGTTTTGGCGTATTTTGAGGGCGGTGCTGCATTGCCTCATGTTTCATTATAGGCCGAATTCAAACTCTTTCCTGAACACAAAGGGCATAAGAAAGTTAAGAAGGCAATTCTCTTCCTTTCAGCTATTGCAATGGACTAGTGCAATTAATCGCACGTGCCACTTTTTACTTATGGGTCGCCACGCCGCGGCATTGAGTTCAATAGGCCACTCGCTTGATGTGACAACAATTGAACGCCACGGTTAGCCAGTCCCTCATGGAAAGCGGGATCGCTGAGCACTTCCACTTCGTGTGCGCGGGCTCCAGATGCACTGAAAGCGTCCCAACATGGCGAGCCTTGATCATATTCGGGGGCATCGGGCCAGCCTGGATGGCACATGAACTCAATGACAAGCTGTGAAGCCTCGGGCATCGCGCTCTCGTCAATCTTAGGTAATGATACAGCACGGCCAGCAACTGTTTTGGGTGCCTTCGCAGGAAAACTACCGATTTTTGATCTTGAGCGAGAATGGGAACCTTCATAATTGTTCATTGAAGGAACTTCATCTGCGTCACTGCTATCACTACTGCCGTTAAGGACCAAAGCATTCGTTGGTACCACAGCTCCCTTGGCAGCAGTCGTGGCGGCACATATGATACCAATTTGAGTGTCGATGGCAGCTAGCAAGTCACTCGCCGAGTAGCTCTGTTCGAGACCGCACAAGCTGCACCCAACGAAGGCACACGAGCTCGAGAAGCCGTGAGCACTGTATAGAGCACGCGCAGGTGGTGAAAGCACCTGAGCAGTGGAACATGAAGAGCACAGCACTGTTTGAGTCTTCGTTTCCTCTGTTCCAAGAGCTGCCGAAGACAGTGGCGACTGGGGCATCGGGAATGGCAGCAGAGGTGGACAGGGTGGTGGCATCGCAACGTCGGCATTGCCTGTTGTCGCATGGGCGTGGCTAGGCTGCTCAAAAATACATGGGTGAGCAGGCAGGTAACCGCGCTCTTCGGGAATGCGCACCGCACGCACGCCTGCTTCAGCTAGCAAGGGCGCGAGGGCTGCAGGCATCCCCGGCATAATGTGGCAGTGCTGGTGGCCGTCGAAGTTCTTGGGTAGGCGCCCTACCAGCGTGCAGAAAAGCTCCAACTAGAGAAACGGAAAGCATCGACGTCCAGAAAACGAATTTGAGAAGTAAACATTGGCAAGGTAGAGCTCAGTATCTTCATCGACATGGAAGGGTGCGAAGGACACGAAAGGGGCCACTCGGTATATGCAAGTATGTGGCCGTAGCATTTTATACCTGAGCGCGCGCCTCATGCTGCACGTGGGATTCTACGATCGTGCCCAAGCGACAAGCCTCAGTGAATTCCACCTTCCCCAGAAACAGTGGACCAGGTAGAAGCTCCCAGCCGGATTTTCTAGACGCACTGCTAATGCCATTCACATGGATGGTTTTGTCGCCACCAGTGATGCTGCTATCCCTACAGCCACTCGTCGCACGCAGAAGAGACGGCACTAGCTCGGGCGTTGCAACAGGGCAGCCTTCAGTAAGGTTCAAATGTAGGCCAACTAGATCGAGGCAACCGTAATCTCTGAGAAGTATCACGCCATGCGCAGCTGCGGGGCCGTTGACCATCAGCCCTACTGCAGTCACTCCGCCAGCCTTCACCGCGGCCAAAATGCCTAGATTCAGAAGGTAAAGTAAAAGAAAGCTAGAACGCTTGCAAATATATAACTATTGATCAATTCAACAATTTGTTTGTATGATGCCATACCTTGGTTGCGGGCTTTAGAAACGCCAAGGTCATCTGCAGAGATGATGAGGCTGATGGGAAGTGGATAGGTCATTATGCAGCGCTGATTGATCTCAGCAGTAGCGTCGTCAAAATGCCCTCCCTAATTAATTTTATCATTCGATGTGGTACCTATGCTCTCTTGGAGGTCTAACTTGAGGCAGTAAAACTGGGAGTTTCAATGCAATTATCTAGCAGTAGCAAAGAGCACCAAGGCTTTGCAGATTGTACAATAGTACATTCTAAGTACTAGTAGATTCCCATTGTAGCTTGTATCCTTGCAAACTAGCTTAGCGTCGCAGGACTTGAGCGCTTGGTCCAATTGGGCTCCGTTGACTCATTTGTCCTCGGTGGTCCACTATCCACAGTTCACACGCCAGTAGTTAGCGTCTAAATAGTCCGCACTCACTGTGTGTGACATGGTGCGGGAAAATTCTGAGGTCGACTTCAAGAAGGATTGGGTAATTTTAGTCGAACGTTTGAATGACGCGCTGTCATCGCGCGATTCGTCCAGAATCTTTTTACTTTCATTAAAAGTTGTTATCAGCGAGAAACCATGGCTCCCTCCAAGCTTGTCGGTGAGTTCATGCGTGCCCACAATTTCTGCTATTGTTTAATCTGCTCCGTAAGTGACTGATCTGGTCCCAAATGTTAGGTCCTTGCATCCTCTGAATTGTCCTCCACCATAGAGGCACGAACCTTGACGCTTTGATATATATTCTTCATGTTTCGTAACATTTGTTCTTCGTTCGCGAATAAAAAAGGTGCTGCCAAGAGCGTGGGCCGCCTGGGACGTTCTTTATCCAGGTCTCTGTCTCGATCTTTGTCAAGGTCAAGCTCGAGATCGAAGGGCAAGGGCCAACCTGTCGACTCATTTGAAGCTGAGATCGCTGCCGTACAGGCCGAGCTCGAGAAGGAGGTAAAATTTGTACTGACGCCTCCCGTTATTACCGCGACGCGCCTGAGGAATGTGTAGAACTTCTACTCCGAGTGCATCCACATCACCAGAATTTCCTCTTTCTAAAGTGATGAGTGTGAAGAATTTTGTCGCTTTTGAGAATGAGTTTGTTCGTGCCTTAATGTCATGCCATTTGTTTTTTTGTTCTCGATAAACGAAACAGCCTAATCAAATGGCTGAGACTCCTGAAGCAGTTCAAGTTCCTGTGGCTGGCCCAGAAAACCAGAGCCCAGTTGAGAAAATGGCGACCATTGTGAACGAGCACTCGTCATCGCCGATGGTTGAGGCAAAGCCTGAAGACAGCTCAGCTGCATTTACCAAAATCGTCTCAGCTCACGACAGCGAGCCGCAGGTACGCATGCTTGCTAAAACAGACCATGAGATGCAAACATTAATCTTTTATATCTCACCCATTTGTGTTCTCGTGTGCCTGTTTTAGAGCCCATCGAAGAAATCGCCAGTGGACTGCCTTCCCGAACAGTACGACAAGTGCTTTCCGTTTCTCGCCATGCACTAATTTTGACTTGTGGATAGACCATAAACGTAGCCAGCACTTTCCTCAAAAATCTCTTTCTGGATGCACTTCTAACGAATAAAAGAATTTAAGAGAGGGGGTACCTTAAAGTGAACTTTTTTTGGGGGGTAAGGGCAAAAAATCGACTTCGTGGCAAAAAATCTAATGGGCATCTCAAGATCTCAACTGCTTTCCCTGAAAGAACTCCTCATTTGACCGAAGCCCGCGCTTTCCTTTTTTCTAGACGTTTCGGTGTACTCGAACTCGAACTAATACAAACCCAGATGACACAGAAGCCAGTGCTGCGGGCAGAAGTGTACGCGCGTGCGTTGCGCGCAAGTCAGACTCGGGCATGTGCGCCTGATTAGCTCCTTAGGTCTAGTTTGCGCTGCTTTGCTTTTCTTCTCTACCTGTTAGTCTTCTAATTCCGGCCCTTCGGGGCCTATCTCAAAATCGTAAAGAAGATAGTTTGTAGAGGGCAAGAAGCATAATACTTCCACCCCCTTCTAAGGTGGAAACTGTTCATGAAATAATTTTTAAACCGGACTTAAGTCGTTTCTGCGTCTGTTTCTGCATTGAAGAGAGCGCGCCGTTGTTCGTGAGATATGAGCCGACAAAGCTCGTAGAACCACACTGTTGTCGCTAGCTTAGCTTAGCTCGCGTTTAAAAGTCGAAATTTTCGAAAAGGATAGATGCTTCGAGGAAAAGCCGCTTGATCGAAAGAGCTCGTCGCGCTGGTCACGCCCGTAGCTCGTAACGTCTTTTGGCGAAGCTACAAGCCGATGAAGGTTGCGCCACACCGCGCTAGGCGCTAGATCTAGCTAGCGATCACAGTGTGATTCCAGTAGCTTCGTCAGCTCATATCTCAGGAAGATCGTAACGTTTTGAGAAAAGAAAAGCATGGGCTTACTTGGTTTGTCGAGCTCTTTCGTCTTTCGAACTACGCACTCAGAAGTAAGCTAGCATTTTTTGCCACGAAGTTGATTTTTGACCCCAATCACAAAAAAAGGCAAAAATTGCGCAGTTTTACGTACCCCTCTCTTAAAAAAATGGTTGAGCAGTAGCAGGACTAAAATTTGCCGATGCCTTGAGTTCCGTTGGCAAACAGGAAACAGTGTACAGGTGCAGTGTTTAAGTCGCTACGTCGCTGCCGTTGGCTGTTGGCTCTCGGCTCTAGATTCTCTCAAGCTTTTTCTATAAGTAAACTACAAGGGAGCTGGGTTCTGCGACAATGGAAATCGGCCAGTGCAAAAAAGGTGTGCCCTAACGCAAAGAAAACCAGGAAGCCTTGTAACTGGCTTCACGGAGCTGGCTCGTAGGAGGTTGGTCGTGAATCGTGAAGATGAAGAGCTCGTTTATACATTTTGTATTTTACAGCCAAACAGTGAAGACCCAAAGATCAACAACGATTCGTCGATTTACCAAACCCGCAATAACACCCAATATCCTCTCTTGTTTCAATGAATCTATGGTGGCGGCGGCCCAGGCGGTGGAGGCGGCGGTGTGTCCTCGTCGAATGGCTCTAGGTTCTGGTCTTTGCTGCCCACTTTTTGTACCGCATTCCACAGGGCGCCTGCACTCCCAACCACTAACCCCACGGGCAATCCTACGGGCCCGAGGATAGCAGCGCCAGCCACTGCACCCAACACAGCAGCCTCACTGCCAGACAGCTGTATCTTCCTTCTCGGGGCCTCTGACTTCATTGATGGTGCTTCCGTAGACTTCGAAGGTTCTGTGGACACGGGTACAGCCTTCTCTGGAGACGGTACAAAATCTTCGGCAGCTGCCTGTGGTGTTGTGTCAGCAGCAGGACTTGACCCGGATGAAATAGTTTCACTTGCTGCTTTCGTAACCTCCTTTTCCGCCGCAGCCTTTACAGTATCAATTTCCTTTGCCTTTGCTGCCTTCTCAACTTCATTTTCTTTTTCAGCCATAGCCTCCTTTTCCGCCGCTGCTTTTTCATCGGCCGCTTCTTGTGCCGCTGCTGCCTCCTCAACGATCCTTTGAGCCGCGGCGACTGCTTCAGTTGCAGTGACTTCTACCGATGCAACTTGAGCTCCTACTGCTACAGCTGCATCACTTGTTTCTGACTTCACAGCTGACCCTTGTGGTGCTGTTGTTGCTGCTGGTGCTTGTTTTTGTGGTGCTTCGTCTGCTGATGGAGCAGCGGCTGCAGCCGCAGTCGCCACCGCTGCCTGAGCCACCACTACCGTTGAAGCTGCTTCCTTCTGCGCAGTACTACCTTGGCTGCTGGCAGTGCTGCGCTGCAAAGACACTTCTCGGCGTGCTTTCTGGGCCGCTTCCTCCTTGGCGCGGATGCTGGCCGCGATGGCTTCCTGCTGCTTCGCTGCGCGCTCCACGACTTGCTTTTCTGCTTCCTTGCGCTCCTTTACTGCGCGCTTGGCCTCTTGTTTGGCGTCCTCGGCTCGCTGCCGGCGCTTTTTCTTCTCGGCGAGCTCTGCTTCCAGCCGCTCAATGCTCGCAGCCGATGGCGCTTGCTCCGCAAAGCTTTTGATGACGAGGCCGAACAGCGTGGCCACTGCAGCAAACACGAGAGCGCTCTCGCTGCTGGTGCTTCGGAGGCTCACACTTTTCAGTGCATCGTCCACGAGTGGGTAAACATCCTTCACCAGTTTTACTACGATGTCCACTAGCCTCGATAGGGTTATCAGCGCGCTGTCTGCAAACGAGATCGCTTCGCTCACAGCGACTTTAACGACAGGCTCCGCCGCGACCATCGCTGCCTGTATCGCCAAAAGTGTGGCTGTGCTCAGCTCTTTCGCCTGCACAGAGGCCTCAGCTGCCAGTTGGCTTGATTTCAGCCACAAGGCGTCGGCTTCTGCCATTCGTTGGGCAATTACTTCCGGTTGCGTGTTTTGGCTCCAAAGCGCCTGAGCTTGCTCAGCGGACTGCGACACCAGCGCACCTAGTATGGCTCCTGCATCAGTGGGAGCCACATCGGCAGGCTCTAGCGCCATCGCAGCTGGAACACCACTGCCGCCACCGAAAAGACCACTGAAAAGGCCTAGAGTTAGAAAGGTAACTGCTCCGATTACATCAGCAGAGAACCTTGAGTCATTTGATTTGGTGCTGAGTGCTTTGTTCCAGACTTGGGCAGCTGAGCGCTCTATGGCGTCATTGTCTTCTGTAAGGCTCTTTTTTGCGTGAAGTATTGTCCCTGCCTGAGGCAGTGGCTGTTTAGATGGTCTTGATACGCAAGAGGGACGAGTTGTTTGTCTGCTTCTAACGTTGGTAGCCTTTGTAGGCCATACCCGTAATGGTTGGCGCCTGATAGTAGTCTGGAATGAGCTTGGTTGGAATGAATTCGCAACATTAACCAGCACGGTGAGGTAAAGCACGAGGCTTCTCATGGGCTGCTCTGCCTCGCCTCTACTACAGTTAGCTTGAACTGTAGAAGCTCAGAAGATCCCGAAGTCAAGGGCACGTGGCATTGTGTGTGGAACTCAATAATTTATATTTCCAACTCAAAATATATTAGGAAACAAGCTACAAGAAAGCTCGCTTCTACTTGACGTCGCGTGTTGCTTTCATATTAGCCTGAAGTAGCACCGTCGTCAGTAGAAGCAAAGCAAGTTTAGAGCTACTGCAATAGTGTCTGTACGTGAATAGAAGCTATATCAAGCTAATTTCGTATGCAGCGTCGCGATGCATGGTTTGATGAAGACGAAATTGACGTGGAGGGACCGTCTTGGCGAGCTTCGCAGCCGCTCTCGCAGCCGTCCTTGGCACCTGCTGATAGGGTTGTAGCACGCCCAGCTGAAGCCTCACAAGCGCACAACTCCAGACTAGTTGCTGAGAATGCAGACAACTCCGGAAATTGGCGGCAGTCGATGCTGGGCCCAAAGGCGCTGCTCTCAGCTCGGCCTCAGCGAGACCATGCGCCTTCGAAGACGGCTGACGCAACGTTGACGTCTAAACAAGTGGCCTCTGCGAGTCGGCGCCCAACGAATGCCTCGCCATCGAAAGGTCGCCGCGCTGAATCGCTTAAGAAGTCTTCGAGCCAAGCATCTCTTCGTCTAGACGCCCCGCCTCAAGCACCCCCTCCTCGGCCGGTGATTGTTGCGAAGCGCCACACCTGGACAGCACCTCCTGTTGAAACTTCAACCAAAGCGCTGCCGCCCACGGATTTCCCAGCGCTGGGGCAAGATTTGCTAAGTAGTAACGCTGCACCGCTTGCGCCATCTTTGGCTCCTGCCTCAGCTCTTCGCAGCGCTCCCTCGGGCCGGCTACAAAATCCTGTGAAAGCACCTCCTCCGCCACCACCAGCGCCCGTAGCAAAGAGCTGGAACGTGACAGCACCCGTGACACCCGCCAGCTTTGGACCTGCGCTTGGAAGTGCATCAGCAAAGCCCGCAGCTCTAACGCCTATTAGTAGACTTAGTGCCAATCCCACGGCCGGTGCTCGTGCCGCGGCATCGGGAGGATCAGTGGGCTACAGTACAGCCAGCAATGGAAAGAGCACTAGCACCAACAATGGGCCAGTACAGATGCTGAAGCGTGGAAGCAACGCTGCAGCTACTGAGGCTTCCAAGACGGAGCCCACCATTACTTTTGGCTCGTTTGAGCCTCAGAGCCGCAGCGATTTGCCTGAGAAAGCATGGCCTGGGTTGCCCGGAGGAAGTCAATCCAAAACATCAGCATCAGCAGCAGCAGCAGGAGGTGGTGGCGGACCACCTTCATTGGTTCGCAAAGCTGCCGCTACCCCTGCTGCTCATCCTACCGCTGCCAGTGCTGCCAGTGCGAAATCAACTTCTGCAGGAAAAGTTGCGTCGTCAGCAGCTGCAGCTCTAGCAGCACCAGTAGCAGTAGCCGCTAGTAAAAAACCGAAACCTTCCAAGGGCATGACAGTCGCTGACGTTCTTTTTACCAAAGCATCAGCTGGGAAAAACGCGAGCAAAAAAACAGCTGCGGTTGCAGACAAAGGCGGCAGCAGCGGCAGCAGCAAAAGTAGTAAAGGCGCGTCTGAGCTCTCAACTGTTGGCAAAAAGGGCAAGTCTGGTAGTTTCCCTGCGCTTCCTGAAATGCTGATCCGAGGTGCAATATCTTTGCCACCAAAGGATGGCAAAGACAAGAAAAATGAAGCATCTGAAGGAGGAGATCTGCCATCGTCGGCGAAGGTGGAAGGGGGCGAAGAAGACAAGGCCTTCAAACCGGTGGAAAAGACCAAGAAAAAGAAGCTGTCGTCCCTCAAAAAGCGCATCTTGCTCGAGCGAGTGAGCCGTTGGGAAGCCACCCACCCGCCTATTCTGGACGCCAAAGACACTTCAGCGGGTGGTGGCACTGCTGATAGCGCTTCAGGAGCTGCGGGGCTGACAGGCTCAGGTGCTGGTCCCAAAGACATTCGTGGTGTTGGAGACAATGGCAGCAGCAAAG
>Ga0307978_1002066_pt1 | contig 14437 bp, 16 predicted proteins | sample OrgLakmetage1056_FD_203151 | JGI IMG/M metagenome (GOLD analysis project Ga0307978, IMG submission 203151) | Saline water microbial communities from Organic Lake, Antarctica - #1056 | ecosystem: Environmental > Aquatic > Non-marine Saline and Alkaline > Saline | place: Antarctica: Organic Lake...
GAGGAGGGGAAGGCAGAATCTCCTCGCTCTGTCATTCTTGATTCTCTGCACCGTTTTGTTTTTGTTCGACTCCTATCCTCATGCCTCATGCCCCGTTGCCACTTGAAGGCTAAGGATAGCCCTACCTCTGGCCATCGCAGCGTGACTGCTTGACTATAATTCAGATATTGGACTGGTGTTCGACCTTAAAAAAAATAGCATACTTTACCACTTCATCCTCCGAATATGTCGTATCATCGACTCCTTACGAACGATAGCACAGATGACGGTAATGAAGGTATGGAAGTTTTGCAAGTTAGCTATCGAAGTAGTTTATGGCGTGTTGCTTAAATTTAAACTTTGGAAAAATCCAAGGATGCCAATAGCTTCGAGGCAAGTCATGCATGGATCAAATTTTAACTCATAACTTCCGTAAACTGATAGGTGATAACACATGGGTCATCGGCGTCATTCTTTGCTTGGCTGGCAGCATCAGCCTAAACTTCGGTTAGTTTTTTTTTTTTAATTACAAACCTTTGTACTCAAATAAAAAGTGCTTGCATCCTGCAGCAGCCCGTGCATTTTTGTACATTAAAATTCGAACCAATAATGATCCCTTTTCTTCGTGCGAGATTCCTAACAATGTTTGTGGTTCTTCGATGCCTGCTAGGCAACAACCTTCAAAGTTTGGGGCTTCAAGGCATCACGGAGCCTATATCAGGCGATGCTGCCAACGATGTTAAACCATCTAGTAAAGCTCCCACTTCCACCCTTCCCTCGCCTAATCCCAACGAAGGCAATCGTGGAGTCGTTGCAGGTGCCTCGGTAGATCGTTCCTTGGACTCTATCCAACAACCCACATTCGCCGCTCTTCCAGTGAAGTCGGCTGGTCTTCCACAGCCAGGAAACTCTCCAAACAAGGTTATCGATGGCAGAGATTCCCATAGAATGTACGACAAAACAGTTGCTCTCATCGACGAGGAAAACTTTGAAGAGACGCACAAGCAGAAAACCTCGATGCACAACCCGCGTCTCTTCTACCTCGGAACGGCCTTGTTTGTGAGCGGGTCGCTGTTAACCTTTGCGTCCTTCGGATTCGCTGCCCAGTCCTTGCTCGCGTCTCTAGAAGGCGTGCAATTCGTCTCTAATGTAGTATTTGCGAAGCTCATCCGTAAACAGCCCGTGACTTTACCCGTGCTCTTGGGAGTGAGCATGATTGTGCTCGGGGTGGCCACTGTAGTGCTGGTGGGCGACCATTCCTCGGAAGTTTACTCCGTGCGGCACCTCACTCGTCTGTATGTCGAAAACCACGCCTACCAGGTCTTCTTGGTGGTGGCTGGCGGCTCAGCGGTGGTGCTGCGCTACACCGAGAGGGCGTACTCGAAGCGCGCAGCGCAGGGAAGACCGTGGCCTTACAGCAGCACGGTGATTCCGGTGACGTATGCCGCCTTCAGTGCTATTTTTGGCACGCAGTCGGTGGTGCAAGCCAAGTGCCTCATGATGGCCCTTTCCCTCACGGCCAATGGCGACAATCAGGTGCGTGTCTTTACATCAGAGACTCGATTGTTTAGGGTTGCATCCTTGGAAGCATTCTACTCTCGAATGCCAGCTACCATTAACCCCAATTTACTCCCTCGTTCCGTGTCTCGGCATATTGCTTCAAAAGATCTACTGCTTATTAGCTTCTTGCCATTTCCTTCTATCTCGAATGCCTGCCCTCTCTTCTTCTTCGAATTCAGTTCAACCACGGCATCGTGTATGCGATGCTTGGTTGGTGGGCCGTCTCCGGCTATGTGTGGTTGAATCGCATGGGAAAAGCACTGAAGAGATTCGACCCCATGTTCATCATCCCGCTCCTTCAAGTCGACTTCATCCTCTTGGCGATTGTCAGCGGCGGCATTTACTTCCAAGAATTTGATGGCTTCCGGTTTCAGGAAGCAGCTGGCTTCGTTTCTGGAGTGCTTTTCGTGTGTGGGGGGCTGTACTGCCTTGCTCCGAAACAGGTGCGACCCTCTTGAGTTCGTATTAATTTGTGTTATATATGTTGACCTACTTCAAGGTGCTGCTTTTGATTTCTTGAATGACTGAGGGCACCCGAGCTTCTATTTCCTGACCTCTTATTGTTGATAGGCCGAGGAGGAGGATCAGGCCGGAGCGGCGGTGGCCTCCTCGAGCGGTGATAACGACACCGTGCTGATCAAAGGCCGCAGACCGAAGAAAGAACCTCTTTCGGAGTACGAGGACGACAATTATAGGAAGACGCGACTTTCAAGGTCCTCCGATAGTCGGTGGGCCCCTTCTGAAATTGAGAGCGCCGATGAGGAGAGATTGTCGACCAGTGTGCGCAGTGCCAACGGTGAGGCGAGAAACTGGCTGATGTCCTCGGACGAGGGCATCTCATCGACACCAAAGGTATGTCATGTTCGTGATATAACTTTTTATTTCCCTTTGTACTACAGTCAACTTTCCCTTCTTTCCTACTTCCTCACTACTCTACTTTTTATCCTCACCCCAATACAGGGAGGTGCCAACAACGAGGGCGGCAACCTCTTCGGTGGCATCGATGCCCTCACGCGGCGCCTCAAAAGTGTCCAAACAGTGGCGTTTGCCGCTGCGGAGTCTTCGGCCCTCGGAATTGGCGATGTCTTTGCAGCGGTGGGCAGCGCGGTGGCCGATGACTTGAGGGAACTGGGACACGACTTCAGCGCGGTAATTGGAAAGAAGGACACATGTAAAAATCATGATGGCAGGGTTTGTGGGTGTTTATTTGTTGCCTTACGCAGGGATTCTTTATAGTAACGCATGGATGTGTACCACCAACCTGCTTCACTCATCTGTTATTGTGTTTCCCCCATTTTCTTTCCTTCCGCAAGGTGGCACGCGGCGACCCACTCTCGGTGTTTGCGACCCACGAGCCCTCAGTGTGGCTTCAGGTCAACAAAACCACCGGAGAAGTCGACTGGCGGGCGACCACTGCGAAGCTCACCTTGCTGTCTGCGGCTCAGGTAGACTTTATACCCTCGTAGCCTCTTGTCGCGTTCTAAACTTTCTTTTTATTCGTGACCATTTTCCTCGACTTCTTTTTATATTTTATGCCTATTCCTTCTCATTCTGCAGTTAGAAACAGAGTCGAGCAATTACAACCAGAACAGCAACGAATCTGGCGACTATGAGCCGAGGACCTTAAGGCGCGCGACTAGTACTCCTGTTGGCAGCTCCAGCGTTGAAAATCCTCTCGTGACCAGCAATAACTAGCGCCCCTTTACCTCTTTACCGCGGCAGGGTTAGTAGGATTTGATGATCCTACTTTTGATTTTAATTTCACTGGCAATAAGAAAAAACGGAAATTTCTGGTGTCTTTATCTAAGGCCATAAACCAGTTCTTGTTGGAATTGGGGATGCGGCGGATATTACCTAGCTAGTTAATGCTGCGGTTTACGGCTCTTGTTTCCCGCGCCCTATATCCTACATACCATATTTTATACTGCACCAACGACACCAACGACCAACGGCGAACTCTAACCGTTTATGATTTAGCCAAAGCAGTATTATTCTCACGCCGTTTTTCCGAAATAGGACCTCATTTGCTGTTCGATGAAGGGAATCGAAAAAGCCAATTTCGTTGTCAGAACCCACAGGTATATGTAAATCTTGTGGTTGTGGTGGCTAATGAGAGTGATATCTTGAGGTTGTGGTGGCTAATGAGAGCGATATCGATAGCGATGCAATATGAAATATGCAAAACGCATGGCCCACCAACTCATCGGATCTCCAGTAAGCCAAGGGCTCCTCAGTCAGCTCGACCTAATTTTGTAACTTACTGGTAATTATCTCATATGCTGATGGCGCCTATTACTGAAGTGCTGATGATAAGCAAGGAGCACCTCGAGGAGATCTTTTTGGCTCTCTGATCTTTTCTCAGCAGGAATACATTGAACTTCTCGCTCGAGTTCAGTCCTTCACATTCCCAATGAGAGCAGGCCTCGTTTAATCTGCGTAACAGCATTGAAGGAGACATCCATGTTAAATTAATTGAACAAATCGATTCTACGGCACAAGAGTAGCAATAAAAATGCACTTACAATAATTGGGAATGATGATTTTATGGCTGGTTGAACGAGAGTGCACCACCCGAGCCGGAACCTTCACAGAACAAAGACAGACAAAACAACATGATGAGAGTAAATAGAACCAATAATTGAACACAAAAAACAAAAAAGAAGGCGACTGCACGACAACATGACTCTTGTTTTTATCTTTTGAGTATCTACACACCTCATGCATAGCCACCAGGTTACGGAGGAGGTTGAGACGCTGTTGGTCGAGGTGCAGAGGTCGGCCTCGGAATTGGCCGTGCTTCTCCCCATGACGGTCCACATAAGGGGCTGGCAGGTAAGCAGCACGCGTGCCGTGCATCAACACTACGATGCACTCCTGCAAAAGGAAGAACACGCCGTTGCCGTGCCCACATGTAGCGGCATGCGCTGTGCACTTGCCTTTGCCATTTGCGTCCAGCACCTGCGTCATGGTGAAAATGCAAGCAAATAAAGGCATGTTCACACGGGAATAGGAAGGGGTTCAAGAGTAAGTTTTCGTCTATTACCGTGCCACACAGGAGGCAAAGGGCCGGGCGCACTTCAGTGGTCTCGCTTGCGCCCAAAGAATCACTCAATTGCTGCACCAGATCGCAGTGCAAGTCCGTGTAGCTCGGAGGCAGCACAGAAAGCTGAAACTTCTCCAGAGAAGGAGCATCCCCAAACCGTGACGCTACATCAGACCCTTGCTGCAGTGCATGCCTACACCATTGCCTTACGGTAGCTACCAGAGCAGGCGATGGCATCACATTGATTGTGGGCATGCGAAGTGTGTTGCCATTGACTGCCCCGTCGTGCAATTCCAAGAGATCAACCATAGCACAAGCAACGCGCAAGAAGGCGGATACGCCCACTGCTGCTGTTGTCAGCATAGAAACTGCTTTGTTAATAATTTCAGCAGCTGTCACTTCATTGGCATCTTCACCAACGAGTTCATCGCCATGCGTTGACGCGAGAGCGTGTGCGAGTTCTAGCGCCAGATCCAACGAAGCCATTGCCTCAGCCTCGCCTCCGCATGCATCGGCTGCTTGCTGGCTCACATTTGCACGACTCTCATCACTCAAATGAGAAGTAGCCGGGAGCTTGGCGAGATAATGGGCCAAGGGCCACATCAACTGGCAGTGTCGCCCCAGCAAGCAAGTGCGCACCTGCGTAAAGTGGTTCGCAATACATTAAATGCAGGAGCATGAGATTCAAAGCTGCCAAGTGCGAAACAGCGAATACATGTATCTGCAAATCGTTGTTTAAAAAAAATCGGCATTCCAAGGACGCGAGTTTTCAAGAGATTGGCAGAGAAGCAAAAGGCAAACGAACCACTCCAAGGACGGGCGCTTTCGTAGCCCCAAGGCAGCAGAGCCCTACGAGCATGGTTTCCATCATGTTTCGCCCGAGAAAAGCCTCGGTCTCAAAGCTGCCACCCCCGCTACTTTCAGCAGAACCACCTTCGCTTGCTCCTCCTCCTCCAACTAAAGCATGGCTCAGCACAAGCCGCAGCAGCGCCTGGCGTTTCTTACCCATTGCAAGCACAGCATTCCCAACCTATTATGATACAGACGTTAACACACCCAACGTTTAACACAACCTCAGGTACAGCGGATTAGCCTACCTGTAGCAGCAAGCGCTATCGCACTTCTACATCAACTCACCGCTTGCAGATGCCGCTTTCGCCGCGCTGTCGCCACTTCACCGACTGGAACCACTGAGTCACCACCACCACCTTCGCTTGCCGATAACCCCTGATCAGTGGTATCATCTACATCGATGTCACCATTATTACCATCTTCAGCAACGAAGGCACAAGTGGAATAAGCGAAGGCGGCAACACTGTAAGCGAACGCCGTCACGTCACTGGAGGCGCTGTGACGCCACGGTTCAGTGTCGTGAGAGGTCCAACCTCGGCGTTGTGGCTTGCCCATTTCACTCAAGTGACGAGCAAAAGCACCTGTCATAACCCCTAAAGGTCCTCCTTCCATGAAACCACCACCAAAAATGTGTTCAAGAGCATCATCATCGTGGTTGAGTTCATCATCACTGTGACCATCGCTGAGTTTTAGGCTGCTGAGGAGATCTTGGAGCCAGCTGATTTCTTCCTCTTCTCGTGAGGTGGCAATCTGATTGTTGTCGACTTCTCGGTCCTCAGGTTCGCCTTCCACAGCCAATGGTGATGGCGTCGTCATTTGGCTCTCAACACCTCCTCGGTTTCTTTCTTCTTCTCCTTTGTTTACTGAAGAATCCCCAGCTCCCTCAGGTGGCACGAGAGGCACCAACAAGTTTGCCACTCGCTTGCAAAAGGGGCACTGTAGTTCACCGTCACGAATCTCGAGCGAATTGTGACCGGGTGAAGATTCAGCTTTTTGAACCTGTTTCACACATAAAAGAGATTGAAAGAGGTGAATGTTAATTCAATCACCCCAAAAAAAGGGAAAAAAAGAAATAAATTCAATAGAGTAAGAAAAGCGATAATAGTAATAGTAAACGGTAATAGCGACGGCACAGCATAATTTTCTTTTTCTTGGCACCGTGGAGGCGAAGTAAGCTTCGTAGCAGTCGTAGTGCAACGCATGGCCACAGCAGGTGATCACTACTCCGCTTCGCATGCGATGAGTAATGGCTTGAAAGGCACCAATATTTCCCTCATCTTTGGCCTCATCCACACCTCCCACCGTCTTGCACACTTGTGCCATCCCGAGAAGTCCCAGTGGCCTCGACTCAGAGACTTCACGGCAAATGATGCATTCATACTCAGAGTGCACATGCGCAGCAGCAGGCGCTGCAACTGACGACTCATTCGTTTCATCACTTGCTTTTTTCCCCTCAGAAGCTAATGCTGCTATATTCTTGTCGCCAGTATCGCCACCTCGGATGCCACCGTCACTGCTACTATCGCTTGAGGCCACACTCCCTGCTGTTGCCAGAGCATCAGGGCCATTATCGGCACTTTTCGGTCCGGCATCTCCTTCTTCCTCGCTCTCTGATTCGCTGTCCTCCATCTCAGCTGAGGCCATAAATGCCGACGCCTTGGCCGCCATCGCCGCCATGGCCCTCTCCCTCGCGGCCTTGCGCCGAGCCTCCATGCTCTCGCCACTGCTCGAGCCTTGCCCTGAATCGTTGTCGACTTTTTGCAGGGCTGCAGCACAGGTGGCATCAAGGCGCGTCGCTTGTTTCAAGAGCCATTTCAGAGCTCGACCAATGGTAGCATCGGAAGCCCAAGCTGTCGACGGCAATCGTCGCAACACATGTAACAGACATGCTTCTTTGTCACTTGGAACACCACTGTCCGAGGTCGCACTCAGCTGCGGTGGATTCACTGCACTGGTTTCACGCCAGGCCGCGAAGTAGGCCTGGCAGTATGCGGTCCCAGTACTCGAACCTTCCAGCTTCGCATCGATCGCTTCGTGCACCCCCAGGGTTAGGAGGTGGAGGCATCGCATGAGGAGAGCATCGGTGCAAGGAGAGCCAGCAGCTGGAGACAGTGCACGCTGTACGAAAGAGAGAGTGTGTTTGTGAGAGAGAGCAACGCACACACACGATTAAATAAAGTCGAAAGAAAAGGAAGTGAAGTGTGCGCAAAATACGACATCTGCAAGCACACAGAGATCAATAGAGTGGAATAAAACAAAGGAGCACTACGGCGAGGAGACGCACCTGAAGCACGACGAGAACGAGGCGAAGGAGGACGGGGTCGCTGAGGCCGTTGCGCCGCAGAGGGAGCCACAGTTCATGGCAAAGAGGCGGAGGCCCAACCAGAGGGCTCGCTTCGAGAACCTCCCCTGTATTGCCAGGTGCTAGAGGAGTTGGGCGCCGCTCCGACGCTGCTTGGTGAGCGGTGGAGCTGAGGTGCAAGAAGCAAGGATCGTACTCGGACCAGCACCTTGGTTTCAGGCTAAACTTGGCAGGCTCCAAATCTCGCGCTGGTCGACAATCGGCTACCTCGCCGAGCACGATCTCCAGGGCGGCCGCTGCCTCGGGTTTCGCCACAAGGGCCAAGACTTCGGTGGCTTCGGAGTGGGTACAGGGGGATGAGGCTAACTTGTGAACGACTTCACGCCGGACCTGGGCGATGGTGCGCTCATCTGGTTCTTGTGGTTCTTGATCCTTTGCTGCACTCTGAGGACTTCCACTTCCATCCTCCAAAAGCGACAACCCTGACGCATCTCCGCCTCCACCCGAGCCTGAAGTATTTGAAGTGCTCTTCATCGCAGCAGCAGCTTTAGAAGCCGCAGTCACAGACTTCTGAGGCGGTGGCGGCGGCAATTCGGTTAAAAGCACTATCAGAAGCATGAGAAGCTCTTCCATTAGTGGCACAGACTCTTCTGCAGAGCATGGAGCGACTGACCAACACAAGTCACCCTTGTCTTCTGCCAGGTCGTCTTCGCATTGTCTCAGTTCCATGGTTGCAGCCAGCATGCGTCCGTTTGGATGTTTCAGAGCTTCCGCCAATACGTCATCGCGTAAGAAATGAGACCAAAGCCCAAACCGATGCACAAGATGGGACACAAAGCAACCAAAACTTTTCTTCTTGTTATCGTGGCTGTTTGTTTCGGCTTGACATGTGTCATTGTTGGTACCGAGAGCCTCTCCTGCTGCAAAGGCGTTCGAGTGGCTCTCATCATCAGCATCGACATCACGATCCTCGTCATCATCATGGGCCCTGGCATCAAAGAATTCATCCCCCAAAACTCCTTCTCCGCCATAGGGTTCCACCTCTACTGCACTGGCACTCGGATAGGCAAGGGCTATGAACTGCAAGAGAGCAAGGTCGAGGTCCCGAAAGAGGCGGCAGAAGGGCGGTTCGGCATAGTTCATGAGCTGATCAGCAATGCCATGACCATTGCGCCGCCACATACCACACCTCACCTTATGTAGCCAGATACACAATGACGTACAAGTTACAGAACGAACCCTCCGAATGTATAATGCGCTATAGGATATGTACACGAAGCTTTTACCTCTGCAGCAGTCTTAAGTACTTGAAGAGGCACTTCAAGCAGCCCAATGACGCTGCATAGATCAATCTGGTACGGCAATCATCGTGCAGGGATGAGCACGAAAAGTAAATACAAAATGATAAACTCCCAATTTATCGTGTTTCTCGAACAAGGACAATACCTGTCCAAGTTGTTCAAATGATGACGACGACGAAAGAATGCTCTCGTCCAATGCTGATGTCTTTTTTGGGCCACTAATGCGTTGCACAAGCGCCTGAATAACAATTTGGTGAAATTAAGGCAAAACAAGCGAAGCTTTCGCATAAGAAATTTTGAGGCAACAAGGAATACGTAAAGGTCTAAAATAGGACATATCTACAAGAACCAACCTTCAAATTTTTGTCAGACATTCATCTCACCTCCAGCACGGGAGTCAGCACGCTTGCCCTCGAGGTTTCAACGATCGCTGTGGCCAAGAATCGATGCAGGGGTGCGTGAAATGACGACCCGTCGCCATTGATGACTTTGTGGGACCACAGTTGGAGGTGAGTCCTTGTCTGGATGTTGCGACCATTCTTGCCCTCTACCCACGCGAGAGGGTGCAACGGCACCTTGATGACCTGCTCTCGGCGTGCCCCTTGCCACTGCTGAACGGCTCCGAGAGTGCGGCCTAAAAGCTCAGCCTGGGGAAATTAACATGTGGAGCATGGGGAAGAAAGGTTACTTTCAAAGGAAATAAAATATCACAAGGTAGATTCTATCAAATGGTTTCAAAAGACAAGCGCTACTTTACAGCGTCAAGACATACCAGAACAGCCATTGAATCAGCAGAAACAGATAAAAAATTAGACAACTCAATCGAACCCTCTCTCTTTCTTGAAAGCATCGAAGTGCCTCACCGCATATCCTTGGTCTTGCAGTTGGGTTGACTTCTTGAGCCACGCCGTCATAAAGTCGAACGCCGACGTCAGTGAGATGTTCAAGTTGAAGGCATGCATCCAAGTGCGCGACTCAAACTCGACATGCTGACCTCGCTCGCGGCGCACCTAGCAGGGTAGCAGTTGAGACATGAGCTGACGAGAGGACTAATGAGTGGGTAAACAAGTGACATCACTTACCTCCGGGTGCATCCTTTCCGCCATGGCCAATGCATCACACCAAGCTCCAAGGCAGTCGCGCTGCCGGCGCCTCCTCAGCCGCCGCTTACCACTCCCACCTGCAGCTAGAGATAACGCACCACCACTAAGGTCCTCTTCATCAGCGTCGTCGACACCTCCATGATGGTGGTGGTAGTCAGAGGGCGGGTCAACGCAGAACCGCCTTGCCATGTCACTCACGTTGAGCACGCACTTGAGGTCCCCGAGCACCGGAGAATAGCGCCGATGCACCAGCAATGGGTGCTCGCAATGCAGCTGCTGAATTTGCTTTCCCTTGTCATTGGCACCTTCTTGCCTGCTGGCGAGGCTCAATGAGGAAGAGAACGAGGACACTTTCTTCAAAGCTTTCACTTTCGGCCGCCACCTTCTCGTGGGATCGTAGCCATCTGCCAGCGCCTCAAGCGCCGCTTCTTCCTCGCCATCATCTTCCTCGGAACTGCAGTCGTCGTCACCTTCTTCTTCGTCCTCTTCTTGTGCCATTTCGGAAGGACCCACTCTGGCGGGATCACTTCGAGTCAGTCGGCTGCCAAAGAGGGATCCGAGGGCGGTGCCACTCGCAAAGGACGCAAAAGATAATGATGACGATGACGCTGAAGACGAAGCTGTGCGCACCCTTGGTTGAAGCCGTCTGTCCCTTGCTTGTGCTCTTCGTGCTCGACCACTCGCTTTCTCAGTTTGCTGCGTGGGCGTCATGTAAGGTGCTTGCGCCACTGCTATGGTATCCCTCACTGCGTCTGCTAAATTAGGGAGCAGCGCGTATTCCTCGACGAGCTCATGCACAAACAGGTCGCGGTTCAGGAACTGCACTGAGAGCGTGTACAGAGCGTGCTCGGCGTTCCCAATGCCGCGAGCGAAACGATAAGTGAGCCCGAGGTATACTGAGGTGTAGGCTCGCGCAATTGCCACCTGAGCACACGCGAGACCATTGAAAGGTGAAATTGAGCTACAAGAAAGGTATACTAAACATTACCACCAATTTCCTACACATCAGCACAGTGATGTAAGTATTCAAACCAACCTTGAAAGTTTGATCTGCCATCAAGGTAAGAAAGAGCGAGTGCAGAGCAGCAGCTAGGGGTTTGGGTAGATAGGCATCGACACGCATCAGCGCCTGTTTCAAGGTGGTGCAAACACCATGTATTGGGGGAAGTCAAAGACGAGAATCAGACAAAAAGGTTGAGAGATGCCAGGAATGGATCAACCAAGAATGAAACAACCCTAGGTTCCATTACCGTCCTAATTTGCCATCAACACTAACATCCTCGATGATATTCACAACGCACCATGAGAACGTCCGGCGACAGAGCTTCGCAGACCAAACGGCACATGCCGTCGCAGGTTTGCGACAAGGAGTGCATGAACTTGAGGGCAGCAGCAGCCCGTCTTAGGCGAGCAAGGAGGCTGGCCGGGCGCACCGAGACCATGGGAAGGCCAGCTGAGGTCAAGGCATCCAAGTCCAGGAGGAGCTGATAAGCCGCTGCCTCCTCAGCCCGCTCCTTGCGAGCTCCGCCTTCCTCGTCATCCTCATCGTCGTCATCGCTGGCTGCGCCTTCAGTCATGGCCGCGAGGGCTAGCGAGGTTTCCGTGGCGGGTGTAAGGTCAAAATTGGCAGCCCAGGTGTGAGCCCATACAGAGGAGGATTGCTTGGCCACTGCTACAGACCCTTCGGCAAGGCAGGTGGCGGCCTTGAGAGCTGGTACTTCAGACACGCCGCTGAGGGCCTGATACACACATGAGCCAAACGAGGAAAGTGCACTCGTGAAGCAGGAACGAGACGACAAAAAAGCGGCAAGAAAAAAAAATCCAATAGCGCCCTAATGCAAGCGTGCTCGAAAAGAGTGCCTCAATGCAACCCCCAACTCACTTTTTCCAGCTCGACTTTGGAGACCACGTCACTCCACTGCACGACAATCTGTAGAAACATACACAGCAACAAGATGCACGCATGATGAGGTGTGAATGGCCGCCAAAAAAGCAACAGTGCAAATGCACAAGGGACGAATAAGTCGAAACGCCCAAAAGTACCTCTGCTTCTTCTTCCAGAAAAACTCCATCTTCTTCTCCTTCTTTTACGAGGGGAGGCTTCAGGAAGAACCCTGTTGGCGACTGGAGTGCACTCAAACCCCCACCACACACGTCATCCGCCAGCTCATGAGCACCTTCCTCCATAGCCGTGGAAGTGGTGTCAACTTCAGCGGCAGCCTCCATCGCCGCTTTCTGGGTCGATGATGATGACGATGACGAGGCGCCCGTTGCAGCATGAGCACCGGTGCTCTGCTTCTTCTTCATCTTGGCCGCGTTGCGTTGCCTGGCATGGCGGTACTTGAAGGACCGAACGGTGTCGAATGAATCGCGCGCTTCCTGGAGAGAGCAAGAAGAGGTTTCGTTATTACAATAACTCGCACGACTACTCAAGAGCTGCGAAAGAATGAACATTCTGAAATATCTGAAATTTCCCCCTTAAAAAAAGAAACTACTCCATCATGTGCATTTCTTTCAATCGCCGGCATCCCAAACCAACCCATCACGCTTCAGTCTTACCTGCCCCACGTGAAGAAGCGCTTGAGCCGACGCAGCCAAGGTCGCCCTGGCGTTGGCCACCATTGCTGGCTCTAAACTCGCGAGCGGGTCTCCGTGCGCCTTGCCGTGCTTCGAGCAGAACCCCTGAGGAGCCCAGGCCCCGCCGTCACCGCAATCGCAGCAGCCACCTGCCTGCGCGTGGTAGAAAAACACCTAGAATAGGTAGAATTCAGAATCAAGGAGAGAGAGAAAGAAAACGAAAAGGAAAAGAATGTCAATTAGAAGGGAGAAAAGTATCAATTTAACAAAACACAACTTACTTCTTCTAAGAGTGAAGTCTAAGAGGCAAACTTCAGCTCAAGAGTTTAGAATACAAATATAAACAAAACACAGACCTCGTGGCCTTCGTGTTGGCTGTCCCGAAAGCAGGCATTGCACAAGACACAAGTCTCGTCTTTTTGGCACGACCGGCAGATCCACACGATGTCATTCCTTCGAAACGCGTATTGGCACACCTGCAAGCAAAAAGAGAGAAAAACAACGTCACTCAAAATTATAGCATCAAGACTCGAATGCACCAAAGCAAGGCTGCTTGCTACGACCTGTCGCGGGCCTCGCAACTTGAGTCCTTTGAGCTCCTCGTCAGCTGCTTCCGAACTATTGGCTTCAGGTGAAAGAGTAGACGTCAGCACCAAGGACGCTAGAAGCCCCTCGGTGGCGACACCCTTCGCTGCCACGTAAGCATCAGAAGCATCGCAGCTCGCGAACACCTTAGGAATTGCAACCCACAATACACCGTTGAGACAGGAAAAAGAATAAAACATTGCACATTAGGAACATGGCATTTTATGCTATTTCAATCCTACAACCTCTTCGTGACTAGGCTCTTCAAGCAACTTTTTGGCAATTTCTTGCACGCTTTGCGGGTTGACTGCTGCGCGGCATAGTAATTCTTCCCTTGACGATACGCAGCCTGGTTCAGTCAAGTCCCCAGAAAGAACCTAATGCAAGTGGAGATCAAGTGAGTCATACAGCAAGGCTCGAAATTAGATAATGTAAGAGGTCGATGCGAGCATATTTACTTGGCTTAGGAGGTCCTGAATCGCAGCCGGCATTTGCCCACAGAGGCTGAGCCTGGGAACTCGGAATCAAGAGGCAAGAGGAGCAAGCAAGAAGTAGGGAAGCTAAGTACTGTATAAGTACAGGCAGGCTTGCTGGGGTGTTCTTCTTGCTGTGTGATGTGTGATGTGTGAGACCGTGAGAGTTGAAGAAAAAGAACAAAGAAGAACATTCATGACCCCTGTAAGAACACTTGTTGGCCGAATATTCCGAATGATTTCTCTCTCTGCTCTTTTCGAACGCTTCGTCAATTCTGTTTGTATGAGCTAGCTTTTTAAGAGAAGGAAGCAGTAGCTCAAAGAATGCACCAGTCTCAGCGGAGTGTGAGCAAATCATACATAGCCGCGGAGACTCGTTAAAGAAAGTTCTAAGTTCAGCTCTGCGGTAGCTTCACCTGATCGTTAGAACGTTAGACATTCGCTAATCGCGTAACACTTCCAGCAAGCAGAAACAGAAACAGTTTTAGCTCGGAGCAAACTTGACTGTGCACCTACTAGATATGGCGTCCCAGACAAATTTAGGTTCAACAAAGACCTCCATGATGGCAAATTATGAGGATGTGCTAGAAACTGTTGATTTTGCCGCGGCAACATTTCCGCAAGCAGTTGGAGATTCTGATATGTACTACTATGCCAATTCC
>Ga0307978_1002069_pt1 | contig 14424 bp, 11 predicted proteins | sample OrgLakmetage1056_FD_203151 | JGI IMG/M metagenome (GOLD analysis project Ga0307978, IMG submission 203151) | Saline water microbial communities from Organic Lake, Antarctica - #1056 | ecosystem: Environmental > Aquatic > Non-marine Saline and Alkaline > Saline | place: Antarctica: Organic Lake...
CTATTACTGGAACTGCTCCCCATACTTGTCGTTCTCTTCCTCAATAGGACAATGTCTGCATTGGAAAGGCTGAACACATCCTTGACATCGCTCCTCACCGCCGTATTGTTCTGACCAGCATGATCATGATGCACCGCATCATCGTCTCCGGAATGATAGCTCAAGTTTGGAGGCTCCAGTCGCTTAATTCCAACCAAACTAAAGTCATCTGCAATAGATATGGCGTGTTTACAGGGCGCACTCGCTTTCCACGCCTCCATCGCTTGTGTAGTACCAAGTAGCTGTGTCACTTGAACTGATTGATCATTGCAGCTTGCCCTACTTTCCTGGTCCTGTTCATTTTGAAATGTGAACAGGCGTGCATCAATGTAATTCTCATTCTCATCCTGGGCAATGCTTGCTTTTGATTGTAACGAATCAAATCCTTTCACAAAAGCGGACAAAGATTCAGATGTTTCATGATCCGTTTGATGTGAGAGATTAACATCACTCTCACATAATACTCTAGAAAGGGCCCTTGGACGAGCAGGTGCATCAGGTGCATCAAAGTGCCACTTTTGTTGAGTCTGTAAAGTATCATTATGGTTCGAAGTGGGTTTCTGGAAAATATGCATGTTCCTGTCGGGTTTCGGTATTAATAATTTCTGCTTCTTTTCAATGCCAAATATTTTCTTTAAGAAGGAAGTGAATCCTCGAATGAGAAAGCATTCTTCATATTCAATATTATCATTGTTACTGCCACGATCATATTGTGCAGTATCTTGATAGTATGGGTCATGTTGCCAGTTTGAGTGGGATATGGACGCACGAGAGTGGTGATGAAGATGCGAGTACATGGCATGATTATGCTGAGCATATCCTTGAGATGAATCATAAGCAAGAAGAGGATGTTGATGGTAGGGATTGGACGCATCTATTGCAATCATGGGATGCCCAAATGGCAACAGACTTGAATGATATGGCGCATGTGCAGTGTAGCGGAATGCTGCGTCACAAGCTCCTACTGAATTTTCCTCAAGTACCTCACGAATATTAATGGTCTCGATATTAGACAGTGATCTCTCATGCGCTTCCAAGGCTTCAGATGAAGATACAGTAGCAAATGTATGAATGGTTGGATTAGAGAAAACTGATCCGCTGGATAAGCTATCGCATTCTTCATCGTGCCCGTCCCTACTACGCCCTACAGATTTGATCGATCGTAGACTGCTGCGTTTTTTCTTGTTCTTCCTTGCTTTCTTTTGAGATGATGTTCGGTTAAAATCCTTGCGATCGATCTTGCCGTGACTTTTATAAGTGCAGTTCCCAGCAATCAAGCTTAGCGGCTTTCCTTCAATAAGTGAAGCAGATGTGTACTGTGCACATGCACTGGTAGGGCTTATACTGACAGTAGACATTTCATCATGATCTACTTCTGCCACAATAATCATGCCTGTCTTGTCTTCTATCTTTTTCCTCTTGAGAGACTTCCTTTGATGGGCCGTATTGTTGCAATCGTGAATGTCTTTCGTCTGCCTGCTTCCTGCAGGAGCCGACTTGACGGTTTGATGAACGGTACTATTGTCGACACTGGGAGAGAAGTTTCTCTTTTTTCTTTTTTTCCTTCGTCCGGTCAATGATCTTGCAACATTTTCTAATGAGTTAATAAATGTAATAGACTCGTGTTTGAATATGGCAATGAACGGTCCTCTGGATATCATTCTTGCTTCGGAATCGCTATCGATGGACCTGTTGTCGTTCTGAGATATTCCCAACTTCCTTCGATACCACTCGATCTTGACGTTGTTTAGATCAGTCTTGAGGATAAGTTTGAATAGTTTGCCAGCCCCGATTCCCATCTGGTTCAAGTCGGCAAGTTTTCCAAAGAGTGCATTCAAATGCGTGAGGGTTACTGGATTGGAAGGTTTGAATGAAAAAATAAATAAGAATGACAAGATCCAAAAAAGTCGAATGCATGCAGAACAAAACCAAACCAATTAATGACAGGTACTCACTCGCATTTGTAGAATGTTTCTCATCAATGAAAGAAAAGTCTACCAATGAATTATGTTTGAAATGGAGGAAGCGCGAGGATAGCCCCCCAACAGACCCGTTGTTGTTGGAGTCCAAGTTGTGATGAAGACTTGTGTTCATTTTTATGAGGTATGAAATATTAGTAATGTTACTTGTCACTCGTCACTGGTGCTGTTATTACTTCTCTTGATTGTTATGTGATTTATTCAAACTGTAAAGGATCACTGGTATTTTCAAAAGAGTGAAAGGGTACTTGGTAATCGGTTTAATAAAAGAAATGGGAGGAAGGTGGATGCTTTCACGTCCGCTAGCGATGGCAGAGATTTTTAGATTTGGCGATTTGAGACTTTCACGTGCGGGATTCAAATAGCAAAGCTTTAGTAATTATCAAAACCGTTGCTGTTCCGTCTGGAGCTAATTATCTATTATCTAGTATTATATAAATTATAAATAATCTGTAAATATTTTAAATATTCATCACAAGTATTTGCCACTATTTGCCCACTGCCCACTACGATTCTTGCGACTTGCTCGCTTGCCTGTCTGTGTGCCCTTGAATTTTGATAATTGTCCATCATGGTGAATGAAACTGAGAACGGAACAACTGCAGATTCCTAGGTATTGCTCTCAAAGTGCCGCCTTTTGTCAAGTTTTGCAAAGCCGTTCAACTTGCTGGATCTTCCAAATTGCCTTCTTGGATTTTCTTCTTATGCAATCCATCCCAGGTGACAACTGTCCCGTCACATCCTCCTGATGCAAATTCCCTAATGTGGGATGAAAGGCAAGAGCATTGACGGGATGAACGATATCATTGGATCGATGACATTTGAAAGCATATTTTTCATGTTGGATGGCGGCGATACGTCCAATGGATCTAATGGCCAGCCAAATTCCATCTGGAAAGAATTTATAGATTCTGGATTGGTATTTGAGCGATGATTCTGGATTGGTATAGTGTAATGGTTGCGGTGGGTGTGGGAGTGTTTAGTTGATGCACGTCAATGATGATGAGCCTTTTTCTAGTTAGGGTTAGGATATGGCGTTGCGATATGAGTCCGTGGTGTTGTGAATAGAGTGTTGGTGATGATCTTTCTGCTGTTTTTGCTGATGTTGATGCTGTTGATGTTGATGTTGATGATGCTTGCTGGAATCACTGAGAGGAATGGCGTCCATGCTGAATGCCTTGTCAGGCACTTGTATCGGCAACAGGAGCATTATTTAAAGTCTTGGTATCCCAGATGTAAAACATGGAATTTAATCCAGCCAAAGCAATATAATGATTAGAGACTGCCTTGAAACAGGAGCATGCACAATCAGCAGTATTGGTATTGGCATTAGTAATCTTATCTGGCAAATAATGAGATCCAACATTTTGAATTTCGCTGGTAGATATTTTGAATTTGTGGAAGGATTTCTAGTCCAGCCGTCACCACGAATGAATCGGTAAGATCATCACTGCCTGCAACTGCTACTTACTGTTATTATTATTTTTGTCATCATCATCAACATCATCATGCTAGAGGTTATACAGTATTTAAATTTTTGAATACATTCTGGGGTCAGCAGAATCATTGTTGTTATTCTTCGTTGCATCATCCTTTTCCCATTACCCCATCATCTTCCATTGTTGATGATTCGTAATCATATTCTTCACAGTACTCTCTTCTCATCATGAAATAATCAAGCGTGATAAAAAATTACTCTAGATGGCTTTTGGAGTATCAAACGTGCACGCTAAGAGCCAAATAAAATAGTACTGTCGGAACAACATCCATTCGCGTGGGAATCTATAGCACCTCCGAGCGCAGAGGATATTCTTGTTGTATGCTTTGCCGTCGCAACGGTGGTGTAGCTGAAATACATGTTAGAAAAGACGAGAAGCAAGAGCTTGATCTTGACATATTTGTGCCCTCTTTTATGCATTTTATTTATGCTGCTGCAATCATCTATTATCTATTATGCGATGATATGATGTAGGTAGATGCGTCTAAAATCTACATACGATACGAATTGGTGGTTATGAAAGATTTTTATTGGTACCCGATATTGACTTTCTTGTCAGCGGGAATGAGTGGTTTGATACAAAGGGCTTTTTGGCTTCTACTGAATAGCAGAGCAGGGGTTTGTTCCTTCAAGCTTTCGTTTCTACACAGTTGTTTCAGTCGTTTATTCGGAGGCGTACTGAAGCGAGTGATGGGCATTGCCTTCTATTTGACGAATGTCTGAATGAATACCATTCAACGCAGGAACCTTACGAATGATTGATAGACAGTGCAGAGTTTACTAACAGCAAAGGCAGTCTGCCTCGATATGAGATATTAGTAGACCGATGTGCTGCAGAATTGTGCAATGTACCGGACGTTGACGAATCATCCTCCTCAACAGAAATTTAAATACTGGTAACCCATACAACTGAAGGTTTCATGATTAATAATAGTAGAGATTTGGTGACAGCTCCTTCTAAGCAAAACCTGTCCCCTGGTAATAGACATGTGTATTGAATAGACGGGCATCCACATTTCCCTCAAGATTTAGATACCGAAATGTTCTTTCCAGAGCAGCCAGATGTCCTCTCGGCCGAATTTGATAAGATACCTGTCCCCACCTTGACTAGAAGTGATCGAGAAATAGATGATTCTAATCGAAGGAGAAAGTTAGCAATTTCACACCGAGGTCTGCAGAGGCAAAGGCACTGCATGTTCCAACTTCCCAAACTAATGGTGAGTCAAATTTTTACAGCATATTACCTTTGAAGTTTCGCAGCAAGAAATTGTACCTCAAAATTTATATTTTGTAGGCATCTAATGATTTTAATGCAGGCTGATGTGCATACCATCTCAAGAATCGCATCAATTTCAGAACGCAGGCCAACAAAACTCGTACCTACTCAGGGCTCTAGGAGCTTTGAGATTGTTACGAAGCAAACATAGAATTGTTCCCGACGAAGCGGACTATGTGGAAAGGTTTAATGCTCTAATTCTCACTTTCTCATTCTTTCAGTTTAATTCGATAGTGACAGGAGGCAAGATGTGGTAAAGCTGTTTGCTCATTTGCGAAGTGATGGCATTTTTCCTTCAGCTGTTACTCTTGGTCAATACACAAAAGCAATTGCAGAAGGATGTTCCAAACAATCAACAGGAAATACAAATTCCTCGTTTTCACTCCATTGAAAACCTCCCAAATCTTTTGACGAGACCTTCGATCTGTGTCGTGACTTTCGTTTTATTGTGCTGTGGTCGAGGGCCGCCAATTGTGGAAAATGCAATCATTTTCTTCTTGATGATGAAATTCAAGCTGGTTGGGACGACGATTATTCTGACGGCATAGACGAATCGCTAAATGAAGTCAAATGCCCTTGTCGCACGACCTTACTAAAACCTCGCTCGTACTCCTGATGTTGCAAAAGTAGAATGTACAACAGTAAATTTAACGAACGAGCATCATTAAAGGTATTAAACTCTAACTGCAGTACAATATATTTTAATAGTTTTAATTGCTGGGAGGCAGAACTGTGCGTTGAAAATTCAAACTGAAGATTTCTTGTTCATATTCATCATCCTCATTCTAAGCTATTGTACATGATGCTTCTATATTTACACTTTTATGTTATCAATATTCAGCCTTTTTATGTGATGATAGATAGGATAACAAAAAGGATTGTGAGAGATAGTTTAACAAGAAATGATGGATTATAATGTTGCTCTGAAACTCCCAGAGAATTGTACATGAAGAAGTACATTTCTCTCCCTTTAGAGATAGAGCTTTTCACCAATGGTGCATTGTCTGCGCCATTGATTGTGAAATTTGTTTTCTTTAGCGTCACTTGGAAAACTTTCTGCCCATTGTAGAGGACGAAGGCCTAGTATGGACGCATAGACACATGTTTGTATAAAAACTCACCTTTCTTTATTTTGCTTCTTCTTCTTTTTGCTTGGGCCCGTGTCTGGAACAATAAAAGGTTTCACCTCTTGCTCACTTTTTATGGCGTCACGGAGACCAGCATTAGAAAGAAACTTTCCAAAAGCCCGTTTTCTCATTGGCTTTGCTAGTAGCATCTTCAATTCTTGCCTTGCTCTCTTCGCGTCCAGGTACTGTTGACGATCTTTCTTTGAACCTCCCAGTTGACCGTCGTCTAAAAGATCTTGGTCTAGCTCGAGCCCAGCGTCGTTGGCTGCATCAATGAACCACTGATTATTCTTATTTGTTCTCGATTCATTGTCTTCGCAAACAAAAATTTTAGAAGCTAGATTCACGCGTTCCTGAGCACTTGCAAGGAGTCGGCTGTCAATTGGGGCAATATCAAATGATGTGGAATCACCCTCGACTGCTCTGCAGATGCTCTGATGGTTCCTTTCTTCCGGTGCAGCAACGAGGGACACACTCCATCCAACAGCCTTCTCTCCAATTCCGCGGGCAGTACGACCGGCACGATGGACAAATGTATCAACAGCTCTTGCAACATCGTAATGCACTACTGAAGCAACAGATGGGATGTCTAAGCCTCGTGCAGCTACATCTGTGGCAACCACAATCGAACGAGAATTTGACTTACTCAGCGATTCGAGGGCAGAAAGTCGGGCCTTTTGCTGCATTTGTGCATGAAGCATTCTAACTGGAAGCCCGAGAATCTTGAGAGTTTCACCTACCCTTTTCACTCCACCGATGGAATTACAGAATACAAGACAGGGACCAGAAGATCCTTGTTTGGTGCTCGCTAGGAAAGAGTACAGATGTGAATCCTTGTGCTTTTGAGTACATTTGATCTCGTACAAGGACAGGCCTGGAGGTAGTTTGACAGTAGGCTTGGTGGTGGATTCCGTGCCACTCTCATTTTTTCTTTTCGCTTTAGCAGGCTGTGGGTGACCAGAGGTTGACAAATCAACCACTTTGGTTTGTCCCTGCGCACCCACTTTTTCCAATATCTCAGCAATGGCACCGTCGATCGACAGTTTACCCCGTTTCTTTCCATTCTGTTTCTGAAATTGAGAATCAATTGTTTGGTGTGACGATGTCGGGAGTGTGAGCGTCGCGGAAAATATAAAGGTCTGTCTTTTGACAATATCGGTTGTATCATCTTCATCGCCATCGCTGCTATTCATCTTATCGTCGTTATCTAGAAGCATGGCACGCTGTTGGGCTTCGTACTCTTCATCATCGATTTCAAGAGGCTGGGGTGCCGCTACGGTGCTTTCCTCTAAGTCTGATTCTTCTCCATCGCTTAACTCATGACCATCCGCACGCCTCGCATTTTGACGATCAATCATTCGAAGGAGTTCATCATCGAGCATGTGTACCTTTGCCTCACCACGAATGCCCGGGAGGCTTTGTAATCTATCCTCATCATCTGAGTCACTCTCGTATTCTTCTTCAGCATGAGCCTCCATATATTCTAAAGATGGGTTGGCCTGTTGGATTTTATCAAATACTCCTTCAAGTTGTGGAAAGTTCCCTTGCGATATCATCCGATCTGCTTCATCAATGACCAGGAAACGTAGCTGTTTCAGGTTTACTAAATGTTCATGCTCGCCAGAAGACATCTGTAAAAGAAGAGGAGTGTGTGAGTCAATGGTGACAAATGGGCATCGCAGTGAACGTAGGGGGTTAATAGACATATCGTTTGGTCTCAGACTGACGTGCAAAAGTCGAAGCATTATTGTTTCATATTATCAGTAACAAGTACTGAGAATCAATCATGCGGATTTTGTCTTCACGGAGCAATATCATTATTTATAGCAAACTCAGATATGTGTAAAACTCACCAAGTCCCAAAGACGACCAGGAGTTCCAACTAGAACAGGTGGACGTTTCGTATCTAGAACTCGTTTTTGTTTCTGTTCGGATAGCCCTCCGACAATTGTTCCACATCGAATCAAGCTTTTCGACGGTGTCCCCGAAGTTGCATTGACCAATTTAGAAAATTCCATGGACACTTGCATGGCAAGCTCACGTGTTGGGCATAGAATCAAGGCAGTGAGTGGATATTGTGTTATGGGTGCATTTCTCTGTTCATCTTGTTCGGTAAGAAGAGCATGAAGAATTGGAAGTAAGTAACTAAGTGTTTTACCCTACAAAGAAAGAAAGAAAGAAAACGCGATGATGAGCTCAAAACTACAGATATGAGGGTTGTCATGATAGATGGTAATCTCGCTGTTAGATAATCATAAAATCGCAAAAATATAAATTGACTTACACTTCCGGTAGGGGCAGCTCCAACAACGTCCCTTTGTCCAAGAATGCTTGCAGCCAAAGTGCTAGATTGAATAGGAGTGGGTCCAGCGAATCCTAATCTGTAGAGAGATGCACAAATGTCTGGATGTAGATAGACACCTCCGGTAGCAATGGACCATGACACCCGTGTGGATTCCATCTTCTCTTTAGGTACTGCCTCGAGGTTCTGTTTGTCCTTCTCTGCCTTACTCTTCTGTTTTTTCTTGATCTTTTGCAAGTCCTTTGATTCCTTTCGAAGACCAACATTGTCCTTTACTTCGGTATTCTTTTGAGAGTCACCATCAGTTTTCTCATTCGTTTTGTTAGCCGCTTCTATTTCTTCCCATTTCCGTTTCTTTTGTAATTTGATATCCTTCCTTTTCTCCTTGATTTTTTCTAATTTGAGCCTATTACGTTGTTTTCTCGACAATGTCTTGGCATCCTGTTCATCATGGGGTAGTGTCTTATCTTTGACGGATATCAGTTTCTTTGCACTTGCATTCTTCTTTTGGTTAGCCTTTTGAAGTTCGACTTCTTCCTTCATGCTTTGGGCTACAGCATCTTTCACGATAAGTTTAGTGACGAAACCTCCCGTTTTTTGCTTGGTGATTTCATTTCGAATGGGAATCTTTTCAACAGAGTATTGACTCCCGTCAATGACTTCTAGACCAAGAAATATTCCAGGATCATTGGCACCTACTAGGTAATCTATTCCCTTACTGGATTTAACATCGTATAGATCAGAGGGGTTTGCCTCCGGATTATCGTAGTGATTGGCAGCTTTAAGATATTTGGAATCGTCTAGTTCATCAGCCTCAATGTCGGCATCAGTATCTTTATTGACTTGGACTTTCGACCATGGCAGTGATTCCCACTTAGCTGATGCACTCGTGAATGAACCCGTTGACTTGCTTTTCCCCATTGCTTGATGGATTGGTAAGTTGATTGGTTGGTTGGTTCAAACAGCACTATTGGAATGGAGTGACATGTGAGATATGAGTTTTACCAATTCAATGATTTTATGACACAAGACTGTTTTGCACTGTATTGCAGCAAATAATGTGCGGTGAGGACTGGTGAGGAGAATTCGTGGCTCTCAGACACTTTGAATATAATCCCTCTATAGTTGGGGGTTGAGTATTGTTCGACAACACGTATTTTGTGAATTTTCTGTATTTTTCTGTATTTTTGGAAAATCTGTATGATACCGAAAGTATGATAGCGAATAGTAGTTTGTCTGTTGTGGCAAGGTTGTATCTCTTGGTGTGTTACTTGGATAGGCAGGTATTATATTATAATGATATGATAGGCAGCTTGGTAGTTACGACGACCACAAATTCTGATATACTACAAGTTAGTGTCAAGCAATCAATAGTATGTCGAAACCGATTACTGGGACAGTAGCTCTTCTAAAGCTTCCAATTCATACGACTATATCTCTTGATGGCAGTGGATCCCATACATTGAGGAAGGATGAGGACATTCTGGTAATTCGGGACATTCCAATCGGTTTTCATCTTTTCACTCTCAAGGCTGGTAATGCAACAAGAAAGAATGCCAATGAAACATCCTTGTCAATGGCCATGCCGATAGGATTAGCCGTGCTTTTCTCATGCGATCCAAATTGTGATTACTTCGTGGCAAGAGAGTACAATCGTCACACCGAAGAATTATCGACTGAAATGGATCCCATTACTTTATTGAATCTGAAAAATTCCATGATGAATCATTCAAATGAATTCATAGATGCATCCAAAATGATTCATTATTCAAACTTTACTGCCAATCAAGGTCGTGATTCTGCTGATGTTTCTCTTTCTGCTGATGGTGGTGTAATATGTCCTGGTGCTGTATATCCTGATACTCAAGGTCCAAGGATTATTCATGCTGCGAGTATTAATATCTGGACCGCATATCTCACACAGTATATTTCCAACAAAGTACTTATGAGACATTCACTCACTGGATCTGGTGATAAAATAATTCCCGGTGCTTACTCCCTGGACAAGCATGAGGATTATATCATCAATGATAACAATGCCAGTGTCAATGCCAATGCCAATGCCAATGCCAATGCCAATACCAATACCAATGCCAGTGGACACGATCAAGATGGTCTGACCATGAAGTACATGCCGATTCCAGCCATTGATATTGTTGATGCAAAACTACAAACTATGAAAGCACATACTCACAGCGGCACAAGAAGATACTTGGCATCTCTATCACCGTCACAACGCACGGCATTTTTCATGAACCCAAGGGACACACCATATCAGCAACAGTGCCAGCATCATCAGCGACCAGCAGATGCCCTCTTTAAAAAGATACTGAAGGATTACTATAATAATCAATGGAAAGTGCTCATTGGAGAGATGCAATTGAGCTTCTGTGTATTTATCAAATGCTCTTGTTTAAAATCCCTTGAACATTGGAGGGATGTCATCTATATGCTTTCCTTGGTCAGTGGAGAGACAATTCAGACTAAGGATATGCTAGCAGAACTATTTTGTGCCTTCATGGTCACTGTCAAGCATCAGTTGGAGCACTTTGATTCTAGCATTTTTCACGAAGAAGATTTTGCTGGTGGGAATGTATTCATGCCTGCTATACAGCGGATTGCAAAGACTTGCAGGAGCATCTGTCAACCAGCTACTAATACTGCTACTGGTTCCGTTGGAGACAAAGGGGGAGATAATCAGTATGATGCAATGCAGCAAGTCGCAAGTGATTTGCTTACTTTAACAATGACACGTTTCGAAATGGACATTGATACTGATGGGGACAACGTCGTCGAGTCAAACATTAGCGGTGCATCATTCAAAAATAATAATGCACATTCAAACACAAATGATGCAGGTATGGCTTGTGAAGATATTGAAATGAATAGTTCTGATGAGGAGGAGGATGAGGATGACGGTCCGGTCGTTGTAGCAATGGAAGAAGTGCGGGCATCTCTTGAACGAAATGCAACATTGCCCATGATGCCAGATGATTCAAATCAGTTCAGAGGACAATATCCATTCTTGTTCGCCGCAGTGTCGAATGACGAAGATATTATTATGGCATGTGCTCGAATTCTTGATGAGCAGCGAGATGTCACCCTTGTCAGAGAAGCAGCAGCATATCTTGAGGATGTAGAAGCTAAGAGATAAGACACACCTACTGGAATTGGAGGAATGCCAACCCATAAAAAATCGATCTCGATCATTTAGTTATTTGTCAGTTACCCTGGATATTCATCTTGGCGCTTGAATTATTGTCCTTCACACGCACCAACTCGAACTGATAAGATGTGCATTACCACATATCAGTTGATTGTACTTTACCACACCTAGAGCGACGGGGTTGCAATGCGTGTACCCTCCTTCAATCAATCATAAAAAATGCTCCACACGCTTTGAGCTACAATAGTATCCTTATCATAGAATGAAGTCTCGATGGTAACATTTCCGCTCAGAACAGAAGCATCCATTACTTCAGGAGATGAAACGATGATATTTTGCCAGGTATTTGTTGAAGATGGAATTACAAAGCCGAAAGAGAAGTCCCACTCTTCAATGAGATGATCATGCAGCAGCACCTTCTGAATCAGACGAAGCTCTTGGATTTCGTCTTGAGAAGAAAATTCAATCTCGCGAGCAACTGCTGAGCATGATAAAATTTCGCGTGGTAGACGAATTTCAATTTGGTCCTTCTCCCAGTCGTTACTGCCGGGGAATTGAGATTTCCATAACACCTCCTTCGATTCAACGTCGCTCATTTGGATACTTTTAATTTGAAAGCTTCCTTCGAGCGGCTTTGGTTCGTCAATAACCTCGGTTGTCTCCTCCGACATCTTCGCTTGTTTCTTATTGTAATTTGTAATTTACTTTTTGAAGTCGGATACTTCTTTCTTAATTATTGAGTTGCATTCCAATCTAGCTTCAGCTCTCTCTCCAGGCTCCAGGGTTGTTCCGTTGTCAATTCTAAATTTGAAATTAGAACAGATTAGAAAAAATTCAAGAACACAAACAATTAAAAGATTACTCCTCAACATAATTGACCACTAATGCATTGTACAGCTCATCCAAAACTCCATTCACTTGCAAAAGCAAGCGGACTTCACACATATCTTCCTTCAAATCATCGCTGGTGACTTTGAAGATATTTTCCAACTTTGAAAAGACTCACTCAATTGAACAGGTCGATAGCTGTACATAAAGAATGAGACGAAGTGCTACTCCATGGAACGGATATTTCTCTTCTCTAAGCTTCTACCATTTCCAAATCACACTCGCGGTATCAGCACGGCAAAACATCACACTCGTGGTATCAGCACGGCAAGCTTTTTGCTTGACTTTCTTATAATATCTAAAAGATATCGTGCTGTTTGCTTTCGTGGTATCAGCACGGCAAAACATCACACTCGTGGTATCAGCACGGCAAGCTTTTTGCTTGACTTTCTTATAATATCTAAAAGATATCGTGCTGTTTGCTTTCGTGGTATCAGCACGGCAAAACATCACACTCGTGGTATCAGCACGGCAAGACAGTAGCTTGACTTTTCATCGAGAGAAATTGTAGTGTTAGCATTGTTTTTCATTCGATGTTCTAGTTTTCTCGATTCGTGTGTTTGAGAAGCGACTTATTCCTCTGCTATTTACTACCACGTTGTACTTTGAAACATTCGCAGCTGGACAGCCTTCACGAACTTCATTGTTCTCCTCCAAGGGGGGAGCTACCTCTCCTAGAGAAAGTCCCTCTTTGATTCCTTCCTCCACCAGTTCCGTAGCTGCGACGGCATGTTTCTCCACAATCTCTTCGTGTGCATTGCCATTGTCACTACCATCACCATTATCATTGATATTATCAATACCTTCCTCTCCCTCGTCATGGGTAATGGCAGCAAGATCATTGTCTAAGTCCAATACCTTTCTCTTCTTCCTTGGAGGCTGTCCCGATGCAGCATCACGGACACCAACGACCCCGCCCTTCTTCAAACCTTTTTTTATCATTAAAGCCAACAGAAAGCAACTTCTCCGCTCGATCGTCTCTCAACTTTCCATTCCTGTAAAGCCATCTCTGATGACTTAGCCATTTCCCGAGAGGAAGGGTCTGAGGCAAATCAAAACAATGTCCTTTCATCTCCTTACTCTTTAAAAGTTTCTGATACATCTCCTGCCACTTCTGATCGAATTTTCCCTTGAATTCCAAAGCAGTTATATCCTCAAAAATGCAAACCCAATCTCCACTAGTTTTTCATGACGATCCGCCTTGAGTTTCTTGGATTTGAACAAAGACCTCTGATACGAGATCCAGCCCCCAAGCGATCCATTCGTGGTTGGGATGTTACAATGTCCATTCATTTCTTTATACTTCTCAAGCTCCATGAAGCGTCTATTCCATTTTACATTTTCGGATGCGAGACTCGCATCCTCAAATATGAACCCAATCCCCACAAGTTTTTCATGACGATCCGCTATGAGTTTCTTGGATTGGAACAAAGTCCTCTGACGCGCGATCCAGCCCCCAAGTATTCCATTCCTGCGTGGGATGTTACAATGTCCATTCTTTTTTTTATACTCCACAAGCTCCATGAAGTGTCTATTCCAAATTTCATGATGTTTGGGTTCGTACGCTTGATTGCATTTCGTCTTGGAGTTCACGGGTGGGGGACTATGCAACGCAGGCATTTCTGCAAAGCTAGTGACATTCCCATTTTTATCAGTAATGCTTCCTTCCTCCACCAGTTCCGTAGCTGCGACGGCATGTTTCTCCACAATCTCTTCGTGTGCATTGCCATTGTCATTAATATCATCCTCAGCATTGATGTCATCAATACCTTTCTCTCCCTCATCATGAGTGATGGCAGCAAGATCATTGTCTAAATCCTCCACCTTTCTCCTCTTCCTAGGAGGCTGTCCCGATGAAGCTTCACGAACACCAACGGCCCCGCCCTTCTTCAAACCTTTTTTATCATCAAAGCTAACAGAAAGCAACTTCTCCGCCCGATCTTCTCTCAACTTTCCATTCCTGTAAAGCCACCTCTGCTTACGTAACCAACTCCCAAGAGGAAGTATACTTGGCACATCAAAACAATGCCCATTCGTCTCCTTATGCTCCAATAGTTTCTGATACATATCCTGCCACTTCTGATCGAATTTCCCCTTGAATGCCAAAGCAGTTACATCCTCAAATTTCAACCCAATCTCTACAAGTTTT
>Ga0307978_1002070_pt1 | contig 14423 bp, 11 predicted proteins | sample OrgLakmetage1056_FD_203151 | JGI IMG/M metagenome (GOLD analysis project Ga0307978, IMG submission 203151) | Saline water microbial communities from Organic Lake, Antarctica - #1056 | ecosystem: Environmental > Aquatic > Non-marine Saline and Alkaline > Saline | place: Antarctica: Organic Lake...
AGACAAGTTCAACTGCCCTGTTATTTTGCTTCAAGGCGACGAAGACAAGGTTGTCCCTGCTGACCAGGCAGAGAAAATGTTCGAGGTGTTGAATGCTCGTGGATTCCCCTCGGCTCTTGTGATTTATAAAGGCGAGCAGCATGGCTTTCGCAAATCGGAAAACATTAGTCACGCATTGCTCAGTGAGTACTACTTCTTCTGTGAAACCTTTGGTATCAAGGCGCAAGCTGAGAAAAACTTTGGAGGCATTGAAATTGGTCAGCGAATTGAAGTATAAAAGTACAAGAGACACTTGGATTAGCTAGAGTTGTTCTCTACTAACGCCAATATTACGAATTCACGCTACTGCATTAATTCTACTGCACTACTGTACTTTCCTTGGGAACCGAGTATTTGAGGGCGCTGCACAATCCAAGTGCTCTTGTCCAAATCTAGTAAAAGCCCAGGCTAGCTGGCCAAGCTATAATCTTGGATTTCGCCAGCGTATCCACGCCTGTTTTTCGTCCCCGGCTGGGTCATTTCTCCAAGATAATGACCTCTTGGACTAAAAGGACAATATCAGTGGCAAAACGCAATTAGGCCAGATACCGGTACCGGAAACCAGTATTGAACCCCTAAGCGTTCTTCTCTAGACTAAGATAGGCCCGTTCGATCGTATTACACTGATGGACGAAGCCACGAGCGAACAAAGAGTAAAAATTGCGCGCATACCGTGCTTTGGCTGACAGCATTTCTGGCACCAAACGGGAAGCGTCGTGAACGCTGGAGTTGAGTGTTCGCGTCTTCGTGTGTTTGTTATTTAGTTAGTTCGTTAGTTCGTTCGCAATATTACAGATACGACAGTCTACGTGGCTCTACCAGAGAAATAGAGCTCGAATGGTATTTTCTACGTAATTTAAGTACTAGCTTGCTCGAGAACTCTTTTTCTTGTGACTGCCAGTATCTAGGAAGTCCCGAAAATACAGTGCAAAAAGAAACCCTTTTGCCACCATTGCCACTGACCCACCGCTCGGCAGTTTTTTGAACAGACGTTTACTAAAATTAAATAGAGCTGGCATTTAGGCTTTTCCGCTCTGACGTGGCCATCTCTACCATCGAATGATCCTTTGGCTTCTTAGAGAGTTCCGGACCATGTGGCACCTTTCTTCGGTCTGTTGGTAACAGAGGTAATCATATTTTGTGATCATTGCGGGTCCACGTATGTAAAAGCAGCCACATCATCTCTTATCTTCCGACCCCCGACGTCTTTGCACCTCCAGCTCCGGCGGCCCGACAAAATGTTTCATAAACTCACAATCGCAACATTCATCAAAGCGCTCCGAACACTCAATACAAAACACAAACATGACCTTTCTTACCGAAGACATTCCTGACAACTTCCTCTGCCCCATCACGCAAGAATTGATGGTGAACCCTCTCATGAGCCGAAGCGGAATCAGCTTTGACCGAAAAGCCATCTTGGAGTGGATCTCGGAGCACAACAACTCTTGCCCCATGACAAGACAACCTTTGCGTGTTTGCGACCTCGTCCCCAATCGAAATCTTCAAGCCAAGATCTTCGCTTGGTGTTTGGAACACGGTGAAGAAGAAGCCTACATGGACATGCCCTTTAATGCCGACGGTACATGTCACATGGAAGTCAACTTGCCCGCCGAAGTGTTTTTGAGCTGCGATCTGCCGAAAAGCAAGAAATCAAGCAACAAGAATGAGTTAAGACCAATGACCTCCACACTGAACTTTGCCCGGCGATCGATAGCTCTATCTTCTGGTCGTTGCGGGCGATAACAACGGCCGTCCATGAGGGCAACAAGAACTAGTACTACAACTTCACTACACGTCTCACACTCACTAAGCCATTCGAAGAAGATTTATAACTTTATAACAGCTCTTGAAACCGGGCTCTCCCACAAACACTAGATCAAAGTACATCATCGTCAAGCGACGACAAGGTCTCGAGGTCAAGTAGACCAAGGGATAAGAGCCAATCAAAACCCAGGCAGTTTACAACATTTTCAGAAATTCGACCAATGAGAAATGAGGACAAGTGGTTCTTACCCACGCCATCGCCATCCACACCGCGCGCCACCATTGCACTTCCGCCGCGCCACACCGCAGTAGGAACTGTATTACAGTTCCTGAGATACGAGATACTGACTACACTAGCAACTACAAAGACAAGTAAAGTAGCTTTCCTTTATAGAACGGTCTGTCTATTCTTAATCATTTCTGTACTGGCAAAGCAGTGGCGGTTGCTTCACACGATATCTGAAGCAACGGTGGCTGTGGCCTCTCAACGACCCCAAGTAGTACCCTTGTCGTGACTAGCCACGGATTACGTGTCGTCCAGATCCGCAGTGACAGTCGCCAGTATTCTCGCCAAATAGTTACGACGTCCCTCACCTGTGCGCCTTGCACGACGACGGGGCGAGGTTGTAGGTGTCCCGGCCGGCGAATTCCTTCTTGCCGTTGACGTCGACGCCCTCCTGTGCGAAACAATCGCCGTGGAAAGGCTCATCAGGCTCATTGTAGAAAATGTGTGGTGCGCAATGAGTTCTTCATCCTTGGTGGTAGACAGCTTGAGAAATCCACAGAATTTGGCGTCGACAGGATCCCTCTCGCGATATTCTTCTGGCAATTTCACCTTGTTCCTCAGTCTCCAGTGACGGATCTGCCCTTCGAGTTGCTTGTTTGAAATGAGATCGGACACAGCCAAGGGATTGCGGGTAAGTGGGCAGCTCCCGGTACCCTCTCTGAGCCAATCGAGGATGGCATCCCGCTCGAAGTTACGGCCTGCTCGTGTCATTAGCGGATGAACCATCGCCTCGAGAGTGATCGGGCAAAGGTAGCGGGAGGGGACTTCAACTTCCTCACCTTCCTTGTTTGTAACGGTGGTAACGTCGTCAATGGGTAAAGTCATGTTGCTAATTCGATTCAGTGAAAGCTTTCAAAAGTGTATGAGCGTTCCAGTTGTGGGAGCAGCAACGAGGCTTGGCGAGATCATCCGTGCGCAGTTTGCAATACCGAAAAACGCTCGGAGCGATCTGAAAGCTGAAAGGTGTTCTTGGCCGCTCTCTGTCCCGGGGTAAAAGGACTTTTTCGCCCCTTTTCTCCGTGATTGTTTTTCTACCGGTATGTAAGTGACTTTGGAATCAGATAGAACGCTTCTGTCTTAGTTTCCTATAAATATATTGTTCGGGTGGTAGTCGTAAGCGCCCGCGGCTTCTGTGTTTCTGAGATCGGAAATTGAGCCAGCGAGGTCCGGGTTTGGAGCGGAGTCTCGTAAATTAACGCCTAAAATTCCCACTCTCTTCAAAAGTAGTCCGATCACTTTGCCATTAAATATTTGTTTAGCTGAAGAGAACAGTATGGTTTCTTAAATGTCGATCAGGCTCGTGATCTGGGCTAGGGGGGTTTGTCACGGTTACTACTTGAGGAGAGCGAGCGGGCCAATCCAAAGCGGCGTTCTCACTGCTCAGTGGATGGTGCGTAGCCGAACCTAACCCCCATTTTTGTCCATTTTCGTCCATTTTCGGCCTTTCGACCATTCAATCGTAGCTGGTCTGAAGTTTCATCATTGAACTCCATTTCAACATGTTGCCCAGCAATGAAGAAGCCAAGACCGAGACCGAAATCGAAGTCCCTGATGAATTCCTCTGCCCACTCACCCTGGAAATTATGCAGGACCCTGTAATGACGCGATATGGCAACAGCTACGAGCGTGAAAGCATTCTCCAATGGCTGGGCCGTGGCAAGAATCACTGTCCTTTGACACGGCGACCTCTTGCTTTGCAAGATGTCGTGACCAACCACAGTCTTCGTCAGAAGATATGTCAATGGCAGAAAGAGAATGAACAAGATATTACTGTCATTATGACTCCGGAAATCCCCAACATTACCGGCTATTTTACCATGCCCTCAAAGCGAAAGGATTTGGATGAGACGGAGCGATCCGAAGAAGACGACGAAGAACTTGTCGAGTACTCACCAGACGGAAGGACCAGAACCAACCGAAGTCTTCGCGATGACGGTAGAACAAGAAGAAGCTCGGAAAGATTCCACCCTAGTAGACGGCAAAAGAGAGAGCAACGAGCGGCAGCATCTCGCCGCTTTTGGGGTATGTTTGCACACCAAGCCACCGCAAGGACGTCTGCCTAATTTAGAAGCAGGCAGCGACACGCGCAAGCTAGTAAGAGAATGGACGAGGTAAACACCCTATTGTATACGAAGTATATTGGTTATCTCCGACGTTCTTTCTAATAGCTGGTACATTCTGTAGCTTCCGCGGTCTCGTACGTCGTAGTTGCCTCACCATCGTGTCGTGGTCGATCTGAGTAGGGTCACGGAACAAATTCTTCAATCTTGTCGAGCGCGCCAGATCTCCCCACCTGCGTTGCTTTAATTATTTGGTACTACTACTTATGCATACCTAACGGAAATATTGTTAGAGCTCGCGATAGGCCATTAAATAAAATAATAAAATAAATAGCCCCAAGTCTGGAAACGATCTGTTCCACGGCACGGTATGTTTTTGTACGGAGCGTCAATTCGGTTCGCCTTCCAGTATTTTCGAGCTTCGATTGCGTTGTTCTCTTTTCATTCGACACCATTACAACAATCACCAAACCAAACTAACAAAGAACCCACCATGCCCCAACAGAAACGGGGCCGTAAGCCTCCCCGCAACGACCATCCCAGTAGCTTCGTTTGCCCCTTGAGCGGCTGCGTCATGTCGGACCCCGTTATGGATCTGTGCGCCCACAACTTTGAACGGACCGCTGCCGAGGAATGGTTATTGCTAACGGAATGCTGTCCCATTTCACGCAAACCACTGACAAGTCAAGACTTGGTTCCCAATCATACGTTAGCGGAACGCATCGAACAGTGGCAGTGGCGGCAAGACAACGATGGTCTTCTTGTGCTTCCCGAGCAACGAGGAGGCAAACTATCGCAGTCGTTTTCTTCCGATGCCGAAGACGACACTGATGAATACGACAATGTGGGAGTCATTCGCAAGGATGGTGCAGTGTTCTCGAGACTCGAGTCGGATATCGAAATGGCTCATCCAACAGGGGGTAGTAAGAAGCAACACCAAGTTCCGGTCGAGTTGACGCTGTTGCCACAAGAACGCCGAGTCCTGCAGATTGTACGAATGCGGGCCCGAGAGCACCGCGAGAAGAAAATACGGATTGCAATGTGCCACGCGGTATCTGGCTTTGCCGTTCTCTTTATTGTCATTTTCGTGTCGTTGGCAATAGCGCGAGTACTAGCGGGTTGAGTGTATGTGTGCCGTATGCAGCACACTGCTGCTCCTGGGGTTCAACAGAGAATGAACTCTGGCCTGTGACCACGCGCCACGCTGCTATTGCAGACTCACTTGCGCCGCTTGAATGCTCCTACCAACAAGACAGAGAGGACCGGAGAAAAGTACGTGGGAACCTTGCGGAAGATAGATTTTAGTACTAGACCAGGACTGCTCCTGCCTATTGCTTCTGCATGATTATGATTTATGAGATAGTTTTAGTAGGCTGACTGCGCTAGTTCCGAATCCCCTGCTGACTTGGCGTGCACCGTAACCAACGACTTACTAACGCCTATTCCAGTCTTGTCTACTGTAGCTTGAATCCACTTCTAGACTAGCGACATTGAAGCTATCAACCGTACAGTGAATGGTCTAGACCTCTCGACCTCTCGATTTGTGGTCGATCGTGTGTGGGTGTGCCCATCAGGACCGCCATCTTGCCTTTGTCCGTTGAAGAATAAAAAGCCCACGAACCAAGGCTTGATCACTACTTTTTCATCTCCTTTCGTTTCAAGAAAAGAAATTCCCGCTGGACAGAATGCACTGGGACTCGAAAACTGCCAAAGGCATGTCGTTTCTATAAGTGTAACTGTACAACGCCGGACATGGGAAGAGCGCGGGCATTCCTTGGCGCGCTTTTTTGCACGAGTCATTCGCAGGAAAGTCGTGTGGCGGATCGACAAGAACCAGCCGGAACTGCCTCCGCCGCCAAGGCGGACTGAAAATTGAGGTCGGCTTCCCACCATAACGAAGCACATACTCTGCCCTTCCGAAAGGCCAACGTTGAGGCTTACACTAGAGAGGTACGAGACATAGTGACTTTTCTCGCTTGCCGTCAAAGTGGGATCAAACGGTAAAGCTAATACAGGAGTCTCCCAACAGTTTTGGCGACTTTGTGCACCTACTGCCTACTAGAAAAGACATCACAGCCACGGAAGTAGCATCCAACGAGTAATGATGATCGAAACCACGACACGATCGGCCTTGCGGAACAAGGACGACGCCAGCTCTTTTTCTGAACACAAAGACGACGATGTACAGGTCATGGACACCATCAAACAGACAAAGGTATCGCCAGTAGCAGCAGGAGACGGACTTGACAATCTTGTTCACCGTACCACCATCAAGTCTTTGGAAAAGCCAAAGCAGCACCACCCGACACCCCCACGACACGAGATGAGCGGACCTTCTAGTAGTCTTTCCTGGTCTTTGGAAAATCCAAAGCAACACCAAACGACACCGCCAGCACGACACGAGATGAGTGGATCCTCTAGTAGTCTTCCCTGGACGACTGGAGAAGCTACTTTGGCTAGAAATCCTGCGGATACTCTACCTTCCGATCAAAGTACCAACCGAATTAGTACTAGTGATCCTCTCCTCGGAGGAAGCCCCGTCTCCAAGCTGCGCGTCTCTTCAAAACTCGAAACCATTGAAACTTCCATTCTAGTTCCCCTGCAGCCTCGCAACAAATTGGTCAGAGATCCCCTCGAACAAGAGCAAGCTCTCTTTGAACAACGCCTTTGCGAAGACGGTTTAGGAGTCGCGGTTCGCAAAATCAACCAAAACGGAAAGTCCAACTTGCGCTACGTCAAGTGCGTCTACCGTGACGAACTCGAAATCTCTGGTAGATCCAACAGCAATCGCAGTGTTGGAAGTCGCAGTGTCGGTAGTTGGAGAAGCCGCAGTAAAACTGGTTCCGATACGGCTCGTCGTGTCTTGGTTTGGGGCAAGAAAAAGGATGTGCAGATACCGCTCGAGAACTTTACCAGTGTCTGTAAGGGCAAGGTAACTGAACGAAGCGGACGTAATCCCAGTCCGCCCAACCGCGTGCTATCCTTGTTGACCACCGACCCCAACCACCCGTCGTTGGATATTGAAGCTCCAACGCGACTGGATCGAGACAAGTTTGCCCGAGCCTTTGCGCGCTTCTTGGATGTACCCTTGAAGGCCCAGCCTACTGCCGCTGCCGCTGTAGCTACTACGGAACCAACTGCTGCTACACCGCCATTAGCCGTGTCGGTCGCGGTCCCGACAAATTCCGGCTCCACCAGCCTTGCACCATCCACGGAAGAGGTGCAAGTGGAAGTGCCACCGAAAATGTCCCAGTCGAGCGAAGCCACGCGGCTGAAACCAGTGGTGGCGGGTGCGTGGCCTCCCCCATTGGCCCCCGCCACCTTGGCGCGCGACACGAGTGCTGGTAACAAGACACCAACAGATTGGCCTCCGTCCGATCCTTCTTCGGCACGAGACCGCGATTCCTCCGCCGAGCCCGTCGTTTCGGTTGTACCCCGTGGTTCGGATTCTCCGTCGGAAGATGGGTCAGAAATGTCGTCCATTACCGGCCACGGTTACGATCAAGAGATTGTTGAAGAGCTACACCAAGCCTTGAATGACCTGAGGACAGAACTTACCGAGAGTCGTGCCGAAGCCGCCCGTGCAGTCAAGGTGGCAGAACACGCCATTCAGAGTGCGGAAAAGAATAGCAGTCAAGATTGGCAAAATACCGTGACGCACAAGGCGGCAGAAGCGGCCGCGATTGCGCAAAAGCGATCGGCCGAAGCCATGGCCAAGCAGCGATTGGCGGAAGAGCGTTTGAAAGGGGAACGTCGGACGGCAGCGTTTTGGAGACGACAAGCGGAAGTTGCGGAGGAAGAAGCGGGTGCCTTGCAAACGCGGGCTGCCGCGGCTGAAGTCCAACGATCGGCCATGGAGGAAGAGTTGCATAGTCAGCGCCGCATGTCCAGCTCTCATTTGGAGTCCTTCAAGAAACGTTTTGTTTCCACTGAGGTTCATCAACAAGAGGCCTTGGAAGCCGCTTTGGAGAGAAACCGTGCCTTGGAACTGGAGCTTGACTCGACGCGAAGAGAGCTGACGGCGAGAAAGATTCAACAGGAGAATTTAGAGAATACCAGCGAGAACCCGCGCTTGCGCAAAAAGTTGAACTTGCTGGGCCGCAAGAAAAAGGGAGCCGACGTGTCGGACTCCAAACTGCTTCTCGCGGAAGACGCTGTTTCGTCCAGCAGTGCTACGATGGAGGTGTCTGCGACGGGGCAAGTCGATGGACTTTCGTTGGAGCAAATCTTGAAGCTTCACGCCGAGACGGTGGCCATGCGAAAGCAGTTTGAGCTGCTACAGAAAGCAACGGCGGATCAGCTTATGGCTCTTCCAGGCGATTCGCAGCGGTGGATTGAACAGATTTCCGAGGCTCTTGGTGCCTCTCAGTCGGAAGCAGTTCATCTCCGTGAACGGCTCGCTATCGAGGGTGTATCTCGCCGCAAGCTCTTGTACGAAGTTCAAGATCTGCGTGGCGTCGTGCGGGTCTATTGCCGTGTTCGTCCAATGAGCCGTGGCGCACTAACCAAGTCGGCGCGACTGATTTCACAACCGTCACAAGAAACACTCTTGCTTCACCGCGAAAGGTTTGCCGTGAATCAAGACAATCTCGGACCCATGAGCTTTGACTTTGACCGTGTTTTCGACCCGGAAACACGGCAGCAAGACGTCTACAGCGAGATTGAAGACGTTTGTCTTGGAGTACTCGATGGTTACAAGATTTGCATCCTGGCGTATGGGCAATCTGGGACCGGAAAGACGCGAACGCTTCTCGGAGACGTCAAGCACACTGTTATTAGCCCAGCTGGCAAGGACTCCAAGGTTCAAATAGAAAACCACGGTATTCAGTTGCAAGCTTTGAAGCAGCTGTTTGCCGTTGCCGAGCACCGTAGCGATCGCTACAAGGATACAGTCTCAATGACGATTGTTGAAGTCCACAACGAGCGCCTTTGTGACTTGATGGCTGGAACCACAGCAGCAGAAGAGCGCGGCCGTATCATCACGGCTGAATCCAAGTCTCTCTCCCGCAAAAAAAGCCAACGAATTGGCGACGACGATGCAAGTTCGAGCAAGCTGACCAAATTGGAAATTCGCTCTGACCTTCACGGTGATACTGCTGTCCACGGTGTATTGTCGGTGGAAGTCGAGAGCCTCGAAGACGTCTGCAGGATCTGGGACGAATGCCTTGAAGGCAGAGAGACCAGATTGGCGGAACAGGGTCTGGATACAGCAGAGTACGAGGCCTCGAGCCACGTTATTGCGACGATCAATGTGGTCTCGGCCAACATTGCGACTGGTCACGGAAGTGTCGGAAAGATTCAGTTTGTGGATCTAGCCGGAGCCGACCTTGTTCCCCGAAGAGCTAGCAAGCAAGCGTCTACTTCGTCGTCGTTGTCTTCAACGCCTGATCTCCTTTTATCCGGAGTCGGCAACACGACGGAATGGAAATTCAAGAATCGTTCACTCGATACTCTGAATGAAGTAGTTACTGCGAGATCGCAGTTTGTTCGCAAGGTTCCGTACCGTAACTCGACTCTGACGCACCTTTTGCGTGACAGTCTGGAAGCGGACACCAAGGTTCTTCTCCTGGCGTGCGTGAGCTCGGACCCCAAGGATATGCAGGAAACCGCCTCTACTCTTCGTTTTGCTTCTCGCATGCGGCGCGTTACGATTGGCAAGGCCACGAAACACACTGTTAGTCCTCCTTAAAGAAAAAGAAAAGACGACATACCCCTCAAAAATCAATCCACACTCGAATACCCCACAAGAATCAATGCACAATCAAAAGCACAACCTACATGATGCACTATACGAATGGAATAGAGAGAGAAGATTAAACATTGAATGTTACAAGAATTACATCTACTGGATTGTCATTATAGCTATACAATTGTACCACTCGCCTTAGCTCAGGTGTGAGTATAGTCTCTGTAGCTCTTGACACTCTTAGCTCTGTTACCAGAGCTGCCGCTAGCTCTGTACTAGAGTCGTGCAAGCTACTGTATGATAGCTAGAGTTCCGCGTCCCGGATGACTCGTGGTACCGGTCTAAGTACCGTACGGTAGCGGCTAGCCAGTCCAAGATGACTGACTCGCTCGACTCCAATTCGATTCCCACTGTGCTTCCACGTAACGGCGGGGAAACGTTTCTTTTTCTGGCCTCCCGGGTAGACGAGGTCGCATTTTGGATAACTTGAAGTATACTCTGACCCAGAGTCGAGGTACCGGTAAGGTATACTCTGCCTTCTCCGCTGATTTTAGAGCAAACTTAGAGGTTATGCCTCCCATTGATATTTCTTAGGTATTTTGGAGAACCTGACCAAGTCCTATGTAAATGCCTTTTCAAGTTTTAATTAGGAGCATCGCTGACACTATTGCTTCAACGGTTCTTGGGGATTTGAGATTTGAATACCGTTTCTGATTCCATCCGAAGTCCTCGAAACCGAATGCGAAAAAATAAGATAATAACGGGAAGACAGCTGGCATTCGGTCTCTTTTCACTGACTTTTGCAGGCAAATGAAGGCAAGAGGCCCCTTTCGATCGCTTGCGAAACATGCTTTGCACGCAGAAGGAGCGCTTTCGAGAAACACTCTCTCCCCGTGCTTACATACTTCCCCCTTTCGCCTTGAAGTTTGACAAGCCAAGCCCCCCCCCCCCAAGCCTCCCTTCAAGCCACCATGACTTCTACCATCTTCAACACCATGGCATCGCAGCCCTCCTCCATGCCCCAACCAAGTCTTCCGCCACGGTTGGTCATCCCCAAGCAAACAGTCTCCAGTAACACTCGCCCTTCCAACAAAAAGCCTTCGAATGGGTTTTTGGAGCCTGTTCCGGTAACACCGGTAGACCGCTTGCACACCTTGTCTCCGACCAACAACAGCGAGCGAGTGGGACGCTGGAGTGATCACGAACATGAAGTCTTTCTGGAAGGACTGCACAAGTATGGAAAGCAATGGAAGACAATTGCCAACATGATTGGAACCCGAACTGTGGTGCAAGTGCGAACTCACGCGCAAAAGTACTTCCAGAAGGTTGAAAAGACCAAGATGGAAGCTCCCAAGCTCTCGGCGCATCAGGCTCCCGCCAAGTCTGCCATGGCGCACTACAACCACGCGCAACGCCCAAAGTCGACCAGTGGTAGCAAGCGCAAGTCATTCGCTTCCTCCTCTCCGGGCTTTCGCAAGAGCAAGCAGATCAAGTCGACTTTGACTTCCTATACCTCCTCTGCAGCTGCTGCTGCTGCTGCTGAAGCTGCTGCTCCTTTGGCAGTTCGCAAGGTGTCGCTGGGAAGCGTGAGTCCTTCTCTGGAAGCCATCGAGTAAGTTGAATTCCCGCGGATTCTTGGGCGCAAATTGGTACCATGCTGAAATGTCTCATTCTAACAACCGCACCTCTTTATTTCACTCGTTACAGCCCCAAGACCTCCCTCGGTCCCTCCTCTGCCACGTCTTCCGAGAACTTGAGCACCGTTTCCCCCGTGGGAGTCAGCGAGTTGGACTTGCTGGAACCCTCCTGGGCCACTGATGCCATGTTCCTGACGGACGACTACGCCGTTATCGACAATGACTTGCGAGAAGACCCCCTCGAGTGGCTCATTGACGGTGGAATTCACCACTTGCCAGAGAGCAGCCTCACCAACGCCCCCATGTTTCCAGAGTTTGGATCCGACGAGCTTTCGTCGGACATTCACTTGATGCCCAACGCGGTCAGCAACAACGACATGCTCAAGTTGGCTGCTGGTGACATTGAAACCAGTCTCCTCTACAACATGGCCGACCCCAAGGTTACGGCAGAGTCCCTCTATTTGGGTGAAAGCATGTAAGCTTTGCTCTTTATCCTCAACGACAAGGACCAACCATTCATCAAGACACGCACAGCCTACTGCCACTACTATTAATTTTTAATACACTCGAGAAAAAAAGAAAAAGACCACTCCCACACCGCCGCTGCCATGCACCCTACATTCGTTACATTCGATATTATTATCATCATCACTGTGCCGTCCAATACGCTGCACGGCACAGACAAACAAAAAACAACACTCCTGTCGATCGATTCCATCATTCCCGCAACTACCGTTGTTTGGAGAGTCATGGGTGTCGGTTGACGGGCCGGGGTAAAATTACATTTTAGCATGATGCACAAGTTTATGCTACGATTATCAAACAACGTCTTTCTAGTTTGTTCCATTTTAGAACAGTCCATAGCCTTGCTCTGGGAGATGCGTACAGGCGCACTCTAGTTTAGTTCTTGTCGGCATGAACGTAGTCTTCAAAGAGGAATTGGTTGATCTCCTGTTCTAGTTTGGTCTCGGCTCGAGCCACGGAAAGCGATCCCAAGCTAATACCAGCCACCACACCCACCAAGACGCGCAGCAACCTTGGAGGGGTGGACACGACTCGAGACGTGGGAGCTAGGACCGCCAACGCCGTCACCGCGGTACCTAAAGCACCTTGCAACGCCGTCTGTAGGACTTTCATCCAGACCTTTCTAGCGCGTGTCTTTTGCAACGCCCTAGTGCAAATGGGACAATGGACCGTGTGCGTATTGTAGCGATCCAAAAAAACCGATCGCGCCGCATCGTCCCCGTACTGCCCCGAACCGACGACCGCGTCTGCAATGTCGTCGAGACCAGCTTGCCGCGTCTTGGCGGCGGCAGAATCCAAGAAGCGTCGGTAGGCATTCAGCAAAACATCGGCCGAGCTGGGTGTGGAATAGTCTTTATAGCTCAGGCCAGCTTCCCTCATGCGGTTGCCTTGCTTGTGCAAAAAGATGCCATCTCCGTCAAATATTTTGTGCGAAATCATGTGCCCAGCTGATCTACGCGGATCAAATAGCTTTTTGATAATCGTCGTTTGCAGGCTCTTGACCCACGTGGACGGTTTGATCGCAGTACCCAGGCGCTCTTTTAGAGGAATTTTCGGTCGTTCGCCCGTGGGTGGCAAAAGGGACTCTACAACATTGTAAAGAAAGACGCGACTCCGGCCCTCTGATGTTGGACAAAAAAAGAGTTCCACGTGACCAGCCTTACCTGGCCCTCTCCAACGACGATAACGGACGTGAGACGCGGCATAGTAGGCAATTGTAGTCGTCCAGCTATCCGTGTTGCCCGAGTCGTCTCGTGCGCCAAACATTTGTAGCATGGGATCGTGCTGGGCGGCCTGCAGAATCTCCGCCTGAAAAGTTGGCAAAACAACACCGTCCTTGGACTTGTAATCTTGCTCCCAAGCTGCATTGGTCTCTTTCTCTGCAAGAGACAGCATGCGCGTGGGTAATTCCTTGCCTAGTTCACGACAGAGACCTCCCACGGAATGATGCGCATAGGGCAAATGAGCCAGGTCCAACAGATTTTCCACTAATATTTCTGCCCCGTACGGCAAGTCTCGCATAAAACAAGAGTCCTTGCCAAAATGATGAACATAGCGATCCAGCAATGGATCCACTGGCAGTGGGACCTTTGTAGAGATCTCGATAGTCTCTGGATCAGTCCATACCCATAGCAGCCCAGCGCGTTCCCGTGTTGGGTACGCCATCACGCCTCGAGCCTTGTCGACACGGTCGGGTTGCTGGGGAACCTTTGTTGCACAGCCAGTTCCATCAAACTCCCATCCGTGATAAGCGCATTGCAACCTACTGGATGATCCATCTGCCGAATGCAAGACGCGACCTTCCGACAATGGCGCGAAACGGTGACTGCAGCGATCATCCAAGACGGTCCAGCAGGGTGGTGCACCGTTGTCTAAGCCTGCTTGGTTCCAAACAGCCACCAAGTGCTTTCCCAAGACTTGCAAGCCATTGGGTCGATCTGCATCGAGAGCGTTGAGAGCAACGACAGGCCACCAGTTTTGGTGGAAGGGGCGAAGACTGCTGGGGTCCAGCGTGGTGCTGGATACTAGACCCGTATCCACAGACTTTGCGGCGACTGTCACGAAGGAGTATCCTTGCCTTTGAAGGTTATTGGATCCTAGTCGGCTTCTCGGGACGCTCGAAAAGGAGGTCGCGTCCTTCAACAGAAGTAAGAGGACAACGTAGCAGACAGAGCCCATCATGGTGCGGCAAGGAATGTCCGCCATGCAGATCTTGTGACAGAAGAACAACCAATATCCAATATTCGAACGCGATCTTTCATCGGACGAGCAATACAAAAAGCCAGAGTAAAGATATATAGCGCGCGAAACGAACGACAAAGAACTTTTGAAATCTTTCGAGCAAATAGACTAGACTACCGTACCTTACCGCTAGTCTACATGCAGCAGAATAACACAACATAAACAAAGTGACGAGAGCGTCC
>Ga0307978_1002072_pt1 | contig 14405 bp, 12 predicted proteins | sample OrgLakmetage1056_FD_203151 | JGI IMG/M metagenome (GOLD analysis project Ga0307978, IMG submission 203151) | Saline water microbial communities from Organic Lake, Antarctica - #1056 | ecosystem: Environmental > Aquatic > Non-marine Saline and Alkaline > Saline | place: Antarctica: Organic Lake...
GATCGTTCGATTTAAATCATTTCCTATCGGCCTTGTGCTAAAAGTCGGCTTTAATCAGTCAAAATATCAATATATAGACATTTTTATATTTGGAGTTATCGAAGTCAGTGTTTAAGCTTCCGGATTTTGGTCGATTAGGCCCACTTATCACAGTGCTATAACGGCGCCCTCCAAAGGCAGTGGTCACAGGTTCGAATCCTGTCGGGCGCGCCATATTGTGTAACAAAACCCGCCACTTACGGATCATGCCGAGTGGCGGTTTTTCGTTGCAGACTACTCTAGGTGACATATAGGTGACACTCGGGGGAGTTTGGAACGTCAGATGACAGTCCACCCACTCACACCACGCCGCCACCTACCCTCGCTTCAGCAACATGAGAACCTGGCGCAACCGCTAAAATGAGCATACTTCGGAATTACGGGTTTCCATGGTAACCACTTTTGGTAACCAACTCTGGTAACCATCCAACATCAGCGATTTTCGTGGATACCAGCTTAGATAACTCTGTTTTGGATACCGTCGTATATCTTTTCCAATACCTGTGAGCTTAAGAACTCGGATTTCCTTGGGAACCTCATTAGAAACCACTTCAGACTCCCACTGAGTTCCAAGGATAAAATGTTAGGATTTCCCTGTTAACACCCCTGTTAAGTGTGTCGGCAGTTTGGCCAGCAATCTCAAGAATACCAAGTTAGGCGCTGAGTCTAGCAATGAGGGCCTCTCCCTGTTCTTTGGTAAGTAAGACCATGGTTTTTCGGAAGTTTAGGTTTGACCTTGTTGCATCTTTACAAGCTTTTGCTGTAATTGGTTTGGTAGCACGTACAAAATTATTAAGCTTCCTTGAGTAACATTCATTTTTATTGCCTTCATGGTCGCGCTTAATTAGCTCTTTGCCTGCAAAGCCATAGCCACAGATACCGCTGCCACTTTGGTACAGTAAAACGATATCATTTTCTTTTAAGTAAGCTATATTTTGTTTCCAGTGACTGTAGAAGGCAGCTGCTTCTTCGTTCTCAATCATAGCGTAGTGATCTGACTCCGAGTTGTTGTAGTTTGTGTTGAGCATAAAGTAGCGTACTTCGCTTCCTATTCTCTCAGAGTCATCGATTTCCATTGCTTCTTGGGATTTAGTGTCAGAAATCTGCCTCTCAAGCTCCTCGATTCCACCATGAATAAAAGTTGTTATAAGATCTGAGCGTGTTTTTTCTATTGCGGCTGCTAATTCATCGATAAGGTTAACGGTAATGCTAGGAAGCCGCACAGATAGTAGCTGAGAGTCGGAAGGTGTATTGATTAGGTTTTTAATGTGTGTCGCGAGTGACATAAGCAGTATCTCCGGTACGAACGGTTTTGGCCAAAGGCCAATCTGTATGACGTATCGTATTACGATATATCTTGTATGTCAATTGGTATTACACGACCTCAACGTGCCACTTAACTATCGGCTGCAAGGCGCCCAATTTTCTGCCGCTTCGCGGCTCCAAACCGGCGCGTGAGCTGGGCGTTGACCACGTTTTGGTGGCCGGGGATGAAACCGGTCAAAGCGTAATAATCTAGGCCTTAAACTAGATCAAATCCCAGTCACTCACTCCCTTTCTCCAAAACCAGCCGCTCAATAGCGTTATCCGTCCGGTACTTGGCAATGCTTCACGTCGACGTCTCTGGCAACTACCTGTTGAGCGGTGTCGAGTTCGACGCCGAACGACACTCTTGGTCGGTGGGTGTCTCCATCACGGCTGTGCAATGTGACATTTACACGTTGATGGTAGAGCATGGCGTGAACCAGTCGTCCAAAGCGGCGTGGGTCAAGGTTACAGCAGCCGAACGAGGCCACTTCTTTAAACGGAGCCTCCAAGTAGGTCTTTTGACGCGTAGGATCTGGGCTCAGCGAACGCAAGATGTAAACCTTATCAAGGACGGGACAGGGGCATCAAAAAAGCAGTATCTTTGGAATCCGTTGCCGATCACCATGGGAAAGCGTAAATGAATTCGCTGCGTGGAAATTGGACCGAAGTGCCTACTGACAAGACGAATCTTGTCAGTCTGCCTCTTGTTAGTTTTTAGGAAAAATATCCATTCAGCTTTGAAAATGCTCACTTCATTGAGCTTTCATGAGGAGAAATTATGAGTACAAATCCGCGTAAATTTGGGAGAACAAACACCGTCAGGTTGATAGTCAGCGTTGAACAGGAGACCGTATCTTTGATCGATCGCCTTATGCACGCAGGCCGTTACCACGGACACCGCAACCGAGCTGAATTTGTGCGCCAAGCTATCGAGAATGAACTAGCACGATGCAAGTGGATGCGTTTGGGTGAAGGTCAGTAGTGATGGTGGCGCGCTCGGAAAAGCAAAATGCATTCAGGCGCGCCATCGGAGTTTCAGTTATTAATTGGGTGATCGCACGCGCTTAAATATTTCCTCCGCAATGTGTTCATGAGCCGCCGTCCTAAACTGCTTATCTGTCATCACACGGGAAAAGATTTCTTCATTACCTTCCATGCGATTGATAAACAGCTCATCAAGCATGCGATCGAGATAGGCGGAGAAATTAGGCAGGTTGTTGGCCCTGGCAGCTTCAACAATTTTTTCATCGTTTTCAGCACTGGAGCGTATCTGATCGAAGAACAACTGGTCAGCATCGGTAAAGTCAGTACCGAAACGTTCATTTAGCTTTTCAACCAGCGAGGATAGGGAAACTGGCTCTTCTCGAACGCCGCTGGTACCGACATCCGTCGGCCCTTTTAACGGGTAGGCCTCACCTTTACCCAGATCAATTGAGCCCTCTGTCATTTGCTGCAACCGGAAATAGCGCAGAGCGACTTCGTCATCGAGAGCAAAGCCCTGGCCATCTCCGGGCGGGGGTAGTTTGGCGATTAGATTGCGGACAAAGGAGTAGAGCTTTTCAAGTTCGCTGTCCTGATAAGGAATTATCTGTGACAAAAATGCGTAGAGGTTGCGGAAGGCCGTCAACTGACCGCGGAATTCTTCACGCTCTTCTTCCTCTCGCGCAAAAAACCTTTCGATCACGGCATCGAGTACAGCATTCATGGTCTTATGGTCGGACCCCGAGTGGTCGCGTTTGCTTCGGTACCAAACAGCAGCGAACGCATTGACGTCGTCGGGGGTAAAAATCGCCCACTGTAATAGTTTGTGCTGAAGCTGCGAGAGTTGGTGAGGCTCGGCATTCTCACCGATTGTTGTGGCTTCATAATAGGGTTTGAAGGCCTGGTAGATGTCGTCTTCTTCGTTAGCGAAATCGAGCACAAAAGTTCTCGCCTTGCCCGGTGCCATACGGTTAAGGCGCGATAATGTCTGTACAGCCTGAACACCGGCCAGGCGCTTAACGACATACATGGTTTGCAGCAGCGGCTGATCGAAACCGGTTTGGTATTTTTCTGCCACCAGTAGCACCCGGTAATCGTCCCGTTCGAATGTTTCCGGCAGCTCACTCTCGGAAAGTCCGTCATTCATTGCTACTTCGGTATAGGACGAATCCGGAGTGTCTGGGTCTTCTACTGTGCCGGAAAACGCAACTAAAGAACGAATACCAGTGTAGCCGTTTTCTTTGATATAGCGGTCGAAGGCAAGCTTATATTTCACTGCGGCGAGTCGGGAACCGGTCACTACCATGGCTTTGGCGCGACCGCCCATTTCAGCCATCACATATAGCTTAAAATGCTCCACAATTACCGATACCACTTGGTCAATATTGACCGGGTGTAAGTCCATATAGCGCGCCAGCGCCTTAGCCGCTTTTTTGCGCGGCACTTCTGGATCATCTTCTACTTGTTTGATCAGTCCATAAAACCGCTTGTAGGTGGTGTAGTTCTGTAGAACGTCCATAATAAATCGTTCCTCTATTGCCTGGCGCATAGAGTATTCATGGAACGGCGCAGCCCCAGAAGGACCAGGCTCATCAAAAAGAGCTTTGGTCTTGAATTTGGGCGTGGCAGTAAAGGCAAAGAAACTCAGGTTCGGCTGTCGTGCACGCTTCAGGGAATCACGCAGAATGGCGGCCTTGGCCTGCTCGGATAGCCCATCGTCCTCATCATCGGACAACTGGGCGGCAATCGCCGCCTCGATACCGTCTTTGTTCAGCATTCCCCGCAACTCTGTGGCCGTCTCACCACTTTGCGAAGAGTGCGCCTCGTCCACAATAACGGCAAAGCGCTTGCCCACCGTACCGATCTTGACGCCTTCGCCCTTTTTTTCCAGCGCCGAAAGCGCCCGTGAGATGAAAGGGAACTTCTGCAAAGTGGTGATGATAATGGGTGTGCCACCGGACAGCGCCTGGGCAAGCTGCTGGGTATTCTCGTCGATCTTCTCCACCACCCCGGTCTTGTGCTCAAACTGGTAGATAGTGTTCTGCAACTGCTGGTCGAGCACGCGTCGGTCAGTGACTACCACCACAGAGTGAAACACCTTCTGGTCCTCGGCATCGTGCAGGCTAGCCAGACGGTGCGCCAGCCAGGCAATGGAGTTGGACTTGCCCGACCCGGCCGAGTGCTGCACCAAATAATTATACCCGGAGCCTTGAGCCTGCGCATGGGCGACCAGCTTGCGTACCGCATCGAGCTGATGATAGCGCGGAAAAATCATAGCTTCCTTGCGGACGGTGCTTACGCCCTTGTCGGTCTTGACCTGGCGCTCCTTCACCTCCAGGTGCATGAAGCGTTGCAGGATATCCATCAGACTGTTTTTCTTCAGCACCTCATCCCAGAGGTAGTGGGTCTTCCAGTTATTCTCCACTGGCGGGTTGCCGGCGCCATAATTGTGCCCCCGGTTGAAAGGGAGAAAAACCGTTTCCTTGCCCTTCAGACACGTAGTCATCAATATCTCGTCCGGGTCCACGGCAAAATGCACCAGCGCACGCTTTTTGAAGGCAAACAGCAGGTCCCGTTCATCGCGGTCCTGCATGTACTGCTTAACCGCGTCCGCCGCGCGTTGGCCGGTGAGCGGGTTTTTCAACTCCACCGTGGCCACTGGTAAGCCGTTCAGACTCAGGGTGACATCGATAATGCAGCGGCGATTCTTGCCGTCAGCCTTCTTCATCACCGAGGTAAAGGCCACCTGTCGCGTAATGGTCAAGCGATTCTTGCCATAGGCCGCCGCCGCTTCCGGGTTCATGCCGGAATTGGGGCGAAAGTGTGCCAGGCGAAGGGTCTTGCCATAGCACTTGAAGCCATAGCGCAGCACATGTAGCGTGCCCTTGATCTCCAACTCCTTGGCGAGACTGTCAAGCACCGTGGCGCGGGTCTTGTCGCCCAGCAGTGCTTGCAACTGCCCCCATTTGGCCGCCTGACTGTCTTGCAGAAATCCGCTCACGTCCTCGGGGAACATTGCCAGTGCCTCGTCATAGGCAGTCGCTTCGCGCTTTTCATACCCGCCCGAACTGATGAGGCCGGCTTCAATGGCGATTTCAAAATCAAGTTCGGTATGGCCAGTCATAACTATCCTTAAACCGTTTTTATCGAATCATTTTCAAGGTCATCGAGCCCCAGTTTCGTAAGCTCATCATAATGGTAGTGTCTTACCGAAGGGTCTCTCGCCAAATACTTGTTCTCGGCGTCAAGATAGAGGCCTGGGTTGTTATTCTCAGTTAGGACAAATTTCTTTAGCTTTAGTGGTTTTTCGTCGCCCGTATACTGATGAATAACTTTTTTTAAGCATGCACACCAATGCGCCCCAGACTTCAGTTGATCAATAATTGATCCTGCGTCAAGACTCTTTGTTTTGAATTCAAAAAGATACGCCGTAACTTTTCGGTTGAAACATTGAAAAACAATAAAATCGCAACGTTTTGACCACTCTTTGCCATTATTATCTAGGAAATCGAAAAGTGGATTTTTCCTTCCGTCTAGTTTGATAGCAAAAGCTTTCCCTTTATAAGGGAGCTTCACAATACGAGTGGATTTTTTGGTTTCGCCTTCACGAAAATACTTTTCCTTTAATACGATTTCACTCGCGTCGCCACGGTGCACGATGTATTCATCGCTAAGGTAGGCCTTGATGTGGTCGAAATAACTGGACACGTCAAGACTCATGCAACAGCTCCTCAATGCGGCCGGTTATTGCGGAAGTGATTATAGCAGCGCGGTACTCTGACAGCTTGTTGACAGATTCCAAGGCCTTTTCTGCTTGCAAATCGGAGTTTCCGTTCACTCTGTTTATGTATTCAATTATCTCGATCTGCTCATCAGTACTTGGCAATCCAATTCTAAAGTTTTTTAGGTACCTTTCAGGCAAACGCTTTTGCCCACCAGAACCATACATCTCTGATTCACCAATTTTAGCAAACGGATAGGACATGGATATATAAAAAAGGTATTCCGATAGAAGATTTTCATGCCCGCGCATCACGTGCAATTCGGTGGTTCCGAATGCCACTCCATTTTTTAAGCCGCTAGCAAGAGCACCTTTACCGTTCTCAAAACAAGGAGTAATTTTCGCTATAACGACATCGTTATCTGCGAAATAAGTATATCCATCAACAACATCGGCGAGCTCTTTTTCAGTCTCAAGATCAAGGCCACCGTACTCTCCAACAGCTTCCATCGGAACAAATGAAACAAACTCATCATCTTCTAGTTTAATTTCACGTTTGCTTGGATTCGTCAGCATAGCAAAGCGTAACCGCTTGCAATCCCAATGCGCCGGAATATCCCCAAGCCAGTCGACGCCGGAGGGTTTCATGGGAGCGTCGGGGTTGAGGCCCTTGGAAACGGCGCAGGTGATCAGGGCCTGGCGCTTTTCGGCCAGCCGGTTCAGCAAGGCACGCTTTTTTTCTATCAGCCCGTCGATGCGCGCAGTTTTTTCATCCAGAAACTTGGCGATGCGACATTGGGTTTTGAGGGGCAGTATATTTACCTTGATATCGAGGAAGCTGCCGAGATCAAGATTTTGAATCCCCGTACTTTGTTTTAAGTGAGGATAGGTTCCCCGCCCATTGTATATGGCTAACAGCAGATAGTTTAGATACCTAGGATCGACTCCTTGAGCAGGGCGGCACCGCGCAAGAAAGTTCGAGGTAAAGCTGGGCTCATCACCATCAAAGATGGCGGCTCGTCCCACTAATTGCTTTTCACCACCCCCAGATTTTTCAATAATGATGTCACCGTAACTTAGAGAAACCTTCTCGAAAGTCTCGCTATCAATGGAGCGCAAGGTTCGCTCACTATTTTTCAAGCGTCCTAGCTGGCCATCGAAGTCTGCCGCCCTTATGCAAATCACGTCGCCGTCACCGTTAGGCTCTGTTCCCCAAGCTCCATTCTTGCAGCTTGAGAAAGCCCATTTCAGCCGCTGGAACTGATCTCCTAAGTCGAATATCATTTCACCAATCCCTTTAGCAAACCGGCAATCTCCCCTTCCAGTGCGGTGATCTCCATCTCGATCTTATCTAGCGGCCGCGGTGGCTTGTAGACGTAGAAATGCCGGTTAACGGGAACCTCGTAGCCAATTTTGGTCTTGCTGTAATCGACCCAAGCATCGGGCACATGTGGCAGCACCTCGCTCGTCATGAAGGCTTCAATAGCCGCCCTGAAGGTTTCCACCAGCTCGTCATTTGGCTTGTCCGGGCCAAATTGCATGGGCAATGGTAGCTGGGTGCCTGCAGGCAACGGAATGTTTTCCGTGTCGCGCAATTCGCTGTCGGGTTCTGGCCGGCCTTTGCTGTCTCGGCAGATCTCCGCATGGGGGTCGCGCTCGCCCAGAGCATTGAAGATGGACTTCTTGATAGGCGCCGGGAGTTTCAGCCCGGCCTTCTTGGTAGCCGCAGCCAAATGGGCATCGAAGGTAGCGCGGTCATTGTACTGGCCGTTACTGGCCAGCGTCGTCAGAAGGGTGCAAATGGACACCTGAAATTGGCGACCTTCCTCAATCTCCTTCGCGGCGAGAGCTTCGTTCTTGCGTTTTTTGGAGGAAGCGAGGCTAGCAAAGGCGGTCTGATCTTTCAGCCGGGCTATGCGCTCAGACGTGGCCGTAAAGTTCATGCGCAAGGGGCGCTCTACTGTGACCTTGAGAAAGCCAAATTCGCGGTTTTCAAATATGTGGGAGACCACGCGGGTTTCCCGCTCGCCGGTCTTATGGTCCACAACCACGTCTGCCGCCTCGCCATCCCGATAGTTGCCGTACAGGCGGGTCAGGTCGCGGATCTGCTCTTCGGTGATCTCGTTGCGCTTGTTATTGAGGCTCTTCGTCATGCGCTGGTAAAAGCGCGAGCCGTCGATCAACTGGATCTTGCCGCGTCGCTCCGGGGCTTTTCGGTTGGTGACTAGCCATACATAGGTCAAGATGCCGGTGTTGTAAAAGAGTTGGTCGGGCAGCGCAACAATGGCATCAAGCCAATCGTTTTCGATAATCCAGCGGCGAATATTCGACGGGCCGGAACCTGCATCGCCGGAGAACAGCGGTGAGCCGTTAAAGACAATTGCAATCTTGGAGCCAACGGCGTCCTCATCCCCTTCTTCGTAACGATGCATCTTGGAAATCATGTGCTGAAGGAACAGCAGCGAGCCGTCATTGATGTTAGGCAACCCGGCGCCGAAGCGACCGGAAAATCCCATTTCCTTGTGCTCTTTCTCTACGACGTTCTTCTGATCTTTCCATTCCACGCCAAAGGGCGGGTTGGCTAGCAGGTAATGGAATTGCTTACCCTCGAAACCGTCGCGAGTCTTGCCGTCACCCAAGGTGTCTCCAAGTACGATGCTGCTGGTGTCCTCGTCCTTGATAAGCATGTCCGAGCAGCAGATAGCCCAAGATTCATCGTTGTATTCCTGGCCGAAGAGCGCAAGGTTAGCCGCGTCGTTCTGACCAAGGATGTATTTTTCTGACTCCGACAGCATGCCGCCTGTGCCGCAGGTCGGGTCGTAAATGGTGCGATAGATGCCTGGCGTATAGACATCCTGCTCGCCGGTGTAGACCAGGTTGGCCATCAGTCGGATTACCTCACGCGGTGTGAAGTGGTCCCCAGCCTCTTCGTTGGCCTGCTCGTTGAAGCGCATTACCAGGTGCTCGAACAGGTAGCCCATTTGCAGGTTGTCGATACGATCCGGGTGCAGATCCACCTCTGCCATGGCCTTTACAATGGTGAACAAGCGGTTGCTGGCGTCAAGTTTTTCGACTTGGTCAATAAACTTGAAACGTTCGAAAATGGCGCGAGCGGTTGGCGAAAAGCCGTTGATATAGGCCACCAAATTGGGGGCAATGTTCTCAGGATCGCCGAGCAAACGCTGAAAAGTAAAGGGGCTGGTATTGTATAGCGGTTGCGTGCGGCTTGGGTCCGCCGCCTTGCCTAACATACGCTCCATAGCGTTTTCCGGCGTTCCTTGCGCAGACAGCTTCTCGTATTCCTTGAGCACCTTGTCTCTAGTGGGTTCCAGTACACAATCGAGACGGCGTAGCACTATGATCGGCAGCATCACTAAACGATATTGCGGCGGCCGGTATGGACCGCGAAGTCGGTTGGCGATATCCCAAATGTGACTTTTTAATTGATCGTGTAGCTGCAAATTCATTCTGGGTCGATCCTTGTTAATAACGCGGTAAATTACCGCTTTTCAGGCGTGGGCTTTAGGGATACCGATTGGACATCGTTGAGAAGGCCGCACCATCTTGATAAAAGATGAGCTTAACTTATTAGGGGAGGTAAGTTGGCAGGCAGCCGTCTTTTTTTCAACAACTTTAGTTCTAGCGCAATAGAGCGCGAGCTGCGTATCGCGCCCGAAGTTTTCCCAAAGCTTTCAGAGTCAATTTTTCACCTCTTCTCATTAGTTTTTTAGCACTGAGAATGATGATTTAGAGACATGTACATACATTCGAAAATAACGTTGAGTCTGAAGGCTTCGCAAAACTTTCTAAACCGGCTCCTCAAGGCAGTTTTGGCATAGGTTGTTTTTCGAAGGCATCAAGGGCCATCTGAGTAGATGTCTCGGCCAGTTTGGACTTGCGATGGAGCGAGGCGGATGACAGCTAAAAGTTTTTGCTGGGCTATAGAATTTTTTTTAGGTTATCGGTTTCTTTTGGATGAGACTTTGGATGGAAAAACAAAAAATTAATCGTAGATATTGATTTATATTGCTTTTTTGTGGAGTCGGCGAACCCCCGCCTGGGCAGAGGCTCGACCAGATAATGAAGGTGTTTCGGTGGTTTGTTGCCGGCAATGCCGGCGTTACGTCAACACTCTATCGAAGTCGCTACATCACCTCCACTTGAGCATTAGGCCAGCGATCCCTGACAGACGCGGCTACTTCATCACACGTCCTGCAAGGGGAAAGCATCGTCATGGCCTTGCCGTTGACCCTAATGTGCCAAGAATTAAACCCACCTACCGGCGTTAGCTCCCTTAGCAACTGGGCTTTGTGCTCTTTGATCCAGACACGAATCTCTGTGGTGATATTTCGCGTAGGCTTAACTCTCACCTGCTTATCATGCACCAGCTCAGCGTATAATCCGTTATCCTTGAGATAAGCCAACCCAGACATCAGAACACTTCGCCGTCATCGTCGAGCAAAGAAACTTCTTTGTATGAAGTCCTAGAAGTCCCAACGTCCCAACTTTTCGGGGTGGATTTGGGACTTTGGGACATCGGGGACATTGATTTAACCAGTTTTTTCCCTATCCGCCAGCGAACCACGCCACCACTGCCCTTACCCAAGCACGTGCACTCAATATCTAGTTGACGAAGGGCGGGCGCTGCGCGACGCATAGCATCACCCAAACCTTTGGCGCTACGTGGCCAAGCGTCGCAGCCCCTCGGCTTGTAGTCCTCTAGGGTCAAAAGCCATTGTTTAGCTGGAAAGTCGCGTACTTCGCCAGGATGTATCTCGGCCCATTCACGAATAGCAGTTGCCACTGGGCTGTTATCGAGAGTCCGCTCAAGCCCGTCCTGACGTGCGGTATTGAATTGCGCGGTGAACTCGCTCGGGGCTTTGCCCATAGCCATAGCAACAGCCATGCCGAGATAAGCGAACTCAACCAGACGCGGACGCTCACCCGCCGGCAGCGTCATTTCTGGCAGGTAAGTGAGCGCCTTGGCGGCGATATCTAGCAGACCACCGATAATGCTCGCTTGGTTGGCTTCAAACTCAGCTTCCAGTTTGTTCTTAGCCTCGGCGCTCTTGATCACCGGCATCTCGATGGTCAGGGCACGACTCACTAGATCTTGTTGAGTCACGGCAGCAACTATGCCATTGAGCACAATTGGACGCTTGAGCGAGATAACTGACTCATCGCTGTCTGAGTAAAGCTTTCGCTTAGCGAAGCCGCCACCTGTAGCTACCACGCACATAGCGTCCTGCAATGGTGCGGGCAGGTGGCTGACGTTCTCGATGCTGACGATGTAGTTCGCGCCACCTGTTACAAAAAGATCCTCGGCAGACTTCGGCACACCACGCAGATCAGCAGAGTTAGGGTCGATCAGACGACGTATTGCAGTTTGTGCGGTGCTTTTGGCACTACCATGCTCGCCCAACAGCTCGAGAACCGGATACGGTGTATCAGGCCGTAGACACTCAACCAGCCATGCAATGACCAGCAAACGTGCGTTCTCGGGCACATTAGCGATATTCCATAGCAGCTCAACATCGCCACCGTGCACCGGTTCAGGCAGTGCCATGGAGCTATCCGAACGGCAAAACATGAGACCTGCCTCTTCAGTACTCCAACGGCCAGCTCGAAGACGAACGGCGCGACTGCTGCCGGCAATACCTAAGTCGAGCCAGTAGTCGCCTTCGGAACCACCGACACGGGTATTCACAGTTCGGTGCTCCTTCATGGCTAGCCCTTCAAGGGTCATGCGGGCTTCGCGTAATGACTGGTCACGAACGGCTTTTCCTGTCTGCTCATAAAAGGTAGCGGTTAAGCAGTTACGGTATGCTCGGCTAGCCAAGGAGTGAACTTCACCGGTCTGCCAACTCTGGGCGTAAGCAATGTCGTTACTATCACAAAATAAATCGTTGCAGGTGAGCACGAAAGCAACGATTTTGTCGGTTTGGGACTCTCGCTTGTCCTCGTCTTCATCGTCCTTAGCGGGTTCATTTACGACCGCCTGCTCCTCCAGCAAATCATCCCCACACTCCCTAATCAGCGCCAGCAATTGCTCCTTATTGCCGCCAGCGTCGAGCCAGTCCGATACGTCACCCTTTTCTGGTAGGCCAGGCAAACGTAGGACGCACACTTCAGCACCAGCGGCCTTGAGCGACTGTCTCGCCTTGCGGACATGATCGAGCCCAGCCTGATCATTGTCGGGTAGGATGATGACGCGACGACCCTTGAGATACTGACTATGAGCATCAGTCCACTTTCCCGCGCCACCGGCGTTACAAGTGGCGAGCAGGCCAAGCTCTTCAATGCGCATAACGTCCTTTTCACCCTCCACTAACAACACATCACTCTTGTCTTGTATTTCGATCTTGTCGAGGCGGTATGGAATAGCGGTGTCGATACCTTTTACACCTAGAGCGCATCGACCACACTCATCAAAGTGACCTTGCCGAAAGGTCTTAGGCTCGAAACGAGCGACGTAAAAACGCGCACTGCCACTCGCATCGTTGTAGTAATATTTCGCTACCTCGATAGGTTTTGCAGGACGAGGCTTCTCTTTTCTCTCCTTATGGCCATGATTTTCGAGCCAAGATAGTTGACCAGCGCGATCAGACAAGCTGGTTTTATGAGCAATAAGATCCAATACGCCACCGCCGACCTCTTCCTCATGGGAATACCAGCAGTTGCTCGCTAAGTTCACCGACATCGAGCCGTTGTTGCCAAACTTCAGTTCATGCTGGTTACTCAGCTTCAAATTGGGCACGCCAAGCAGTTGCCGAGCTACCGACTCAATCCTAAACTCGGTATACTGAACTTGAGCCGCCATGCTCGATACGTTTTGAAAAGCCCGCCCCCGAGCGGGCTTTTTCATGCCTGTCATTCGGCTCCCTCCCCCTCACGTCGGTCACCAAAATCACTGACGCACCGCACCGACCAGCGCCAAATAACTACAAGGGTGTGAGCGAGCTCATACATGACGCTGGCCCTCCAGTGAGTCCAGGTGACGGGTCTTATTGATTTGGAGTTTACGCATTGCCTCGGCAGCTTCAGCCGTGCTGGCATAGCTATCGCCATCCGTCAGCCAGTCGAGTAGATCCTTCAGGCGATAGCGAATCGCGCGGCCACGGCGAACAAAGCGCGGCGCAGGCCGGCCTAGCAGAGTGCCTGTGCAGCGTGATTTGCGAGCAGTTGTGGGTTGAGCGGCAATCAGGTAAGGGAAGACGACAGACTCGGGCAGCTCAATCAGTGCTGGATCAAATCCATCGTGGTACTTGGCCAAAGCATTGGCTAGTGTGGTGGTGTGGTGGTGTTCTGTGTTTGCCATTGGGGGCGCCCTTGTTTCTTGAAGTGACGCCACCAATACTGTCTATAAACCTGATCACTATGTTCCATAAGGAATCGTCAGCGTTCCAAATCGAGTCAACTTGTCCCACTGCTTCTCTCTTCCCTAATAGCAATAATTTCCTTAATAATGTCGGCAACGGGGTCCTTATCCATTTTTCTACCGTGACGCTCAATGATGGTCTGCAAAATGCCAGCCGCCTTGTAGGGTTGGTAAAGCACTTTCTCATCCAGCACATCAAGAACCAGCCCTTCGAGTAAAGTCAGATATGAGGATCGACGACGCGGGTGGAGAGTCTCATTTCCATTCAGAGACTTGAGCTTTTTTATCTCCTCTCGCGCCTTCTTGAGTTCGCCGTTCTGACTCAGCCATGCTTCTTTCGCCTTCTCAATTCTGGCCTCGTAAGCACTTAAATCTGCCTGTAAAGCACGAAAGGAATCAGCATTTATAGCTTGATGCGTGCCACGCTCGACTTGATCGAATAGAAATGGCGGCTTCTGCCCTGGATAATGCTTTTGCATCCACGCTCTCAAGTCATTGTGTCTTACCGTTCTTCGATGCACTGCAACATGCTCCCCTTCAGGAACGATTTTCCCATCGCGCCCATGCGCCAACTCTTTATTTTCGATTGCATCCAGCATTTTCTCGCAATTTATGCGCAGGCAGGGCCAGCTGGGAAACATACTCACACTAGGCAAATCCTCTACACCTAACGTCTCTAGAATTTCTGTCTCATAATCAGTTAATCCACACCACCTCAACGCCACCTCGATGGCGTGATAATATGATTTCTGCAAACTACTGCAGCTATTTGGGTCGTACCCTGGCATCTGTGCTTCTCCCTACACTCCCTCCATACGAAACGGCTGGCCAGTGCAGTGGGGTTGCTGCACGTTCGGGAGCTACCCTAGGCCAGCCAACTTGGTCAGGCTTGCGCTATCAGCGCCACCTCTATCTAACTACCTGAAACGGCGCATCAACCGTTCTCATCTCATCATTTCTATCAACCAGCTCATTTGT
>Ga0307978_1002085_pt1 | contig 14347 bp, 14 predicted proteins | sample OrgLakmetage1056_FD_203151 | JGI IMG/M metagenome (GOLD analysis project Ga0307978, IMG submission 203151) | Saline water microbial communities from Organic Lake, Antarctica - #1056 | ecosystem: Environmental > Aquatic > Non-marine Saline and Alkaline > Saline | place: Antarctica: Organic Lake...
CGAGAGCTTCGAACCACGAGCTCGCTTTTGTTCATGTACTCTAGAGTAGAACTATCTAGAATGTAAAGCAGTAAACTAGCCTAATAAAATTGTATCAATGTGCCAACTAAGTCAATAGTATTTTTCTTTCATTCAGTCTTCTCGTGTAGTGTCAATCGTTTGTGTTTTCCGTGTGTATGTATTTAGTTGTGCCGGTATGCGAGTCGCTTGTTTAAGATTGGACAGTCGTTCGGTTGACAACCAGTGTCCAGACTCCGCACAAGAGCAATCCCAACGCAGCCCAAGTCTGCCAGTCTCGCAGGCCTTCCATCGGATCGTGCATCAAAATAAAGGGCCACGGGCATCGCTTGGCACCTTCCACCACCTTTGCTGAGCCCCCAGCTGATGGGGTTGCTGCACCCTTTTTATCTTGCTTGCCAACCAAAAAGGGGCATTCCGCCTCTTTTTCCGAGAGAGCTACTGCTGCAACATTGCCATTGGCGTAATCCATGACTTCCTTCAACGGTCGAACACTCGCACCGGGCACATTGGCAATCACATCCAGCTCTTCAAACAAGCGCATATTCAACAAGAATGAGACATTTGCCTCCGCAACCAGCTTGACCACTTGCTCCTCTGTCAACGGCATCTCATCCATGGCGTTTCGGTACATGTCTTTGAAAAGTTTCGGAGACGCGATGTTGGCAAACTCGTAAAACGCCAAACCATCCGCCTGTAGCACCAGTGCCCGTCGAGCCACGCGTGCTAAAATTTTGCCACCCGACAAGTCTCCCAGATACCGTGTATACGAATGCGCCAATAACAAGAGCGGATCATGCGTCGTCAAATACTCCAAGCGATCAATATAGTCTTGCACGGCGGGACTCTTCTCGTGCACCATGCCACCGTGCCAAAAGTCCATGTCTTCTTCCAGGGTGGCGGTACGTCCTAACTCGACAGGGAAATGCAACGTGGGAAAATGCACGGGCCCGGCCTGATCGAGGCACGCTTCCAGCTTGTCGTAGACGTGATAAAGCATGACAACGAGTTTGCCGTAGAGTTCGCGATCGATCTTGCCTTGAATAAAGTTGGACACAAAGTGAACGTCTTCAGCCGCTTGGTGCGACACGGCCGTGCCAACTTTCAAGGCGTGTGCCAAACTCGGACGCGTGCTGCTGACAGCGACTGGTGCAACAGCGACAGGTGCAACAGCGACAGTAGGTGCGAGCCCCTCAATAATGTCTTGCTCGTCGCCATGATCACTCTCGTCTTCCACCAATCCTTGTTCCTTGGCCAATCGCGCCATAATAGCAGCCAGCGACCAGCTCTCCATGGCTTGAGTAAAGGAGACATACTCGCGTTGCATGGCCGGTTGGACCGGGCAACCTCCCGGCAGGTGATAATGGGAATCGGTATTCTCTTGAATCTGCGCTTGCATCTCGTGCAGTCCTCTCACGACCTGGTAAAACTTGCCCGTCGGCTCAAAGTGCGACGGCGGAATCTTGGCCAGCGTTTCCTTGACCTTTTGCGTGTCCTTGAAGGGACACTGGCCTTCTTCAAAGGCCGGGCAGCTCTTGACGGCCGTGATCATCAAGTCGTCGCGCTCGTCGGCACTGTGATCGCTAGTACTCGCATCGTCCTGCAGAGCGACAGCGTACGGACAGTGGGCGGTTGTTGTTGATGAAGCAGGCATTCTCGTGAATGGAACAGAAAAAAGAATTCGATCGATACGAATGAAAGCAATGGGCGAGGACACGACTCGACTTGCTTCTTTCTTGCTTGCTGATGCGCTTCTTGGGTGCAAGGGCGGGAGGGGTGGGGTGGGGTGGGGTGAGGATTGTGTGTATGCTTCGCTGTAGGGTGCTCAAAGTCGTCTCGTTCGCTGTTGTGGAAGGATCGGGAAGAATGGTGGTGATGATGTGCGTGACGAGCACGGTCAGTTTCAGTAGTCAGCAGTGCCCGTTTGAAACGGAACGATTGATTGGCGCGTGTGGCATGCGGCATGCGCGTGCAGGATATTTTAGTACTCTTGGGTAAACAGTCTGTCTGTCCACACTATCGCCTTTTCAGCAGAGAATAATGCTACCTGCGTCTAGTACGGTACCGGTGCTCGTAGACTAGAGCAGAGGCTCTACAGTACCGGTACGGAAAGCACAAGAGATAGAGCTAAATGGTACCGTGGACCGTGGACTTGTAATACAGTACGTTATTTAGCTATCTTCGAACTACTCAAGTCAATAGCAATAACAACTTAGCGTAAGAGAAATTACAAGCAAGCAAAGTGGTCAATACTTACTGCTCCACCATTGAGTCTACTTGGCGAAAGTGTTTGAAGAATGCCTTGAACAGGTCGAGTCCACTGGTCAAGTCGCAAACACCCATGGTTTCTCTAATGGAATGCATGGACAGTTGGGGACATCCCTGAAAATAGAAAAAGAGCATTTGTTTGTGTGAGAGAGCGTAGAGGACAGTTGTTTGGAATGCACGCCACATATACGTACCATGTCAATGGCTCGAATTCCCGTGGCCGAACTTATAATGGGACCAATCGTCGACCCGCATCCACAGTCTTGTCGGACAATGAATTCTTGGACCGGGGGTAGCCCAGCTTGTCGCGCAATTTCGCGAATCAACACACCCGTGACTGGTGTGGTAGCGTAGCGTTGGTTGGAATTGCGTTTGATGACCATGCCTTGGTTCATTTTGGGTTGATGATTCTTTTCGTGTTTGCTAGCATAGTTGGGATGCACCGCGTGTGCTTGGTCCGAGCTCAAGACGAAACTCTTGCGCACGCAAGAATCGTACACGTCCGCATTGGTGGTTCCGCTGATGTCTAGAGCAAATGAAATACGACGGACGGCTTCTCCCATGATTGGAGAGCCAGCTCCAACGGCAGAGCTACTTCCCACTTCTTCGTGATCATACAAAACCACCATGGAAATGTCCTCGTCGTTAACCAACAGTCCTTCGTTGACGTGATCCACCAAGGCCTTGACGGCGAGAAAACAACTGGCCAAGTTATCGAGTCGCGCCGAATGCACAAACTCGGAAAAAACTCCACCCAAAGCAGCTTTTTGTACATCAAAGAGGCTCAATTCAAAGTCGACAATGGATTCAAGAGTCACGTCCAGCTCGGTCGCTAACAACTGCAGCAAGGCGGGTTCTTGGTATTCGGACCATCCGTCCTTGGTATATTCACTTTTGGCCGGTTTATCACCTTTTCCAGTCAAGGCTTTCTTGGCTTCCAGAGCCAGAATCGGACTGAGATGATCTTCCTTGTTAAAGGTGAAGCCTTTGCGTTCCTCGGCCGATTGCAAGTGAATCGCAAGATTTGATATCCGGAGCAAGGCCCGATCTATCTTGACCAGTTTTTGTTCAATCTTGTCGGTATCGCTATTGCGCACCAGCACTCGTCCCGAAATACCCAAATCACGATCAAACCAAGTGTGCCACAATCCACCACCATAACATTCCACTCCAATCTGTAAACATCCAGACGCGGTGCGCTTGGACCGCGGTTTGACGCGGAGATTTGGAGAATCCGTGTGACCACCGATGATACAAAAGCCGTTGCCAGACACGTACTTGTTACCGACGGTAAAGGCTACTAGAGTGGACTTGTTCCGAGTAAAATAGTACTTGCCTCCTGGTTGGAGGTTGCCTTGATAAGGTTCTGCGTCGGCCAATTGGACAAACCCGGCGTCATTCAGCATTTCGACGGACGTTTGAACGGCGTGAAAGGGATCCGAGCTGGCGTCAAAGTAAGTCATGGCCTCCTTGGCTAGCGGCAAGTGATCGGCTGTGTAACTACTTGTAAATGGAGGCATACTCCCTGCGGCCAGTGCAACGACCGTCGGGCCGAGGAGCAGGAGCGAAAGCAAACAAGCGATGCATCTTGGTTGGAGGGGCGACATTATATTATAGGAGGTCGTGAAATTAAAGTAGTATAGCTGTATGGTAGCGAGGTTACTATTGTGTTTGCGCTTTTATCTTCTCTGTTCTCTGTGGTCGCACTCTTGCCTCTTGCTGCAATGGTCAATGCTGTGAGAGTGTAAGATCTTCGCATGGAAATACGTGTAGTCATCAGGAGGATTTACCGAAACGGACAAACGTCATCGTCATGCATCTTCGATCGTTCGTGTAGAATTTCTTCTGAAACGTGGCTCTGGAGCGTCAGCCTTTCCCGAGTCCTGTCATTATTTAATAGCAATAATGACCTGCCACGGATGATCCTAATAAGTATTTTTCTCATATTTAACGTGTAGAGTTTCACGATCGAGGCCAGCTGTGACATGTTTTGTTTAAGCACAATTCATTAGGTAAACAGAACGGGAAGTTTTTGTTTGCTCGAAAACGCCCGTTTTGTTCTTTTCTGTTCGCCTTTTGCCTTTTGCCAGCACATGTTGTCAATAGCAGCGCTATTCATTCTGCCGCAATCTTTTCTTGACGCCAAGACGAGAGTAGTCAACACCTCTGAGAAAAGCCAAGGAACGTAGTGTAGTGTTAGTACGAAAAAAGGCTCTTTACCATGGACCATTCCGAATCGGGCAGTAGTAGCGACCAACCGCGCGAACGGCAGTCGACGAGGAACAACACTGCAATGAGACCAAAGGCGGACTCTGCTACATCTTTGGCGACGTCAAGAAACAAGCCAACCGTCGTATTAGATCGGGATGATTCGACCACCAGTCTCGACGCGTCAAGTCTCAGGATAGACGAGACTCCACCGCCACCGGTCACGACACGACCGGCTCCACGGCAAGGCCCATGGGCGTCTTCGCCACACAATCATAGTTCTACCTCCCTTCGTCGACCACGCAATGCCTCCCAGAGTTTGAGAGATATTATGAAAGAACAAGGCCGGGAAAGGCAAGGAGACGGGGGATACGCTGCTGCTGCTACTGCTCAAGCAGCTTTGGATGACTTGAGGTTTGTGGAACTCGCTCAGGAAGAAGAAATGATTCGACTCGCCATGGAACGATCGATGAATGACAGCGTCAAGGCGAGCCAGTTTTCAGACTTTAGTCTAGATTCGGCCGTTGCCAAGAGCGTCCCAGTTGACAAGAAGCGGAAAGAACTCGTGGTCGATAGTCCATCTGCCACTACGGTGCGATCTCTTTCGAGCAGCGAATTGGTGGAGGGTGCAGGTAGATCGCCGTTGGCTCACTCCCCTAGTGCTGTGCGATCTCTTTCGAGCCGACAATTACTGGAGAATGTGGGCAGATCATCCCTACTTGAGGGACGATCACTTTCGAGTAGGAGACTCAATGAAGCTGAGGATAGCAATTGTAGAAGCTGGAGCTCTGCTGCGCACCTACCCCTACGGCCCTCGTTGAAGAACGCCAGCACGGGTAGATTTGGGCGGCAACGACCAGACGTGTTGGAAAGTTATCTACAGCAAATGTCTCAAAGATCGCTCCTCTCTCAAAAAAGTTCCACCGTTTCTAATCCCCTCTCTATCGATCATGAAGCCATTGACGAAGATGATCTCAATACAATGTTTGACCTCGATCCTGTCGATCCCCAAACTACAACCGATACCCATGAAGACATGTTTGATTTGGATCCGGATTCACCAACACGAACGCCGCAACTCGTGGAGCCAGTTGACGAGGGGGGGTCTGTTTTGCATAGCACTTCCGCTCCACCTTTTGTTACAACACCCGAAGCAATCATGTGCGCAATTCGGACGCGACTGGATCCTGAATGCCGATCATTAGTTTGTCCCTCTCGTTCGAGCGTTGCGACCTTGCCTGTTGCGGGTGGTATCTCTTCCAACAATGAAACATTTCAAAAAACTAGCAAGAAGAGACTGGCGTGTTTGGAGGAAGTCGCCACGCATCTGTCCTCTCAAGAATTAGTGGAGATTGAGCGAACCTTGTGCGAAGCCGACTGTGGATCGTCACCAGCTGACAAGAGGGGTGGTTCCGAGATAGCAGCTGGTGCGGTGGCGTCGAGTGAGGTACCTCCGCCGGTACCGGCTGCAATTGCGATTGTAAGTTCGGTGTCAAACAAGTATGATTGGAAGGGTGCCGAGGACCACTTGACGGAAGAAGAACTGCGACAGATTCAGCAAGCCTTGCACGAATCTGGTAATGTGGAACAAGCCGAGGCAGACGGTGAAGAACTGAATAGCAAACGGGCGTCCCTGGCTGCACACGGTACTTCAATTTCCAGTTTTGATGCAGCAACCATTGAACGAGCTGTGCGTGAAGCAGATATAGCCGAAGAGCTCCAATCCCTTCAGCTGGCACTACAGATGCAGGAAGAAGAAGAGAGTCAACACCGAGAAGGTATCGCGGCACGCCGGAGACAAGGCAATGTGCGAACCTTGACGCGTGTCGAGTGGGATGCCGAGAAGAGTGGGCGAGCGGGTGCGAGTCCACCACGAATGCGACACTCTCGGGAGGAAACGGGAGAGATTCCTCCGGCTGCTGGCTTTCGAATGAACGCATCAAGGACTCAAGATTGGGCAAGACGAGATCAGAATTCAGTGGTTGGTCCCAACAACGAAATCCGTACCAAGCATGATGCAGATCTGGACGGAGTGGCAAATGCTGAAAGGTTGGGACTGGAAGTTACTGACCACTGTTCTGTACGCGTTGGGAACAAGGCGTACAATTCTTTCATTCAGTCGACGCGTAAGCCACGCAAGGGCTCTTTGGCGCAATCGTCTAGAGCGAGACATACATCGGACCTTGATGACGATAAGACTGAAGAGTCTGGAGAAAGTTAAATAAGCCTTATTGCTCTATTCCGTTTAAGCAACCTTCGCTCCCCGTTTATGCTCTTACGATCTACAAGGATGTCGAATTCAAAACTAAGACTCCTGTAGCGATCGTTGCAATACAGCTGCCACCATCTCTCTTTCCATGCGTAAACTCTTGGCATCGTCAGTCTCGGGGCTACCTCTCTTGAAAGCTGCTCCTTCCTCGCATTTGAATAGTTCGTTCATCTTCCTTGTCGTTCTCGTCAACAGCATCCTCTAGAAATGAGTCAGTTTTACCCCATTTACTGAAATGGCAACTCTGGGTCCGACGAACTTTCTGTCTTTCGGACGGATGCGATGGAACTCGACTCTGCTGACGAGTTAACCCGTTTGATTCTATCCGACTTGATGACATCCTCTGGGGCCGACCGTGAGTGGATCTCGTTGCATCGTGTAAGCTTCGTTCTAGTGCTAGTGCCATCATTTCGTTTTCCTCCTCCATCATGGCGGTCTCCCAATTCGACAATACCGCGTTGTGAATAGCACTGACCGTTTCGGCTCGTTGAGCTTGTTGGACAGCTTCTCTTATTCTAGGTGACGCCTTGGAGGAGCTTGTCGGCGCTAACAAGCTGCTCGAGCGTGTCTGCTGTGGCTTTTCGAATAAGCAAAGTTCTGCAATATCCAGTCCGTCGAACAAGTATGAGTGCGATGGGGTGTATGCAGTGCCTGGACCGTGTTCGTCCTCCTGCACTTGTGGCTTGCGAATTTCTTTCACGTCAGATCCCTCATGAGAACCAGCATCAATCTTGAAAGTCAGAGGTGTCCTTTCCCGTTTACGAGATGTCTCTGCTTCCCCTTCATCATGATCCAAGCTGGCGGACTAGAGCTGAGATCGATTGCATAGGGTCCTCCCATTGCGCCTCTGGGTTTTCTGATGGTTGAATTAGGCATGCACTTTCTTTAATGAACTCGGTATCATCAAAGGTCCGGGAGGTCCCTATCGTGTTTAGATGCACCACCGATCGTTCTTTTCTCAAAGGAGTCGAGTTATCTCTTTTCTGTGGCATGCCCCGGCGAAAAGACGCGACCGCTAGGTTTCCCCGTCGCAAAGAGCCCTGATGCGTGTTCTCCTTGAGAAGAATGGGAAGAATTCCGAGTACCACTGGAATGGCGTTGTTGGGTTCTGGCAAGAATGTACGTCGCAGCATTGCTTTCCTCGCAAAAAGTTTACCAAAGCGAGTGCCATTCCGCTTGGACTTGGCTGCCTCTGGACGCATGGTCCCCTGTTCTATGGGGCTGCTGTAGGGTAAAGAGAGATCCATCAGGTGGTGGGCATGTACGTGGACGCGCTGGTCTGGCGATTGGTTTAGTGCAGAAAGCCGATTAGAGCATGACTAGAAAGCCGATTAGAGCATAGCATGACTACTGTATCACTGGAGGGAATAAAGAATAAAAAGTCTTTGTATTTTTGTACGTACGAGAGCATAAAGAGTACAAATACCGTACCAGGTACAGTCCAAGTATACATAGTTCTCATTTCGCTAATTTCTGAAATACTTAGACTGCTCGAAAATACGACACACGCACATTATAACACCGTACAGGTAATCTGTTAGGTACGGGACCATAACTTGGGATACAGGCATGCATGGGACGGGAGCAAGGATTGGCTATGGTGTTTTGGATTGACCCTTGCGGTTCTTCCGCTTTGACCAAACACAACGTAGGAAACGCTGTAATGGTACCAGATATGGAACCGAGGAACACCCTAGAACATAAAAACGACAGAGCGATTGATGTTGATGTGATGCATGGATCGATCCGAATGAAGATTCAAGATACCCTGAGGCACGTCTGGACTGGATACTGCAGGTGTATGAATAGATACCAACTGCTGTCACAATAAGCGAGACCATGACATCCATGAAAGCATCGTTAGAGGCGTTGCGACAAGCGGCCAAGGCCATTGCACCCCACATGCCCCCGACGCCACAGTATCGCTGGCCCGTTCTGACCCAGGCCTTGAACAATATGGGTGGCGCTGGTGTTGTTGGTACTGCTAAAAAGATGGATGTTGTCGTCAAGCACGAGAATCATACGCCGATTGGCGCCTTTAAAGTCCGTGGAGGTCTCAATTATGTGAAACTTTTACTCGAACGAGAAAGTGGTAGCAACAAGACGGCGGCTGTGGAAGGCTTGATCTCGGCAACACGGGGTAATCACGGTCAGAGTCTGGCCTTTGCTTGTCGAGCTGCAGGTTTGCCGTGCACCATTGTGGTTCCGTATGGTAACGCCATCGAAAAGAATGAGTCAATAAAAGTGCTGGGAGCCAACTTGATTGAACACGGTGCGGACTTTGATGCTGCCAGACATTATTGTCAAGAATTGGTGGAGCAAGCTCAAGGTAGACTCCATTTTGTTCCCTCGTTTTCACCGGAACTTATCGCTGGTGTGGGCACGTACGCAATGGAGCTGTTTACGGCTGAACCCGACCTGGATACCGTCTACGTTCCCATTGGCATGGGGTCGGGCGTTTGCGGCTTGATATCGGCCCGCGACGCCTTGGGCTTGAGTACCAAGATTGTTGGTGTCGTGTCCGACAAGGCCGATGGTGTCAAGCTGTCGGTTCAAGCGGGCCACGTGATCGCCACACCGCACCCGCCCGATACGTTTGCAGACGGCATGGCGGTCCGCGAGGGACATCCAGATGCTTTGAAATTGATATCCGAGGGTGCCGATCGGATTGTTACCGTGACTGATGACGAGATTGCCGAAGCCATTCGCTTGTATTTCCGGGCCACACACAATGTGGCGGAAGGAGCCGGAGCATCCCCGCTGGCCGCGTTGATGCAAGAGCGAATGCTGAATACGGCCCACTTGGACGGCAAGTCTGTAGGTGTAATCTTGTGCGGACAAAACATCGATAGCTCCAAGCTGGCACAGGTCCTTGCTGGACACACACCCGATCCGTGAGGCTGTGTGGGTTGCAATGCTGTCTATTGAAGCTCAAGAAATGACAGCCACCATGAAGGATTTCTGGGAAGGCAGAGACGATTTGCGTTGCAGTCACCAATACAGTACCAATAACCTCTTCTGTCTATGGATTCCTCGAGAGTATGTTACTAGTAAGAGAAGTCTTTGGATCGTTTTGCTTTAGCTACTGTAGAGGCTTTAGAGAGTTTTACCTGTACAGTACCGATACGTACCGTACTCTAGCAAAGCACGAGCAGCTCACAGAAGAGACAACGGTGGTTACCGTAGCCCTATCCTTACTCGATTAGATACGCCGTCGACAAAACGGACGACCAAATATTCCAATAGCGACGACGATGACGAGCATGTATTATCGGCAAGGCTGCGACTGATACTTTCTCGAAATACATAGTTTGGGTGTCTCGACTTGAGCGAAGCAGTGCTATCTCGAATCTCCCATCTCCCATGGAAAAGAGAATGTCTGGTGGGAGTAGATTGAGTGCATAGGATCGATGACGGACTCCTCCAAAAAGCCAAAGAAACAGGCTAATACCTCTGGTGGGGGCTTTCGGCGGGGTTTCCTTTTGGCGGCTCCCCGCAAACAACGAAGCCAGGTCAAAACGTCTCCGAAGAAGAAGAAGGTTGTTCTTTCCTCGAGTTATTTGTTGGATCTGGAGCAAGACAAGCCCAACAGGAATGCACCGTTTCTCATGGTCGATAACGACGTAGTCGCCGCATCTAGCAACGATGGCGGCGCGTCTTCTGCAGGCAGCAACCATGTCCAGCCGCCTTTGTTCCAGATCTTGGATGTGAGTGCAAACGATAATGACACCGAGGAAGGAATTGGATTGTCGGAGGTCTCGACCAAGCCTCGACGTTTGCTGATTGAGGAGCTATCGGACCAAGAAACGGCAGCACCATTCAAGCCCGTCACAATTTCGAACAGCCCAGTAACTAGCGAGAATCCCGACTCTTTGGAGCAACCCGATCGATTGACGAGTTCCTCGCTGATACAAGAGTTGGATACCGTAACACCATTGATTGTGGAGACTGTGAGTGCAGAACAAGCTTCATTGGACGTAACTGCTGTCATTACTACCGATTTTGACACGTTGAACCAAGAACTCGCTCGTGTCTTGTGGCGTCTGGGAAAAGTCAAAAATCGACCCAACCACGTCAACCAATGGCGATCCATTGCGCAAGAGTTTGCCACGAGTAATGTTTTGGCCACAGAGCGACAATGGGTCGTTGTGTGGGAGTCGCTTTTGGATTCCATTTCGCAGTCGTCGCGTGCCAAAACGGCGGAACTTCGTCTGAGCGCCGTGCTGGCCGAACATGACTGGGATTTGCTCATTTCTTTTCTACGACCAACCGATAAATTGTCACGGTTGCGGGCAATGGGCGCTCTTTCGGTGGTCGACTACTCGATCGATATGGGTGTCGACGAAAAGTCTCTACCACGGTTGCTGGACTCGGTACCAGTCATTGCCGCCATTGCTTTGGGTGCAGCTCGGGCAAATCGATCCGTACTGGCGCAAAGGAGCGTTGAAACTGTCCTTGAGGTGATAGCTACTGTCTGCAATGCCGTCTACCAGCGTTCTGTGACGACCGTCAAGTCGCTGACTCGTTCTCTCTGGATCCAGGCCCCAGTCGTGAATCAATTGTGGACCTTGCAAACGACGTGGATCGAACAGTCGCAGCTTCACAAGAAAACGCCATCTAGTGACTTGTTGATTGTAACGGACGAGCTGAGGATTGAATGTCGACTGGTAGTGCTGGATGATTGGCGCCGACTATTTGCTCAATGTCAAGAGTTGTCCAATCGACTGACGCGGGATGTGAGTATCATCAACGACACACGCGACGCGCAAGTGGGAGAAATATGGTCCAACCACCTCAGGGGCTCTAGTTCAGACGAGTCTACCAGTCCCATTGGTGGCCTTTGGCAGACGGTGGGTAGGGTGGATCACGTTCGTTGGACGGTGGACGAGATTGTTGCTCAACTGGAGCGCGTCCTTTTATATGAACAGCTGCACAATGGCAGAGCAGAAGACTCGATTGGTATAGATTCCAAACTGGGAGGGATTGCAAGATGTATACTGAGAGGAGTAGCGGCATGGCTTGGGCAGCGAAACACTGATCCTCACTTATTCCGACAACGGCTTGGCCCGGCAGCAGGTATCTCTGTCCAAGCGTTGCGCTCTAAAGCTCCTGATTGTGATGCGTTGGCGGCAGTCATTCTGTGAGTCCGATATCGTTATATGCGGGTCTGAGCTGTGAATAGCTTCAGTCAATCTAACCTTTTTTGCTCCTCCTTTCAATCTCTGCAGGAAGGCGATGCAATAATCATGCAGCTTGAAACGTTGCAGCTTTACCCGCCTTGGATGGGCTGGGCAAAACTGCAAGATACAGCGAGTACCTCAAGCGTAACTCCGGGGATCTAGCGCCTTCAAAAGCGTTACATTGGATGCTTATTAGAGGCTAGCTAGTGTAGATGTAGTGCGACCTAATCGTACAGTACCTATCGTACGTACGATACGCACGAGTAACTAAAAAGTGGCACAATCTACAGTACTCTTTGAAAGAAGCCAACTCCTCTCGCGCGCGCTTCCGCACATTCGCGCCCGATTTTTCGGCATGCCGCGCTCGTGTTTTGGAGGGAACTTTTAGAGGTTTCGGGCGCTCATTATCTCATTATTATCGTCGTCGACCATATTCTTCACCATGACGAATGTACCCCGCGTTCCGGTCAGCATCGCGGTCCCATAGGGTCGCCTTGGTCTCCCGTTCGGTGGAAGCGCCCTAAATCCCTTTATTTGGATCGATGGCGTGGATCCAACGGGCCCCATGGCTGGAAAGCTCTTTGTGGGCGACTGGATGGCACGCTGCAACGACAACAACCTGGCAAAGACGAGCGTGGCATACGTGCAAGGCCTCATCGTGGGAGGCGCTCAGACTCAAGGACGCATCTTGACAGTCCTTCGGGCGAGTGTGGCAATGCCGGCGCCTGTCGCGACCCAATCCATGATCACGTCGAATGCCTTGACAACGAATGGCAGTATCGGCAATGGCAACAGAGCGAGCGACAGCAGTGCCATGCCATCGGCAAGAAAGGCTCCTCCTGTGCCAGTCCCAGTGTTAAAAGCTGCACCTGTAAGCTCGAACTCGAACGCTGCTCAAGAAATTGTGCCGGCGAGGAATCCGAATCCATTCGGAGCCTCCTCGTTCGCTTCGGCCGAAAAGCCACCGCCTGCCATTGCATTGGATATCGAACAGACTGCAGTAAAGGATCCGGTGAATCCTCGTTTGAGCAGAGTTACTCCATCTCCCGCCGAGTTGGCGCAAAAGCTACTTTCTTCGTCGCCTTCAATGGCGTCGATTCAAGTTGCCGTCCCTAGTACAATGGGCGCCACTCCGTCTCCAGTGGTGGCCCAAAAGCCGCCACCGTCATCGTCACTGGCTTCCACGCAAGTAACGGCTTTAGCCACCAAGGCTGCTCCAATCGACCCTGTGGTCGCGTAAAACCGCCTTTCCATCTCCGTTACAGCCCCACCAGGGCCATTGGGAATATCGATTGCCAGCGCCATGCCCGAGACTGCTTCGCATGTACGTTTTGCTGTTCACAGCCTTGCAGTCCCTTGCCTCCTGACTGCCGTGACACTAACAGAGCTGACTCTCACGCATACATCTCACTTTCTCTCTTTGTCGCAGACCTGGATTTCTTGTATTGATCCAGTCGGTCCGCTGGCGGGCCAAGTCAAGGTTGGCGATTGGATTTCTCGCGACACTAACAGAGCTGACTCTCACGCATACATCTCACTTTCTCTCTTTGTCGCAGACCTGGATTTCTTGTATTGATCCAGTCGGTCCGCTGGCGGGCCAAGTCAAGGTTGGCGATTGGTTTCTCGCGTCAACGATTCCTTCGTAATGGGCGCCACATTTTCCCGTGTGCACGATCTGCTGGTCAGTACGGCGCAGAGTCCGTCGCGGCTCTTGGTGGTGCTCCGCGGCAACGGGCCACCACCTGTAGTGCCCATGTGGGCCAATACGAAGAATCCAAAGGCCAAGCGACCTCTACCGCCTGTCGGCACAGCGTCGGCCCGTCCCGCCAAGCAGAGTAAGCCAGCGCCACTGGCGTCCAGCAAAGTTGCAAACAGACCCAAGATATGCGCGAAGAAGAAGGCCGTGGTTGGTGCTTTGGTGGTTCCTGATATCCTTCCAGCGCCTGGCACGGTCTGTAAGAACATGGCCTCTTACTCAACCCTCAACAACGAGACGCTGACTGGAGTCGCTGCCAAGCTTGGAACCGACTGGAAAGCAATGGCCGCCATGAAGCAAAACAAAGCTCGCTATGGTGCTCTCAAGGGCAGTACCAAGTCTCAGCGCAACACGCTGCTGGCTATCCCTAAAGCATACAGCAGATGGAAGATGAAGCAGCTCTTGCCCGCGGTTGAAGAAGAGCGGGAAGAGTGTGTTGACTGTGGCGTCGAGGACAATCCTGCCCAGATGCTTCTTTGCGACGGATGCGATGCATGCCACCACGTCGCTTGTGTGGGGCTGGTTCTCTTTGTCAGGCGCGGTCTGAAGGAAAGAATCTGGGAGGCAATGAACTTGCGGAACAACATCGACTTGAAGTGCAGTATGCCTCTCTGCTGCAAGAACCCATGTTGCCGTACGAAACGGCCA
>Ga0307978_1002090_pt1 | contig 14324 bp, 12 predicted proteins | sample OrgLakmetage1056_FD_203151 | JGI IMG/M metagenome (GOLD analysis project Ga0307978, IMG submission 203151) | Saline water microbial communities from Organic Lake, Antarctica - #1056 | ecosystem: Environmental > Aquatic > Non-marine Saline and Alkaline > Saline | place: Antarctica: Organic Lake...
TAAACGTTGTTTCAGTCCGCTTTGTATCGCTCATACTTAGTCTTAAAGACTACGTTTGAGCTCGCGTACAACTTTTTCTGCTACACTTCGCAATTACACCCCTTGGGTGCTTTAGATTTGTGGTGTGCTCGCTTCCTCTTTCGCCAAGGCTACGGCGGACATGTTTCGAGCGCTGTTGCGGTTTCAGATGGGCAAGGGCGTATTGAAGCCGAATAATGCCATCTCCGTTACACTACATCGGTTAAGCTAATGGTCAGTGAGAGCGGACACGCCAGTAGGTCGGAGGGACTTAACGCTCTTCAGGTATAAAATGCATTTTGATGTCTACTTCACCTGAATCGGGTGCGATCGCGTCGACGATCAACAAATAAGTGTCGGGATTGGGTGCATTGAAGCCATCGTCGGGCGGGTCTGCGGGGATTACCCGGAGCCGCCCGTCAGGGGGTTGCGTCATGCTGACCCTCAGGCTTTCGCCGTCTTGCCGCAGTATTGCCTGCCCGCCCCGAACCTTGATTTTTGCCCGGGTAGCCATGGTCCAGCGCACATTTGCGCCGGGCTCAAGACCTTGTAAATGATCGGTGATGGTCACTTCGTGCTCTAAAAAATCGAAGCGCCGAGTGACGGTTTCGGCCTGGCCGCCGAAGACGGGGGAGAGGTCGAACTTGGCACAGGATTTTTCGAAGTGAATGAGCTTGGCTGCGCCATCCACGCGGTGGAGCTGGTCGTCGATAGTAAGGGTGTTATGGCTCCGGTTATTGAGGCGAAAGACGTCCCAGCGGCGGCCATTCTGCGCTTTATCCCACAGACTGATGCCTTTCGACTCGAGTTCGTGGTAGCCTTGGTGGCCGAGATCGATTGCCCAACGCACGCCTTTTGCTTCGAGGACGAAAGAGCCGGCATCCATGTGTGCATGAGAGAGGCTGGCCCGGCCACCTTTACAGGCGAGGTAGAGGGCATCGGGATCGGTCCATGAGCTACGGAAGATGGCGACGGGTTGCTGGCCATCGCCCTTCCATGCCAGCGGTAGTGCCGGCGGCCCGCTATTTGTCTTTTTCTTCGACCACCAAAGCACAGGAAAGACGCCCGGAGATTTTGAATTTCCAGCATCGAGCCGCTGCTTTAGGAGCTTCCGCTGATCGACCATGAGTGCGGGCCTGTTCAGTTCGCGTGCGAACCAGAACATGGTGGTCTGCAGGCTGGGGCCTTCTCGGCCATCGCAGAAGTTGAAGAACTTCCCAGTCGGCCCGACTAAATGCATTTGAGCTTTCGCGCTATCGAGAAAGCCTGGCGTTCTTTCCATCTCCCAACTGGTGCCGAGTGCCGAGCGCACCGCTTCAATCATAAGGCATTGATAAATGGTGCCGTAGCTCCAGTAGCCCGGGCCTTCGGGATAGACGCCGTCGGGCGCGTAAACGCTGAGCCCGTTCGTTATGCCGGACCGGGCCGCTTGCAGTAACTCGCGTGCCAGCTCGGGCGACTCGTCGGCCACCGCTAGTGCACCCATCGTGAGCCCGCCGAGGCAAACCTGATTCCAGTTAATGTCTGCCGTGGCCCACCAGGCATCGTTCCGGATGTGTTCGATCCCGACTTGCAGGCCATGGCTGATCAATCCCTCCCGAATCGTCTTTCGTGACTCTTCGCTCAAGTCATGGTAAAGCCAGTCGTAGCCGATGGCGAGGGCGGCCGTCATCTCGGCGACGTCGAGAAAGTGCGATGGGTTCCAGTCGCTGAACTTCACGAGCTGATGCATTTCGGCCTCGGCGCGTTCAGTATAGCGCATGTCGCCCGTCAGGTTGCGCGCCATCGACCAGATGGAGATGCGACGCAGGGCTTCCCGCGAGACGGAGAGTAGACGTCGACCCTGCTTCCGGCGTTCCAGAAGCGGCGCTTCAAGGAGCTCGTCCGCCTCCGCTACGATATGCTCAATAAGTTGTGCCAGCAAGGGATCGGCCTCGGCCTGCTTCTGAATAGCAACCCAGCCGCCCGGCTCAATCAAGACGCGCGGATGGGTCGGCTCGAGCGTGGCAAGAATATCCGGAGTCTTTGCGAAAATTGAGCCAGGCAGCGTAAAGAGCATAAAGAGGAAAGCGGCCGCGATAATGTTGAGATATGCTTTCAAAGGAAATTTGGATATAGGTTTATTCGATTTCGACACGAGTTTTGATGATAAGTTTTAGGGAATCTTAAGTTGTGAGTGCTGCAAGTGGTAAGCCAATGTGCGATACAGAATCTGCACTACGGGCAAAAGAATACACCCTACCAAATCAACGCCGAGCAAGGTAGGCAGCTGAATCGTAATTTACTGCTGGGCTAAGAAGAGATATTACTCGCTCTGATACCAAGGCTCGCTGGCCAGCCATGCCTCCAGTAGTTCGGGCCAGTTGGCCGCGTCGCCGCGTCCCGAGAGCCCGAAGCCGTGGCCGCCACGCGTTGTTACTTTGAGAACGACTGGTACTTTATTCTTTGCGCAGGCACCAACAAATTCTAAGGAATTTTGCACGGGCACGGCGTGGTCGTCGGCGGCGTGAATGAGGAAGCAAGGTGGGGTGCTGCGCGAGACTCTACGATAGGTGGCAAGATGCTTAGCCAGGTCATCCGGGTTTTTTGGGCCAAGTAGATTTCGGCGTGAGCCGGCGTGGCCCCATGACTGGTCCATACCGATGACCGGGTAAACTAGAATTCCAAAGTTTGGGCGGCATGAGATTTTGCGTCCTTCACCCTCCAGCTTGTAGGTTTCGTTATACATCGTCACGCACATGGACGCGAGATGGCCACCGGCGGACGAGCCCATGACACCGATCTTTTCCCTGTCGATTTTCCATTCACTGGCATTCTTGCGGGTCAGGCGGATCGCGCGGCGGGCATCCAGATAAGGAGCCGGGTATTGCAGGCCGGCTTCAACCTTTCGGCTAACCCGGTATTTGACGAGTACTGCAGCGATCCCGCGAGCACTGAGCCACTTGGCGTATTCGTGCCCTTCGTGCTCCATGGCCAGACCTCCGTAACCGCCTCCCGGGAAAATGACAACGGCTGCGCCATTGCGCTTTGTCTCATCTGCAGGATAAAACCAATATGCAGGCACGGTGGTGTCTGTGAAGCTGCCGCGCGCATTCTTTACCTCTTTAATTTCGGGAGGATATGCTGAGCCCGGTGCGCCGTCCGGCCAGAGTGGCTGCCACTCGGCTTGAGCAATTGCTAAAAAGCTGAAGAGACAAGCGACGAGAGTGAATGGTAATTTCATGACTAAAGACTGAGGTTGGACTCTACTGGATCAAGAAGTAATTAAGGTAGGGAGGCATGCCCTCATGCCTCCGCGATACTTGCCAGGGTGGATCGACGACGCCGATATCCTCCAGTAAGTAGGGGTGGTGCTCGCGCCACCCGCGTTGCTTGCGAGGAGCCATGCACTTGCGTAGCGTTATCGTGTTGTCGAGGGCTTCCCCTTTCGGCATGCTCACGGCCTACGGCGAGGAAAGCCCCTACTTATTCCGCTTAGAAAATGTCCATTGCTTGTTGATGTGAGGCGGAGCTTCGTCGGAGACGGGCTGCTGCTCTTTGTCTGTCGCGAGCACTTCTTCTTTGGCCATACGGTGCCACTCCTTAGCCATACGTTCGACGATATCGGGATGCTTGCCGGCGAGGTTGTTCGTCTCGCAGCGGTCTTCTGTTAGGTTGTAGAGCTCCCATGCTTTGGAGCGAAAGCTGACCAACTTCCAGTCGCCGTCGCGAAGGCCACGGTCGAGATGGTGGAGAAGGAAAATCGGTGGACGCGTCTCCATGCCTTTACCATCGAGGATGGGTTTCAGGGAAATATATTATATGGAATATATTATATGGGGTCATTCCGTTATGTTTATAATTGACTCGCTCGATGCGCTTTTGGAAGCTGTTCTCTAAATGGCGCGGAGCTTACGGATTGAAAAGAGGAATGGTGTTTATCACGTGATCAATCGTGGTAACTACCGCCAGGACTTGTTTATCAACGAGGGTGCTCACCAGGCGTTCGAGCGTTGCCTGTTTGAGGCTTGCGAGAAGTGTGGCTGGGTGTTGGAAGGATTTTGTGTGATGACGAATCATTTCCACCTAGTGATCCGCACGCCCGAGGGGAATTTAGTCTATGGCATGAAGTGGTTGCAGTCGACGTTTGCAAATCGCTACCACCATTTTCGAAAGGTGCATGGTAAGCTCTTCCAGGGGCGCTATAAAAGTCTGATCGTGGAGGAGGAAAGTTATTTGGGGGCATTGCTGCACTATGTGCATTTGAATCCGGTGCGTGCGGGACTGGTAGATGTGGCCGGGCTAGGGGAGTATCGCTGGTCGAGTTACTGGTATTTGCAGAATCCAGCGAAGCGTCCTCACTTCATGGATGTCAGCGGGTGCCTGGAGGCAGCCGGAGGCCTGTCGGACGGCAGTTCCGGGCATAAGCAATACGCTGATTATTTGGCGTGGCTTGCGGCCGACTCGCCTGCACAGAAAGAGCTGATGTTTGATCGGATGTGCAGTGGTTGGGCGATTGGAAGTAAGGATTTTAAAAAGGGCCTGCTGGAGCAAGAATCTGAGCGGCTCAAGGCAATGACAAAGGACGGTGGTGAAGCATCCGATATAGCGCAGGCGCACTATGATAGCAGGGATTTACGTGAGGCGAATGAATTGAAGTGGGAGCTGTGTCTGGGGCGTGGGCTTGCGGAGCTGGGCAAAACAACCATATCAATTCGCGAAGATTTGAAGTCTGCTGAATGGAAGGTGCTTCTAGCTGCGGTGATGAAGCGCTACACCAGTGCAACGAATGTGTGGATTACCAGGAAGCTGAACATGGGTATCCCGCAGGCGGTGAGCCAGAATGTCGGCAAGTTTAATGCGGCTGGAGGCGAGAAAGATGAGCGCTACAAGAAACTGATTATAAGAATAACGGAATGACCCCATATGAACGATTGCCCGGGCAGAAGAGTGATCGCTTGACAAATGTGGCTACTGTGGCCACTTTTGCAGAATGAAAGTAGCGATTCGGGAAGCCAAAAATAGTTTTAGCAAGTATGGGAATCTCGCGCACTCGGGGAGCCGGATCACGGTGTGTAAGAATGGGAAGCCCTGGTTTGACCTGGTGCCTCACCGGTCGAAGCCGCGCTCCATCGAGCCACTGGCCAAGCCGACGGTCAGCGCGAGTGAAGCCACCGCGCCCGTCGATCCGCGGGATATTGAAGGATGGATTTGATATTGGACACCTGCGGTCTGCTTTCGCTTGCGGGTATCGCGGACAAGCAACTGAGCAAGGATTGTCTGGCTGCGATTCACGAGGCTGGCAGCGTTTACATTTCCTCCTGTAGTGCCTTCGAAATCGCTTTGAAACACAAGCGCGGTCAGCTTGATCTGGACAGGTATGAAAGCCACGATACTTTCTGGGAAGACTGTATGAGTGCCTATGCGCTGAGCGAGGTCCCGGTTTCGTCAGCGCTTTTCAGTGCCTCAGTCCGATTGCCTGAGCATCACGCCGATCCATTTGATCGGCTGATCATTGCAACTGCCATGATGCTGAATGTCCCCGTCATTACCTACGATAAGCAGTTTAGGAAATACCCGGTCAGGACCATGTCGTGAGTCAGAGTTTAGGATACAGGGCTTTTTCATTTGGCTAGTTTTGTTGGAGTCCCGCATTTATGCGGCCCCACCTCGGCTTCAAAACCGCCTAAAGGCGGGACTCCAACAGGGATATTGCCACACCTTTAGCCAAGTGAAAAAGCTATCGTTTAGGATAGCTGGATGGACTTCTGTGGGTCAACCGTTCACGCTCGACACCTGTCCGCCAAGTGGACATGCCTTAAAGCATGGATTTTGAAATACTTTCTCCTTCGGAGCAGCTGGCTGAGTTTTTACGGGGACAGCTCTATCAGGGCACATGGACGGAGGCGCTCCCAGGCACGCCGACACTGGCGGCGGAGTTGGGCGTGGACCGTAAGACGATCATGGCGGCCTACAATATTCTGGAGGATGAGGGAATTCTGAAGTCGCAGGGGGCGGGTCGTCCGCGGCGGATCAATTTGCCGAGCCGATCGGTTCATAGCAGGCTCAATATACAAATGTTTCCTTATGAGGATAGCGACATGCAACGTGATTTTGTCCTACAAATGATTCATGAGATTAAGATTGCCAGTCATCAATTCACCACGGCTGAAAAATCTTTAGTGGATATGGGTATGGATGTGAATCGGGTGGCCAGATACGTGAGCCGGAACAAGGCCGACGCCTATCTGGTCGGGCCGGCGGCATCCCGCGAAGTGCTGGAGTGGTTCGCCGCTAAGGAGCAGCCGACCTTTGCTATCTTCGGGCGTCGCCGGCAGGTGTCGATTGCCAGTGTGGGGCCAAATAAGGAGCTGGCAATTCGCAAGGCTGTCAGTCGGCTCGTCGAGTTGGGGCATCAGCGCATCGTTTACCTGGCACGCGAGGAGCGGCGCAAGCCCAATCCCGGCTACATCGAGCAATGCTACCTTGATGAATTGCAGTGCCATGGAATCTCTGCGGGATCTTATAATTTGCCGGACTGGAAGGATACTCCGGCCAGCTTTCATGAATGCATCGCAAGTCTCTTCCGGCATACGCCACCGACCGCGATCATCCTGGATGAGAGCCAATTCTACATCGCGGCTCAGCAGCAACTTTCACAAATGGGTTTGGTGGTGCCTCGAGATGTTTCTCTAATCTGTAGTGATGCGCAGCCCCTCTTCGACTGGTGCCAGCCGGCGATCTCACACATCCGTTGGGATGCGCAACCGGTCATCCGGGAAACGCTGCGCTGGATCCGGCGAGTGGCTCAAGGAAAAAAGGATCTTCGCAAAGCGGTCTATACCCCGTCTGAGTTTGTGGAGGGTGGCACGATCGGTCCGGCTGCCGGGGCGACTTGAGGGCTGAGACTTGAGAGCTGAGAGCTGAGAGCTGAGACTTGAGGGCTGAGAGCTGACTTGTGGCGTGCTCGTAGGGCCTGCAGCTTGTCTTGGATCATGAGCTGGGTCGACGCAGCGAAGCGAAGATGGTGAAACAATGGCTGAGGCCGCGTGGTCTTTGCGGTGGCGCTTGCACGTTTGCGGCACCGAGTGAACTCGGGCCCTACGGTTTGAAGAAACCAGCGACTTCATCGTAATTTTATAAACTAGGGCGGGTAACTGGCTGACGGCAGGACTTATACCAAACTCTCACTTTTCCTCTGCGCTCTCCGCGAACTCTGCGGTTAAAATATTACCAGTTTTAGTCAATGGATTGACTTACTTTTTCCGGCTAAAGGTCCACTCTCGGTGGATGTGCGGTGGGCTTTCGTCAGAGACCGGTCTTTGTTCTCTATCGGTGGCCAGGACTTCTTCTTTGGCCATGCGGTGCCACTCCTTTGTCATGCGTTCGACGATCTCGGGGTGCTTGTCGGCGAGGTTGTTGGTCTCGCAACGATCCTCGGCGAGGTTGTAGAGCTCCCAGGCTTTGGAGCGGAAGCTGACGAGCTTCCAATCGCCGTCGCGCAGGCCGCGGTCGCGGTTGTGTAATAGGAAAATAGGCGGGCGCGATGCTAGTTGCTTGCCTTCCAAAATAGGCTTGAGGGAGACACCGGCCAAGGGTGTTGGCTCGCGGCCGGGCCAGTTCATGGGAATGTCCGCGCCGGCGATCTCGGCCAGCGTGGGCAGCACGTCGACGAGGTGGGCGGGGGTATCGACGATGGCGCCGGGCTCCGTTTTTAGGCCGGCGGGCCAGTGCACGATGGCGGGGGTCGAGGCGCCGCCTTCGTATTGGTTCTGTTTGTAAAAACGGAAGGGGGTGTTGCGCGCCCAAGCCCAGCCGGTGCTGTCCGTCCAGCGGGTGCGGGAATCCCATGGCATGAGGTCGGGCCGGATGTTGTGCCGGTCGTAGGGGCAGGCACCGTTGTCGGAGAAGAAGAGGATAATGGTGTTGTCGAGTTCGCCCTTGGCTTCGAGGTCGGCGACGACGCGGCCGATCTCCTGATCGACCCGGTCAATCATGGCGGCGAGCGTGGTCATGCGTTTTTCTTCCCAGTGCTTTGTTTCCTCGGGGAGGTCTTTCCACGCGGGCAGGTGTCCTGGGCGAGCCGACGGTGTGAAGTCTTTGCCAAACAGCTCCATCGCTTTTTGGCGGTCGATACGGTCATCCCGAATGGCGTCCCAACCCTTCGCGTAGCGCCCTTCGTATTTTCGATAGTCTTCCTCCAAGGCGTGCAGTGGTGCATGCGGTGCGTTAAAAGCCATGTAACAGAGCCATGGGTTTTCTTTCTCGCGGGCCTCAGCGATGAACCTCAACGCGTAGTCGGCGTTGGCCGTCGTGGTATAGAAATCTTTTTCCGGCACCTCCCACTTCTCGCCGTTGAGGCGGAAGGTGTCGTCGCCTTTAAAGAAGTGGGTCGCTCCTGACAGGTGGCCCCAGTAGCGCTGGAACCCGAAATCGGTCGGCTCCTTCTTGAGGTGCCACTTGCCGGTCATAGTAGTGAAGTAGCCGGCTGTTTGCAGCACTTCTGGAAGCGTGACAGCGCGCTTTAGGCTTTCGTCTCCCGCTTGTCGGGACCAGCGGCCCGTCAAAAGGCTGACCCGGGATGAGTGGCACTTGGCGGTGGAGTAAAAACTATTAAAACGCAGGCCGTTATCCGCCAGCCGATCCAGGACCGGCGTCTCAATTTCCGAGCCGTAGCTGCCGAGGTCGGAATAGCCTAAGTCGTCCGTCAGAATTAGAAGAATGTTTGGCTTTTCGCCACCAAACGCTGACAGGCTGGCGAAGAACAGTAAGAGTAGTGTCGGTTTCATTTTAATATAACTATGGAGCGAGTCGGCCTGAGCCCGTTCATCTCTATTTGGAGTATGTTTGATGGTCGTCGGGGTTCGTGTTGTCGGGACAGGCCGGAGGCACTGTCCTACGTAGAACAGGCGTCTCGCCTGTTTTTGCATGCACGGGTAGTCGTCCGGTCCCCCGTTATCTTATTTATCTAATTTTGATCTGATAAACCAAGCCGAGTTTATTTGGGACTTGTTCAGGGACAGAAAGCTTCAGGCCATTCGAAGTTTGCTCCCAGGCAATTTTCTCTTGGCTGCCGAGGACCTTGATTGATTTGACATCGATACCTTTAAAAGCATCCAAGATTAAGTTGTCTTCCGGCCACTCGGTGCAGATGGCGTAAACGTTCTCACCGTGGGCCGTGAAGTAGATGGCCTCGCCTTCGTTATAGACCCGCCATGGAGAGGCGCCGCGGATGGCCTCTTCGTTGACGTCCATCCATTCGCCGGCTTCGAGTAGCCGGGCGATGGCGGTTTGTTCGAAGGTGCCTTTTGGGGTGGGGCCGACATTGAGCAGGTAGTTGCCGCCCTTGCTTACTATGTCGGCGAGACGTGAGACAATCTCGTGAGGCTCGACCCAATTGTGGTCGTTCGGGTTATAGCCATAGCTCGTGTTCATGGAGCCTGGGTTCTCCCACTCATAGTCGATGGAGTTCTCGAGAATCTTGTTATCACCCGAGGAGATGTAGTCGCAGTGGGGAGGTGGCACTTTTTTTGGGAAAGCAGGGCTCCAGATGCGGCTGTTGATAAGCGTCTCCGGGCTGTGCTCCCGAATCGTGTTGGCAAGGCGCTCAATTTGCTGGGGGCTCTTCATCTCGATGGCGTCAAACCAGATTAGGTCGATATCGTAATTGGTGATGAGTTCTTTGACCTGCGGGTAGGCGATCTCATCGAAGTAGCGATCAAAGTCCGCTTGGGTCGAATCCGGGTAGTCCCAGAGATTAGTCTGTTTTTTGTAGCGCTCGCTACCTTGTCCTGTGGGGCGATACCAGTCGCGGTCCACCGAGTAATAGACACCAAATTGGAGGCCGGCGCGGTGGCAGGCTTCTTCGAGTTCTTTGATGATGTCGCGCTTGAAGGGTGTCGCATCCACAACGTCGTAGTCGGTGACGGAGGAGTCAAACATGGCGAAGCCGTCGTGGTGCTTGGCGGTGATGACGACGTATTTCATGCCGGCCTTCTTCGCGACTTCCGCCCAAGCGTCGGCATCGAATTCGGTCGGGTTAAATTGCTTGGCGAGCTGTGAGTATGTTTCGCGCGGGATCTTTTCACTAAACATGATCCATTCGGAGTAGCCCCGCTTGCGAACAGTGTCTCCCCATGTGCCTCCGGGAATTGCATAGAGCCCCCAGTGGATGAAGAGCCCGTAGCGCGCTTCCTTGAACCATCCGATGCGCTCCTGGCGGGCCATTTCGATTTGCTCTGGAGAGAGCTCTGATTCCGGCATGCTCATATAAGATTTGGCTGTTTTACATCCGGTTAATGTAAAGACTGTGAGTAACGAAATTATAGCAAAGCAAGATGCTCTAGCCGGAGTCAGGTTTAGTTTAGTCATTTTTATGCTTCTGGGTTTTTAATAGCTCGCTGATGAGTTGGCGGATAAGGCTTGGCTAAGTGATAAATTTATTCTTCGGCATAGGCCTTCCAAAGTTGTTCGGCAGCCTTGACTGAGAGGGTGCCGTCATAAACAAAGAGTCGATACTCGCGGGTGTAGGTTTTTCCGGGTTCGAAGGTCCATGCCTCACCCATGACCGGATTGAAGTTTACAAAGATGGCACCGTTGTAGTGTTTATTCCAGGTGCGGAGTCTTTCGGGATGATTGTGGTTGTCTGGTGCGCCCATCATGAGGACGCCGGCTGTGCCGCCTTTGCCATTCGAGCCTTCGACGCGTATCCAGCGGGCTTCCTTCCCGTTTGCGGTCGGACGCTTGGCACCCTCGCTGGTGAGCAGTGTGCTGTTCTCCATGTTCCAGAGGGCGGTGCCTCGGAAGCCGAGGCCGCTGTAGCGAAATTTGTTGATTTTAATGGGTTGATCACCTGCGACTTGGTGGTCGATTTTCAGATCGAGGTAGTAGCCCTTGGCGGGTGTATCTATAATGTCGGAAACGGTGATTTCTGTCGTTTCGTTGAGCCTTACGACAGCGCCTCCGGGAGCCTTGCGGTCGATATAAACGCTTTCAGTGATCAAACCATCCGGCGTAGGCTTGTTGGAGATTGCCTGAACCATCCCATCGCCTTGCTGCAGTTCCCAGCAGAGAACTTTTCGTCCGTCGACCTCGATGTATTTCCAAGGCCACCAGAGTCCGAAGTGGTGAGCGTGGTCTTTGGGTTGGCTATCGGTAATAACAAAACCGGAAGGCGTTTTAAGTGGGTGAATGAAGTTGCTGCCCTTAAATTTTTGTCCGCCAACTGGTGCGGTCAATGGCTCGGCTTGATAGCTGACCAGTTTGTTCTCCCCGACCGCGACCGAGCCCATCGTCTGCCACTCCGTCGTGAAGAGGGAGGTGGGTAGGCCTTCGGAATTGACGAGGTTCGCGCCTTCCGGGTTTTCAGCCCAAGCGTAGCGGGCCGCGGTGGCTGTTTTTACGTCGGGGTGCGAGATGATCACACTATTGCCTTGGATCTCTGCATTGGCCCAATGCCAGTTGCCCTCTGAGTCTTGTATCTCAAAGCGTTGGAGTGGTTCGCCATCGCGGCTCTTCAGGCCATCGCCAGTAAATTCGAAGGTGACTGTGACTTTCCCCCCGGAAATCTCGTGGCTACTGTAGAGCGGCCCCGATTTGATAATGTCTTTGCCATACTCGTCAGCCAGGGCCCAGCGGGCCAGGCGCTCGCCTACGTCCAGTTTATTGCGCGGGTGAATGTTCTTCTCATCGCCGATATCATTGATGACCGCCATGCCTGTCTTTGGGAGCGCCAGAGTGAGTCGCTGCTGCTCTTGCACCACGGCCCATCCCGGGTTCGTTCCGGGTTCTTTGACTGGCGCTCTGAAGTTGGCCAATTGCACCCAAAGGTAGCGGAAATCGTCGCCCCAGAGTTTGCGCCAATCGTCGATCTTCTTTTGGAAGAGGGCCCCGTAGTCGGAGGCTCGCTTGACACTTCCAGAGTTGGATTCGCCCTGATACCAGATGGCTCCCCGGATGCTGTAGCCGACGAGCGGGTGAATCATGCCATTATAAATGGTGGCCGGCCTGCTGGAGGTGTTTCCAGGGTTTCGTTGCATGCGGGGCTTACGAGGCCCGCGGCCTTCGCGCTCGGCCTCAGGCTTGGCATTCCATTCAGCCAGTTTAATTTCGTATGCTTTGACCGCCTTCTCATGTTCGGCGCGCGCGACGTTTTCATCATATGTCGCGATAGCCTCGTCCTGGTTTTTCATCATGCCTTCGCCCTCGGGGATGGATAGAAGTGCTTCGCGGCGAGTGAAGGCTTCGACGGGCTTGCCACCCCAAGCGGCTTCAACGATGGCGACCGGCACGTTTAACTCGCCTTGTAGTTTCTGAGCGAAGTAGTAAGCGACTGCAGAATAACCCTTGGCTGTATCAGGAGAGGAAATCGTCCATTTGCCTGCGACATCATTTTGTGGTGTTGGCATCGCTGTTCGACTTGCTTGGAAGAAGCGGATCATTGGGTTGTCAGCGGCTGCGATGGCATCCTGCGCTTTGATCTGTGCCAGGGTCCATTGCATATTGGACTGTCCAGAGGCGAGCCAGACCTCGCCAACTAGCACGTCTTTATAAGTGATTTCGGCTTTGCCATCGCTCACGGTGAGCACGCCGCCAGTCGCGTTGGGCTTCATCGCTTCGAGTTGGATCGACCAACTGCCATCATCTGAGGCTTTTGCCTCTACCTTCTGTTTCACGTAGCTTGCGCTAATTGTGGCGCCGGGATCGGCATTGCCCCATAGTTTAACCGCTTTGTCGGCTTGGAGGACCATGTGGTCGCCGAAGACGTTTGGCATGGAGAGCTGCGCCATTGCCTGAGTTGCGAGGAGAAGAAAACCAATAAAGGCTAGAATTTTCATAAACGATGGGTGTTTGATTTCTGAGTTAACGGATATTTCATCCGTTTATTTGAATGAAGCGATACATCATTAAATGGATGCAAGGAGCAGAAATAGTCTAGTTAATAAGCGGACCGTGCCTCAAGTTTATCGGACTTGCCGCACCGTTCTTTTGTTCCTTTAGTCACAATTATGCCAAAAATTCTTTTTCTAGGTGATATTGTTGGGCGTCCGGGCCGTAATTTTGTGAAGGAGCGCGTTCAGAGCCTGCGTGACGAGCTGGGTGCAGATATCGTCATAGCCAATGCCGAGAATTCTGCCGGTGGGGCAGGAATCACTAGAAAGATTGCGGATGAGCTGCTCGCGACGGGCATCGATGCGATCACACTAGGAGACCACGTTTGGGATCAAAAAAACTTTGAGAACGAAATCGGCGCGCTCGAGCGGGTCTGCCGACCAGCCAACTTGCCGGTCAATAATCCAGGCCGGACTCATTTGGTGGTGGAAAAAGACGGCTTTCGGCTCGGAATATTGACTGTGCTTGGCCGAAATTATCTGACGCTTAAGTCGAGTTGCCCCTTTCAGGCCGCCGATGCTAAACTGGCTGAACTGGAAGGGCAATGCGACGCGGTTTTTGTCGAAGCACATATGGAAGCGACTTCCGAGAAGATTGCATTGGGTTGGCATCTTGAGGGTCGGGCGACCGCAGTCATCGGCACGCACACGCACGTTGCGACAGCGGATGGCCGTGTTTTACCTGGGGGCACTGCCTATCAAAGCGATGCCGGCATGTGCGGGCCGCATGATTCTGTGCTCGGTCGCGATAAGAACGAAGTGATTTCGACGTTTTTAGATGGTATGAAGCGCCGCTTCCCGGTGGCCGATGGAGACGTTCAAATTAACGGCTGTTTGATCGACGTTGACCGCGAAAATGGTCGGGCAACTGATTTTAAATTAATCAGTGTTGCTAAATCTCAGGAATAGATCATCTTATAGCAACTCTAGTTAATATTGCGACATACCTTACATTTAACAAAAAATATGAAAAACATACTACTTTCACTCTGTTTCCTTTTTGCTGGTGCAGCAGCCTATGCGGGTTGTGGTCCCAATGGCGGCCCTTGTGGTTCCGGAGCACACGACCACGCCGACGGTAAAGCTCACTCCCATGAGAAGGCTGAAAAATCCTGCTGCGGTAAGTGCGGCGGGGATAAGAAATGCGACAAAGAAGCCAAGTCCTGCTGTGGTAAATGCGGCGGCGACAAGATGTGCTCAGCCAAGAAGTCCTGCTGTGGCACATGCGGCGGTGACAAAAAGTGCGACAAAGAAGCCAAGTCTTGCTGCGGTAAATGTGGCGGCGACAAGAAGTGCTCAGCCAAGAAGTCCTGCTGTGGCACATGCGGCGGTGACAAGAAGTGCGACAAAGAAGCCAAGTCTTGCTGCGGTAAATGTGGCGGCGACAAGAAGTGCTCAGCCAAGAAGTCCTGCTGTGGCACATGCGGCGGTGACAAG
>Ga0307978_1002094_pt1 | contig 14313 bp, 6 predicted proteins | sample OrgLakmetage1056_FD_203151 | JGI IMG/M metagenome (GOLD analysis project Ga0307978, IMG submission 203151) | Saline water microbial communities from Organic Lake, Antarctica - #1056 | ecosystem: Environmental > Aquatic > Non-marine Saline and Alkaline > Saline | place: Antarctica: Organic Lake...
AGCGGTAACGGCGGCACTGAGAAGTGATGGAGTTTGAAAGGCTTGGGGGGACTAAGTAGTTCTATTGATGAAACGATGTCAATCCTAAAGATGAACTACTTAGTTTATGGGTAAGTAGTGTAAAGACAACTGAAAGCTGCTGCAAGATGCGTTGGCAGATGGTGGTAGTCTTTGTAGTCGTGTGAGATCGTTGGTTGAGATGAGAGCTAGGCGATACGGCTTGTCTGTGGTCGGGATCTGAGTGCAACCCGGTAGTGGCTACGCGGCAGGTTCAACAATCATTGCTTTGCTTGGGTCATCGCCGGTCATTGCATCGCATCGCATCGCATCGCATCGCAGTATCGCATCGGTCATCATCATCGAGGTCATCACTGCTGATATGTACTTATGACCACTTTAAATTGTCATAAGTCATTCAGTAATCCTAATCTTCTTCAAGACGTCTGTCCGTTGCGAGGAGTAAAGCCTACCTCGTACGTCAGTGAGTTTGTCGGCGCCGTGGATGTTGGATGTGGCAACTGCCGACACAGACCCAGGCATTTGTGCAGCTTGCATAACATCGCAGAGAGCAAAAGAGATCGACCATCGACCATCATATAGCCATATCATACCTTAATATTACAGCTACAGAAGAAGGCACCTCTTGCTGTATCATCCATTCATTCCCATTCATTCTTCGACAGCATTTGAATCGATAATCGATTCATTCGTTCACGTTGCTTCGATTAGCATGATTCCATTGACCGTTGCCGTTCTTAGGACAAGATCGCAGCTGCAGAGTCATCGACGACTCTCTGCGCAGTTATTGTCGTCCTTAACATCCGTGACGTCGTCATCGTCTGTAGGAGGATCAGGAGCAGGGAATTCCATTCTCACCAATAACAACTTGGCGATGGCGTCCATATGGTCCAATCATCACTTGCGCAAGGCTTCTACTACTGCCACAAGTACGAATAGCAGCAGCAATTGCGATCGTGACCAGGAGCATGGAGGGCCCAGCATTCCGTCAACGTCAACAACCATCACGATACCGTCACCCCAGTCGGGAAAGTACAAGCCAGCAGCAGGACGCGCCGGAGCCCTCGGGTCTGCCCTGGGCACGGACTGCAGCATGATTGCTTCCAATCATCGGCACACCCTCTGTCCTACTACTAATACTACTACTAGTATGCAGATTCGCTGCATGTCAAAGATGAAGGACGAGTACGGCGCCATGGATGATTCAGGCCATACCTACGAGTATTCGGGTACCTACGTCTTGGAATCGGGTCAAACGCTACAACATCCGCAATTGCGATACCAAACATACGGCAAACTTAACGCCGCGGCAGACAATGTCTTGGTGGTGTGTCACGCCTTGACGGGCAACGCCTCGCTCCACGCCTGGTGGGGAGACTTGTTGGGCCCAGGCCGCGCCTTTGATACCACAAAGTACTTGGTCGTTTGCTGCAACATTCTAGGCAGTTGTTACGGCAGTACGTCGCCCGCCAGCATCGACCCCGCCACCAAACAGCGCTACGGTACAGACTTTCCAGACGTGTCCGTCAAGGATACCGTGCGACTGCAACTGCTCCTATTGCAACAAGAACTGGGCGTGAAATCCGTAAAGGCTGTGATTGGCGGTAGCTTTGGAGGCATGCAGGCGGTCGAATTTGCCGTGCAAGCGGGCTCGGCCAATGCCGACTTTACCGATGCGGCGGGCAACCCGTATTGTCGAACCGTCATTCCCATTGCCTGTGGTGCGCAGCATACCGCGTGGCAGATTGCCGTGTCCCAAGTCCAAAGACAGGCCATTTACTACGATCCAGCGTGGCAGTCGGATGATCCCTTTGGGGCCACGGCGGGTCTACAAGTGGCGCGCCAACTTGGCATGGTCTCGTACCGAACGCCGATGGGATACTCGAGCAAGTTTGGGCGGCAATTGAAAACAGGCGACAGTCCACCATACGGATCAAACGCCAAGTGGCAAGTCAAAAGCTACTTGGAGTACCAAGGTCGCAAGTTCTTGGGACGCTTTGATCCAGTCACGTACGTGAAAATGACGGAGCAAATGGATTCCCACGATGTGGCACGCGGACGCGGAGGCTCCATCCCGCAAGTCTTGGGCAGTGTCGAAATTCCCGCACTCGTCATGGGCATTGATTCCGACGTTTTGTATCCCTTGGCCGAACAAGAAGAATTGGCCGAGCTCTTGCCGGCTGGGCGCTTGCAAGTGATTCATTCGGACGACGGGCACGACGGATTCTTGCTCGAGCAGGACCAAGTGGCGGCGCACATTGTCGACTTTCTCAATCAACACGACTAAACATACCGTATATTATATATATACAACGAGATAGGAATGATTCAACCTAACCATTACGCTTGCCTGCACGCATACTAGCTAGCAACAAAAATATTCTATCGGGGCATGTCGCGAGAATAAGTCGAGTGACTGCCCGTGGTGGTGGTGGCGTCGATGCAGAGCGTTTGGTGGCAGTCTACATAAAGCTAAGGTGACGGGCGGGCGCAATGGTAGGGTTTGGTGGCAGTCTACATAAAGCTAAGGAGACGGGCGGGCGCTATGATAGGTCGGTTTGTGTGGTTTAAAGTTCCTGGCTATTGCTATTTTCTTGTACGTGTTACATTTCTTTTTCACATGATAGATACAGAGATAGTCGTTCTCTTTCGTTCATGATACACAAGTTGGATACAGTCATTGGTTTGTTCGTCTTGGTAGTGTTTGTGCTGTGTGGTTACTGCTGTACTCTACAAGCCTTCGTCAAAGTTCACTGGGCTCGTGGAAGCCGGAACTTGGACCAATCGCTTGGCGTCTTGAATACGCTGCGAAGTCACCTGTCGCTTCTGCGCTTTCGCGTCATGCAGGTTGGTAATAATACTTTCGAGGTGATTGAGTTGGCTTTCGTCGTCGCTGTTGTCGCCAGCAATAGCCCTTGTAATTCTTTCTTCTTCAAGGTAAATGTTATCTTCTGAAATCTCGCCGCTGCTCTTAGTATCGAGCAAGGCCTTTCCAGCGCTCTCGCGAATTTTGCGGATTGCCTCCGTGTTGGAAGACTCTTCAGTGTTGCTTGGCGACACACTTCGTTGCTGTTGATTTCTTTTGGCCACAGCCAGCATGTCAAACGTGTCGGCTACCTCGTCGAACGAGCCCGTGTTCTTAACGTTTTCGCTTTCCCGCTGCGTCGGAGGTACAAAGGTTCTTCGACTGGGCGCTAAAGACTCTAATCTTGCCTTTGTTGGAGAAGTCGGAGGTACAAAGGTTCTTGGACTGGGAGATAGTCTTGCCTTTGCTGGAAAAGCGTTTCTTGGGGATACAATTGAGCGTCCCGGGGAAACAGATCTTCGCTTCTCTTGCATTTTACTCTTGAACGTACTCAATTCAGCCCCAAGGCGTTCCTGAGATGATCGAATCATGCTCGATGTCTTCAGTGCCTGATCCAACTGGAAGCGAAGGTTGCGAGCCTTCTGGGAAGGCGTCGTTGAATCCTGCGAGACAGAAGAGCTAGTGCGGTGTACTTGAAGGTATGAAGGGGCCGAGCGACGTCTTGAACCAGTGGGCGGTGTCTCTTCGACCGACATGCCGTCGGTTGATCTTGATGAAGATGGATCAGAGAGGTCGGTAACGTCAATGATACTCTCTGGGAGGGGACTGTCGTTCTGGACACGCTGCTGCAATCTACCCTCGTCGTATACAACCATATGCTTGACGATATTGTCGTAGCGAGAGAAAAGCTCATTGACATTGACAGGGTCTGATCCAAGAGACTCGCAATCCCCAGTGCCGTTTCTCGTTCGGAGCCGATCAAGAACTGTTTGGAGACGAGACGACCGAGCGAACTCTTTACCGGTGCGTGTGGTACGGATAGTAACGGAATCGGGGACTGTTTCGGCAGTTGATACAGTCTGTGTAGGAGACGATGGGCGTCCCGATGCTGTTTCCGAGATACTATCAATCCCACGATGCTGATCGGATTGCGTCGCCTCGTTCTGGCGTGGTGCCTCGCTTGGAGCAACGCTGCTTTCAATCACAGCACTCGCACTAAGAGCAACAGCCCCCCAGAGAGCCACGTCTCGGACAGGTACACCAGACTTACCACCGGCATCACTGTCGGATCTAGTCAATGCCAAAAGAAGACTCGTCTCGTCCACGTCAGATAAACTCAACACCTCTTCTTGGCCTTCCTCGACGATTCGATCGATGATCGCAGACGATCTCGCGGAATTTGAAGGACTATTGATGGAAATCGGGGTGTTTTTTACTGCTCGATTTGCCGGGGAAACAGCATCTTGATCGGAGCTGTAGCCACGCTCTGGTGGAGAAAAGAGGGGCTCTTCACCACTGCCGCTCCCGAATCTAGCGGACGTTAGTGCACGTTGCGCCGTTGCGATCGAACCGACGCTGTTCGCCTTCGAAGCAACCGAGGGGGGCACAGAAGTAGCAAGTGAAGGAGGGGCATCAAGTGGTTCTTCGCCGCTTGCGCTGCCGAATCGACACAGCATGGCTTCGTGTCGCTCGGATGCTCCGCCTGGAGTGGTAGGTAGCGCACCCGAGCGCGAAGCAGCCTGATCGGCTTGATCCGCTTTGGTGTCAACTGAGAAGTTGGTTTCAAGAGGCACGAGAACAACGCCACTCCGCTTCATCGACATTCCAGAACTCTTGGGGATCTGCGGACCGGGAGAATATCGACTCGTAGTAGTGGTAGACTTGATTTGCGGAGTCGTACTCACATCAATTTCAGATGGAATTTGTCGATTCGAGTCCGAGCTTGCATTTGAAGACGATGCACATGTTTTGCTTCCACTCTCTTGCTGGGAATCCCCGGCTTCTTTCTTGATGGAGATCTCTTGTGGAATAGTAGCGTTGCGAGTTCGAAGTCTTGCACTCTTGGATTGAGATCTCAAGCTCGTTGTCTCAATTGTGGAAGGGTCCCACGTCTTATCCCCGTGTTTCGAACGACTGCGAGAAGAGGAACGCGATCGTCGTCGAGCGAGTGCCGTCGCTGCTACTGTCGTTACTCCAGCTGCTGCAACAACTTGCAATTGGGAATTGCGTTGGGCTTTCATCAACATTTCATCATTCAGTTGCGACGTGGCCTGTGGCAACTCGGTTTCCTTGGCATGCAATGCCACATCCGCACTTGATGACGAGGCTTCAATCTCTGCATCATTGTTGGATGCCACATCCGCACTTGATGACGAGGGTTCAATCTCTGAATCATTGTTGGATAACAATACATCCACAACCGGAGCGACCGTAATTGTATCGCTAGTCGCTACTCCGCCAGCAACAGAACGTTCATCTCGTGTCGTGGACCAGGGAGCCCAAAACAACGAGCTCTCGCGTTGTACCTTCGATTCTGGATCCGTAAGAGGCTTCTTCTCGGCATTGGAAGCTTCAGATACTTCGTCGTGGTTAGCACAAAAGAAAGGAAGCCATTGTGATTCATTGTTAGCGAGAGCTCTCTCGCTCATCTCGTCGTTTCCATCACTCCTGCCTTTTTTCTCTTTGTCGCTTTCATCGTTGCTATCACCCGGTTCGCTTCCGATAGCCGAGGCAACAATAGCGCCAGCCGCAACAGCTCCGGCCACAGTTAAACCTGCTCCAGCAACATTCTTAATTGGCGTGCTTTCCGTATTGGCCTTGGCTTCGGTCTTGATCTCGAGGACGCTTGAGCGACTCTCGGTGGGAGCAGTATTCCCTCCTTGACCCTGATCCGAATTGCCTTTCATAGAACTACCGACAGAGACACCCGTTGCAGCTGCCGCTGCAAGTGCGAGCGGTGAAGTGGCAGTATCGTGGTTGCTATTGCTGGTACCCTTTCCGTGATTGGTCGTTTGCGGAGACGTGGGGGTGCAGAGGATTGAGTTGGTTTCAGATGTCTGGTGACTGACAGGAGTTGTACTCTGAGCGTCATGCTGTCCTTGTGTTCGATTCGAATTGCTGCGCATGGCGTTACCGACGAATGCACCAGTCACTGCGGCCGCTGCCACGCCAAGTGCCGAGCCAACCGACGGTGTGGCTCTGCATTCTTTAATTTCCACAGTTTTGGTAGGTTCTTCGACGCTCGGAGTATTCTCGTCAAAAAAAAGAGCTAGTACACCAGATTCACCACCGGCTGGAGTCGAGGCAGCAATTCCTCTTGTTAGCACCGTTTCCGGTGTCGGAGCGTGCCGCGCAGCATTCTTTTCTAGCGTAGATCGTGGAACGGATCTCACGGGAGCGATCTCTGGCTTGGGAGCGAAACTTGGTGAGCTTCTGACAGCTTGGGATTTGTTTTCGTTCTTCGAGACGAATACCTCGTGCGCTAGGGTCGAGCCTACCATGCCTCCAACACCTCCAACGATAATCGAAGAGACTGGTAAGCTGTTCCGTCTGTTGTTGTCTTCTTCTTTCAAGCCTGCTGTAGTTTCAGAGCGCTGCGACTGGACAGATTGCGCTGAATCGGCTTTACCGATTTTTATCTCCTTCTCCGAACCATAAACGACAGCCTCAGTTCCCGAATTGGCTTCAACAACTTCTTTCTTCTTCTCTGAACCGCAAACGACAGACTCAGTTCCTTCACAGATAAAATCCAACACATCATAGTGAGTGGCGGCCCTTGCAAGAACGCTTCCAGCGACAATATCTCCAGTCGGTACTGTAGAGATCTGTGTGTTGGTGGTTTCCGTGACTTGTTGGATATCAAGCGCACGAGCAAAGGGTTTGTCGCTCGCATCCTGTGGCGGCGAGATACTCAAATGACTGTCCTTGACAATATTGTCAACCACCTTCGAAAGGTGTCTGTCCTCTGGAGAGGGAGGCTTTCCACGGGCCGAATTTGGGGCAGCATTTACGATTCCTCGAGTGGAGACAGACTCTCCAGCATTTGCGTTTCCCCGATTTGAGACAGAATCTCCAGCATTTGCGTTTCCCCGAGTGGAGACGGACTCTCCAGCATTTGCGTTTCCTCGGGTGGAGATAGAATTGGCCGCGCTATCCGTGTAGACATCATTACCAGAGAGAAATCCCTGCCCGACGACACTTGCTTCAATATAGTCGAAGAAGTCCTTCTCGGGAACGTGGCTCGCCTCCGAGTGGGTTTTACCCTCTCCACATAGGAGCGTACCATTTGATCGACGATTTGCAGCAACGAAATTCTCGTACTCGTCAGCATCATCGAATGAATGAATGTCTTTCGTACCCTCAAGAATACCATCAAGCAGGCCAGCTCCAATCGCACTCGCAGCAGCCTTTCCGATAATAACGCTATTATCTTTCGACTCGGAGACAACAATATCTCTGACCTGATAGGGAACAATTTGATTCTCCGCGACACTTGCAGAGCTCGTAGATGATTCGTCTCCAAAAGACGAGGCGTCGCTTGCCTGCGGAGGCTTGGAATCTTGAACTTGCGTTACAGCGACATCTTGAACAACAATGTCGTTTCGGTGACCACAAAGAAGCACCTCTGTACCCTCAAACAAAGCGTCAAGAAAGTCGCGTTTCATCGGTGTTGCGACCGTGGAAACCTTGACATCTGTAGTGGAAGGCGCTGAAGAACGCAATTGGGTGGCTTCAGTCTCGACTTCCAATTTCTTTGCCGTCTTCTTGATGGCAGAACTCTTGCCAAGCGCCACTGTCTCCGACTCATTGATAAGTTCATTGATCAGTTCTCTGGTTGCGTTTGGTTCCGTGTCCTTGGTGACGTTTGATGCACCAGAAACTGCTTCGTCGCTTCTCTGCTTTAGTTGCTGTTCAACACCGGAAAGCTCAAGCTCAATATCTTCCGTGTCCGCAAAGCCAGCGCCCTTCACTCTACCCAAAACGGCCGGACTTCCGTTGATCTCTCTCGTCTCTACGAGATCAATATTGTCGACTCGATCGGTCTTGTTCAGAACAGTGTCCACGACAGCCGTGCCGTCTGACTGCTCGCGTGTCTCGGCTAAATCATCTGTGCCGGTATCGTCGAATTCATCGGTCTTGTTAAGAGCTGTGTCCGCAACAACCGCCACGTTAGCCGATTCATTAGATTTCTCGCATGTCTCAACCAAACCAGACGGATTATTGCTCGAAGACTCCAACAAACAAGATGGAGCAACGCTTGAATCCTTGCTCGAAGCCTCTTGGGTCTCCACGTTACTTCCAGATGCGCCTGAAGACAAACTCATGTCGGTCAAATCAATAGGGTTCGATTCACTTGACCTGAGAGCTCTGATCTCGTTGGCCTTGTCCTCGGTAATATCAACACCCTGGACGACCACAAGCGCTTCCTTACCGTTACCTTTTATTGGCGATTGCAGAAGCTTTGACGCAAAGTCCATTACGCTTTCAAGTGCTGACAAGCGGGGGGATACTGGAGAGTCATAACTGCAACGCTGGGAAACGATCTTGCCTTCGGCACTCTTGGAAATGGTCTTGCCGGAGTCATCTACCTTATTCTTGGGGCTGACATCGAACAGCCAGACAGCCTCTCCTTCTTGCTGGTCGAGATCCGTATATGACTCAACGTCCGTCAAGTCAATCAAGTCAAGCTTCGACTCATTAGGACGAGGGGGCGTCATAGGTTCAGCCATTAGCATAGTAAGAAATTCATCGCTTGGCTTGTTCTGCAAAGACCGCTCATCGAAGGATACCTCCAGCATAGATCCAATGCTCCATTCCTTTATGGATCGATCGAGAGAATCCAAGTCGGTCGGGATCGCTTTATCACCCTCGATTGTGTCTTCGCTTTCTTTCTTTGCTTTGAGCACTGCCTCAACAAGTAGCCTTTTCGAGGTTGGGCTCAAGTCCTTCATGTGACCCAGCACTTCTTGCTTTGAATCGGGCGTCAAGCACAGCATATCTTCACCAAACTTGACAACTTTGTTCACAAGCGATCGGTTTTGTTCTCCGGCAAGCTGGTCACTGGACATCATCTTGAGATCTGCATGCTGCTCTGGAATCGTGTCAAGAGCAATGGGTGGATCAAAGTGACTTTTCTTGGCTCCCTGACGTCTCCTTTTGGGACTTTCTTCCAACGCCTGATACCGATCAATCTCGGAAGATGCGTGGTAGATCTCCAAACTTGCATCTTCGCCGTCCGCAACAGTTGGATCGTCTCCATTGTGAGAAAACTCTTGACCATCGGGCTCTTTGCGGGCAAGCACCTGACTTTGCTCGTCAGCTGAGGGAACGGGAACTCGACCGAGTGGCTCCTTCGGTACGGGAGCTGTCGTCCATTTGTCGGCAGAGAACAAGTCGTCACCATCCTTGTCGGCGAAGAAATGGCTTGGCTTGGCCTTGTTAGAGGCTCTTGGGGTATTATCAGGGAGCTTCCTCTTGGGGCTTCCGGTTTTGACAGCAGCCACCGCCCTTTCTTCAATACGGTTGGGTCTACCACCGGCAAGTGCCCCCACCACCCTTTTTTCAACAGGGTTGTGTCTACCACCGGCAAGTGCCACCACCTCCCTTTTTTCCATACGGTTGGGTTTACCACCAGCAAGTGCCCCAATGAGTAACTGACAAGGATTAAGAGTGACTTCCATACCCATTTGACCCGTGTCCTCAGAATCCTCTTGCTGGATACTCCACTCAGTTATAGAATCAGCAAGCGCAGCCTCGGGATGAAACATCTTTGCAAAGCCACGCGGGGAGTAGTCGTTTTCCAGAGGAGCGTAACGATCTACATAGCCATCGCCCGAAGCTTCCGAAGAAACAGTCTCCAAATCGTTTCGTGTCTCGCCCATCCTCGACACATCGACGGATCCTTCAGCCACGACATTGTGCACTGGAAAGTAGCGAAGCGACTGGTCGAGATCCGATATCGCTTCGTCGGCAGACATCACAAGCTCTTGAATGGGGATAGACAGATACTCCGCCGTAGTCTCTGGGGGAGGTGGGTCACGCAGATCCTTCTTGCTCTTGCTCGCACCTTCCATCGCTTGGCGAGCGAGAAGCCTTGCTTCTTGCGAAGTGATCGAGCTCTTTTGCCCTTGTTGCTGAGACTTAAACTTTTCGGCCTTGAGTTCAGCTTTTCTCCTTAAATTTCCTTTCGTGTCGTTGGCTTCGGCAAGGGGAGGTGTGAGAGTAGTGCTTCCCGTTTTTCTCTTTACCTTTTTACGCGGTGAGACAGTCTTTTTCCGTTTGACTGGCGAACGCATCGGAAGAGTCGACTCGAGAGCCGCCATCATGGCCACCGCATCCACCGCTGGAGCAGGAATATCGTCGTCCGAAGAGTCACTGAAAGGATTCGTCTTGACAGTGAGCGTCGGTCTTTTGGGGGAAGCGATTGGCTTGGAGTTCTCCCCGACCATGATCACATCCGCGTCACTCTCCTTTACAGCCTTGGTTTTTGGCGATGCAACTTTTTTGGACTTAGGCGACTTGTAATTGGGACCTTTGAACTCCTTCTTGAGCACCTCTAGCGCATTCCTGTCGCCTTCGGCCGAAAACTTGGACTGGGGACTCTTACTCTTCTTGACAGAGGGAGAGATCTTCGCTGGATCGACACCAGACGCAACGACAGAGTCGTCGGGATCGGATTCAACAACAGCCTTTGTTCCGTCGTCCTCGACGGCGGCAGGAACATCGACATCATTGGTAGTGTCTTGTGGCATCAGTGCCAAGGTTGCTCCAGTCACCAACATTTTCTGGGCGTGGAAGGCCGAGGCAGCAAACGCTTCCTTCCATTCAGGTGCCATCACTTGCTCCAGCGCGTTACAGTCGGGCGCATCCACTGACGTGCGATACGTAACGGGAGACGTCGGAGGATCCGACGGTGGTTCGAGGCTGTTAGTGACGCTAGTAGCCGCGGGAGGAGACTGGGGTGTCGGAAAAGGGACAATAAGCTCGTGTCCAGGAGGCATACGAGGCGTTGGGTTCTTGCGAGCACCATCAAGGTTCAAATTCACCGCTTGGGCGACCCCGGCCATCTTGGTGTTGTTGACACGTGGGGTAGCAGCAGCATTACCAGGCGACATGGTGTTGTTGACACGTGGCGTAGCAGCATTGGCCAATATGGCTTCGGAATGCGACTTTTTGGACACGGTCCTCTTGTTCAGAGGCTTGGTCGCAGAAACAGCAACAGGCGCAGCAGCAGCAGTAGTTGCGCTCGCTCGAGGGTTCATGCGGCTCAAGAGCGCCTTGACCTTTTCAAACGCAATCTTCTTTTCCTTGTCGTCCTGGCCAAGCTCCAATGAGACAACATCAGGAGAAGCAGCAGCAGCCGGGGCAGCCGTAGTGTTTCCGACTGTCTGTGGCGCAATGGCTTGCAAGGTTGCGAGCGTCTTGTTCTCTAGGAAGGTGGGTTTGTTGTTATTGGTGCGCGGAGGCACCGAATGCTCGACAGCAGTCTGCACCGCCACGCGATCCAACGTAATGGGAGAGTTACCCATGAACTTGAGACCTTTATCGAGATCCATAATCTTCTTCTTGGTTTGGTCCGTCGTCAGGGGCTGGACTTTTTCAAACTTTGGTCTGCGAACAGCAGCGGGTGGCTGAGGACGCAAGGATTGCTTTTCAAACATCAAGTGTTGTTGGTCCGCTGTGTTGGCTGCAATCGCTTTGGCTGTCAGATTCTTAGTACCATCCGCATCTGGAGCAAAAGCGTGCTCGTACAAAAACTTGGACGAGTCGTCGCCACCTTGATCGGAAAACTGATAATTGGCACCGTCGTCCGAGGCGACTGGTGGGCGCTTGGTGGTTTCGGCAGTAGAAGTTTGGAGGGCCACTGTCGTTTGGTTCAACAAGCGAAACAAGGCGTCTTGATCCGAAAGGCTGGACATGGCCTTGGAGGTAGAATCCTTGCCATCATCGTCGGTCGGCGAAAACTTGATTTTGCGAACAGGTGGAGGAATCTTTTTTCCTTTACCCTTATCATGATAGGAAGCCAACTTGCGCGAGCCAAAGGGATTTCCCTTTGCTTTACTGAGAAGTGAAGGGAATCCCATGCGCTTCTTTGGCTTGGCGGAATCGTTATTGTTGTTGGGCTTGGAAGCCGTCGCAGTAGCAGCAGCCTTGGGTTTCGCCATGGTGTTGTTGGAAGGGTTAAACTTGAGGGTGAAGTGCACCACTGAATAGACTCTATTACTTTACACGCAGAGTTCTCTCCAGTAGAGTGGTATAAACTATCAGCAAAGTGCAAGGCAAGTTCCTTCACGCAGAGTTCTTTCCAGTAGAGTGGTAAACTATCAGCAAAGTGCAAGGCAAGTTCCTTCAATGGTGCTCTGCTGGATGGACGTTCGTTCAATGTGTTCTCTCATGCGTGTTGGCGAACCAAAAGATGATCCTCTTCACCTTGTGAGCGATCGTGCACCTCGCTGGAAACTGGAAAGAGAGCGGGCGGACCACTTCTTCCGAGGTAATGTGACCTTATGATCTACATCGTACTTGTGGATATATATACAATCAATTTTTAGATAAAATCATATAGATAAATATGTCCTGCTTTTCCGCCCAATGTTTTTTGCTTAGTGTTGATATTTTCTGTTTATTTTCACCTCAAGACAGGTACGCGCGAAATATGGATACATAGGATCCTCAGGACGGGCGAGCGTTGAGTGAGACTTTGCCTAAACTGATGACTGACTCGTGGCAGGTTTTACTCTTTGTCTCACAATGGCGCTCCAGGATCAGTGCGCAAGGTCCCAGCACGAGGCATCCTAAATTCCACTAGACCTTCCCAGATTCCTCTTACTAACTGCACGTATAATTCACAAACCTGGATTTCGATTGAGGCTCTCTGTACCCTTTTAGAATGTACTCGTCCACAAGATTACCCTTCCAAATGAATCGATTCTTTGCCGCGTGGATGGCCATTCTAGCTCTTCTTACAGTGAGCATACTCTATCTAGCCGACCAACAGACTGCCATGGCTATGCATTCAGCCAACCTGGACCAGTTTACCTCAGCCGTCTTGCGACAAGACACCATCCGAATGTCGGAGACTGAGAAGATACCTCCACAACCACAGGCAGCGCACGGCGACACCACCAGCACCAACAAGAACAACTACGACAGCAACGATGCTACCGGTAGTATCGAGAGTGACAATCCAGAGACGCAAAAGAAGAAGCGTCACAAGAACAAACGACAACGGCACGACCAGTTTCTCGTGGACCGTCCTCCTCTCACTGACTTGGTCTCGGATTACGACCGTGGTATTACGGGCAATGTATCACCACTGCTAGACTTTGCCATTTTGGGCCACGCCAAGTGTGCTACGTCATTCATTATGAATTGGTTGTCGGTGCACCCGCAAGTCCAGATATTCAAGCACGAAGTCTGCGATCTCAACGAGGGCCGCCCCGCCGAACTGGTCCGTCAATTGTATCAAGAGTTGCCCGTTGGAGAGTACAAGCGCGGCTTCAAGTGCCCCGGCCACTTTTCACGAAGGTCCCTGCGCGACATTCGAAGATACTTTCCGCGGGCTGCCTTGATTGTCGGGCTGCGACATCCCGTGCGGTGGTTTGAATCCTTTTACAACTTTCGGTACCGCCATCCGCGCCTCGAAAAGGATACCTTGCCCGAGCCCGCGGGCTTGATGGGAAGCTGTACCGCGGCAGCCCAAGGTGTGTGTACCGCTCGCGCCGAGTTTCACGGCAATCTAGCCATGTTTGGCAAGACCAATATGACCAACGGGGCCGAGTGGAAATTGTTGCGGATGCGTGAAAAGTACCAGCGCATTTCTCCCGTGGACAATCCCGTGTTCTTGTACGAGGTCAATCAACTCTACGACACGAACGAAACGCGGACAGCCGATATGAAGATTGACTTGCGCGATTTTCTCGGTTTGCAACAAGACATGCCGGAACCAGTGAAGGAAGGCAAATCCAGCAAGCCAAAGTACAATCGAATCGACGTTTGCGATTCCAAGTTTGATGAAATTCGATTGGAGCTCTTGGACGTTGGTGATCGAGCTGCGACTTGGATCACACGCTACTTCATGGAATCCGACCAAGTTGTAGTGAGCAGTCGCGAGTATTTTAAGGAGCTCTTGGAGGACTGGAAGGTGGATCCTTGCGTCAAAGCACGAGCAACCGAGAACATGTAAACGGGCAGAGCTTATAGACTTCTGCAACCACGCACCACCATGAATGAACGAGTCAGTCTATCATGCCGATTGACTATTGTTTTCATCTACTACTAGCTAGACTAGCATTTTCACTTCACTAGTCTCTAGCTCTAGTACCGGACCGGTAGAGTAGCTTTAATACATTAGTCTACGCGTACCGGTACGGTACCGGTGCCGTACTGTACAACTAAGTATCGATTACCCGGGGGGTAGGTCACGCAATGAGCGTCATGTGCCATGTCGGGCGTGTTCCCCGCTTTCTAATTTTGGCGGGCTCTTTCAA
>Ga0307978_1002098_pt1 | contig 14296 bp, 17 predicted proteins | sample OrgLakmetage1056_FD_203151 | JGI IMG/M metagenome (GOLD analysis project Ga0307978, IMG submission 203151) | Saline water microbial communities from Organic Lake, Antarctica - #1056 | ecosystem: Environmental > Aquatic > Non-marine Saline and Alkaline > Saline | place: Antarctica: Organic Lake...
TCCACGAGCCTGTCCTCCACCTTTTCCTTCTTCTTCTTGTAGGATTTACGCTCACCATCGCTCTCGTCGGATTCACTGTCACTATCGAAACGTCCTTTGCCCTTCTTGCCCTTTGCTTTCGCCTTCTTAGACGGCGAAGCATCGCCATCATCACTGTCGTCGCTGTCGCTACCCCCAAAGCCCTTCTTGCTCGCGGCTTTGCCCTTTTTGGGGGAACTAGCTTCGTCTTCGTCGTCGCTATCGCTATCATCGAAGCGCCCCTTGCCCTTTTTGCCGGCGGCCGAGCTCTTTTTGGGAGAGTTAACTTCGTCGTCGCTATCGTTGCCGCCCTTGGACTTCTTGTTCGCCTCATCTTCAGCTTTTAGGCGCGCTTCCTCTTTCAGACGCTTTGCAATTGCCTGTACGTCTTCACCTTCGTTATCAAAGGCTTCCTGCTGCCTATCTTTTTCACGCTTCTTCTTTTTCTTTGCTGCCGCTCTCTCTTCAGCAGTCTTTCTCGCGGCTTCTTCTTTCAATCGCTTGGCTTCAGAGATCCAAAAGTCCCATTCGTCATCTCCTTCGCTATCGTCATCGTCTTCTTCTTCATCCTGAACAGCCTTGACGACCTCTTCAGCGTAGTCTATCCACTCGTTGGCCACATCATTTTCGACCTTTCTGACTTCGTCTTCAACCTTTTCTTCTTCCGGAGTGAGATTATCGCTATCAGGCTTGTCCTGAGCGGTATCATCGTATGTGTACCAAGCGTCTTGAAGCTTAGTGTACTTTTTGACCTTTTCAGCTTCCTCCTTGCGCTGTTCCTTGGTCTGCACATGGAATGGCTTCTCTTCCGGGCGTAATTTGATAACGGCATTCATGTATCCATTCCGCATGGAAGAAAACGGCTTGAGATAGACAGCCTCGTTGCCGAGATCGAACTGCTGCCTATTATCTTCTGCCAAGAGTGAAGCCAGATCCCTCTTGGCGCTCTTTTCTTCAAGATCCTTGACCTGTTGCGGCTTTTCGGGTTGGCCGTCATCGTCACCTGGACCAAACGACGTGCCGCGCATCATACCCGGGCGCATGTTATTAATGCGAGGCGGCGAACTGGCGCGAGGTCGATCCTCGAATGAACGTCCACGCACCAATCCTGGTCTCATACTCATGCACATGGGAGGTCCCTCCGAGTCATCCGAGTCATCGTCCAAGGACGCGCCAGGCTTCTTGCCAGAACGGAAGCTATTGTTGTTGGCCTGTGCCTTTCCATTCGGGGGATAATCATCTGGTTCTGGTTCAAAGTTGAAGATTCCCGGACTTTCGATTTTGCGGATACTAAGAAGGTCGACCTGCTTGCTTTGCTTAGACTTCGAAGGAGACTCAAACTTGGAGATGTCCGTCATGGAGTCTTGGAGCGACCCCACTTGGAGTCTCTCTCTCCTCTCGATATCTTTCTTCTTCTGGCATTCTTCCGCGTAGATCTTCATGCGATCACGCACACCATACTTTCCAATTACTTCTTCTTGCTGCATCTTGCCTGTTATGGTTATGAACGACAACAGCAACACACACTTTACGACGACAGGCGAAGGTTCCAACTAAATAATGTGATCTTTTGCCATCGATGACCCTTTTGCTCTTTGAATGCCAGGTAGACTAGGCACGCAGGCATCAACAAGCGGAGTAGAAAGCCTGCTGGGGACGGTCATTTCTAATGTTGACCGGGGCTTAATAAGTAATACAGTACACCCTACGGTCGGTACAGGAATGGAGCGAACGGGATAAGAAATTAGCGCGAAAACGGTCAAGTCTAGTCTAGACGACGACGAAGCCAAATCAATCGGCGCGCGATGGTCGGTCGCGATCGACGACGACGATGAGATGCGACGATCCGAGAGGAAAGATACAGACGCATAAGATCGTGCAAGCACTTATTCCTACAGTACCTCATTTTCGTTCTATTTTCTTCAACATGAAGGGTTCCCTTGGTCTATCTCTCCTCCTCTGCGCTTCTCTCCAGAGATACTCTATCGCCCTAACGCCAGCTCCCGCTGAGTATTTCAAAGACCAGCTGGTAACGCATCTGGATCCAAGCAGCCCCTATGCCCGAAAAAGGTTTACTCAGCGGTACTATACGTCCTCCACCCACTTTCAAGGGCCCGGATCGCCCATTTTTGTGGTGTTGGGAGGCGAGAGCGGCATTGAACCTTCCACGGGTCTCTTTTATCCGTTTATTACCGATACCTTGGCGGAGAACTTTGGAGCGTTTGTTCTCGAGCCGGAACATCGATTCTATGGGGCATCGCAGCCAGTTACGGCCGAAGCCATTGACCAAGCAAGGAAGAGCGGAAAGCAAGATCCACGTGTTGAGCTACTGACTAGCGAGCAGGCTCTGCACGACATGGCCAGACTCGTTCGTGTCATGCGAATTCGGTTGGGATGCAGTCTCGATCGCTTTTCGACACGATATTGCCCAATCATTACTGTGGGTGGCAGCTATCCTGGCTTTCTTTCGGCAATGTCTCGCATACTCTTTCCATTCTTGGTCGACATGTCATACGCAGCATCGGCTCCCATGAAGTTTTATGCGCAACTTACAGACGATGCCGCCTATTACGACCGTACGTGCCAACAACAACAGCAACCGTCTGAATGGAAGATATCCACTCATATTAAACGACTGGTTCTCCCGTCTTTCTCACCTCACGCTCGTCTTTTCCGCTAACTTTCCAACCAACAACAGACATTACGAAGGTCGCCGAAAAGGCCAAGCCAGGATGCTCACAAGCAGTACGCCAAGCGCTGGATGACGTTGTTTCCGTGTACAACCAACAAGAACAAGGTACTTTTGATGCGACACTGATCGGCGCTTGCGAGGGAACCGTGCCAGATTATATTCAAGATACTGCAACTTTTTTGGATGAACTCATTATGATAATTGGTTACACCTTTGCCAACGACAATATGGCATATTACCCGCCCTCGAGCGATACGCGACTGTACCAGGCTTGCGATATCTTTTCGGCCGAGGCCACATCCCTCGACAAGTCGCTTCAGTTCTTGGTCCAATCTTTGGCCAGTAAGGACGAAACATGTTTCGACATGTCAAAGCAGCTACCAAGTGGATCCAACGCCACCATTAGTAGCGGCGACTGGAGTGGCGTTGGCTCGGGACAACAGGGTGAAAGTTGGGACTTTCAAACGTGTACGTTGTTGGTGGAAACCATTGCCTTTGGCCCCGACTCCATGTTTCCGCCTCGGGAATGGACCATGGAATGGATGACAAACCACTGCCAGTCCCGTTTTGGGGTTACTCCGAAACCCCTTTCATTGGTGAAGCGATGGTACTTTGACGACTTGACACACGGTAAGCATTCCAATATCCTTTTTACAAACGGTTTGAACGACGGCTGGTCCGTATCTGGGATCCAAACCAACCTGTCTTCGTCGTTGGTTGCTCTCAACTTTCCCAATGGCGCTCATCATAGCGATCTCTCGCACCAAGGGCCATCGGACCATGATACTGCCGATATCAAGGAGGGCTTTCAGCAAGTACGAACCATTCTGGCGACATGGTTGGGTGAGCTCCCTGGTGGACGCATGAGCCACAACATGACCACCTCCTAACCGGATACTAGAGAGAGGGTTGAAGGTTCCGATTATAACTAAGAAGTCACTGTATTTACAAAATGTGGTTACTAGTAGGCACGCTGCTATACCTACTAGCTAGTAGGCTAGCAAAAGGTCCGATAGACTGCCCTCCGTCCAGGCTCGAGATGCAGAACTTTGACTATGGCTGACCGGCACATGTGGCAGCCCTTGAGTCGTTTCCCGCAGTCCAGGCAACAGTTACAGTGCTGGCAGGGCAAGAGGGCACAATCGGAAATCTTATCAAAGCAAATGACGCATTCTGTTCGTTCTTCCTCCTCTTCGATAGCACTACTGTTGGATTCGTCGAGTTGTTTCAAACTCACGTCCTGGTCGTCGTCGAGTTGCCATTGCGCTATGGCCAGGTTGGTTCTACGAGCCAGATCAGGTCCATATGAATTCATGAGCAAAAGATCCAAAACCTCATCCTTGACGGATTCACTAACGGCCGTGTGTCGGATTTTGAGCCGGATAAAGGAGTCGTTCTTGCCCAAAGACTGGACAAAAGTAGCGGTCCCAGTGTTGTCAAAATTATTGCGGTGCAGGTCCAGTGTTCGCAAGTGTTGGTTGCGCGTCAGTGCGGCTGCCAAGCATTCCACCCCACGATTATCGAGATTGTTGCGATTCAAATACAAGTACAGCAGCGATTTATTGTGCGATAAGGCGTCGGCAATGATGCATGCTCCTTGGTAGCCCATATGGTTGCAACGCTTTCGAGACTTTGCAGCGAGCTAGTAAATTTCAGTAAGGTGGCAATAGATCGGAGACCTATCACCCCAAATTTGTTGCTTCCTAGTTTGACACCCGTCAGTGACGAGTGAAGACATGTAGGGAAGTGCTCGACAAAGTTGGTCGATTCCCTCGTCACCTATACAGTTTCGCTCAAGATTGAGTCGTCGGAGCATGGACTGAGCACCCGCTTCTTGCATGGCTTGCGCAATTTGTTGGCAGCCTTTATCCGAAAACTTGTTGTAATTCAAGTCGAGTTGGGCTAGCGAAATACTCTTTCGTATGCATGCTGCGACCGCCCAGGCAACCAAATCGTCGGCGCCAACCCGACTGAGTTCTAACTTGGTCACATATTTGTTTTCAACCAGAGCAAGAAAGAGCGCTGTAATGTACTTGGCCGATAATCGTTTGTTTTCAATACAAACGCGTTGTGCGTTGGGATCGTGACAGCGAACTGCCTTGAGGAGATGCAATAGGGATTCCACTGTTGTATTTGCCGTCATGGTACGGTTCAACCGATTCGAAAAGTAGTGCTGATGAGGTGTTGATACTGTGCTGGGTCGGCCTCTTACAAAGGTGCAAGGGTCGCCGGCTACTGGCGTTTTTATAGACTGCTGCATTCTGCCTTAAATGGGTGTAAAAGGAATGAATGAAACCAAATCGAACGACAGTCCCACAGTTGTGTCACTGATGGCCCATTGCTAGCGATAGGCTGCTGTGCGTTGGCATCTCTGGTGTCTAGCTGAGCTGTCAAGACTCCACGATAGTCCCACCGGTTTGCCAAAGCGTATCCTTGTCTGTCCTGGGAGTGCCGCCTCCGTCTCTAAACTCACTCTACGAAGTGGTCAGCAAGATTCCGTAATACGTAGTGGCCGATAAACGAGAAATTACCAGTAGAGTTAAAGTCTATTGCTAGACCCACTCCCCCAAGACAATCCCCCCACACGGTAGCAGTACGTTGACCATCCCTTTGCCGAGTCCTTGTAGTTGTCGTCGTACGCGCCCTGTACCCCCCCCTCCCCTTCCGTTTTGTTTTGAACCGACAGGGGGTCGTAGAGATTTCCGTACCGCGATCCGGTCTAGGTTCAGTGATTCTGCCCGTCCCGAGGGTCCAACGCTGCCTTCGGAAACTTCAATTTAGTGCTATGGCACCTAACCTGAGAACCTCGGGACCTGTATCAACAGGGAGGAGTTTCATCAATTGCTAAGCGCCCGTTTTGTTCTGCTGGTTTCTTTCAACGCCGTCCGCCACCGACATTCACGAAGTGGATCCTGGTTGCCATTTGCTGCGACAAACCGGCGTTCAAGGCGCCAATCTGGGCGTGGATATAGGTGAGGAAGGTGAGACCGGTCCAGCGGCTGATCTTCATAATGGTTGAGTTGCTCACTCCTTGGAGTTTGAGCGCCATGGCTCCCGACGCACGAAGTGCGTGAGTGCCGATGCGCGACATGTTGTAGCCTTGGACGCACGAAGTGAGTGAGTGCCGATGCGCGACATGTCGTAGCCTTGGGCCTCAAGATTGACTCCGCGTGCAGCAAACTTGACAAGGTTGGTGATATCTCGCGGCTGGACGTGCACGCCCGGCTGCACAAAGCTTAGCGGGGTGGATTCGTCGACGCCAAAGGATAGAATCCTTGCGACTCGTCTTGCAAGGGCTTAGACAGGACAAAACCGTGCCAACAAATTGGCTTTGTGGTAAATTGTTGCGCCACGCTGGCCATTCTTCTGGTCGTCGAGCCACAATGTAGCGGACGCGGCTAGGAGCAGCTCGGTGACTGTCCTGGACCTTGGGATAATCGTGCCATCAGCACGTCGAAAAGTCACATCCTGAACGCGGAACTGTACTGTGCGCGTGCGTATATTGCGCTTCGGCATTGTATATTTGCCCACGCGAAGTAGATAATAGAACGCAGCCGTGGTTAGGTCTGCAGCCGTCCTTGTACCTGCACTGGGTGCTCGATAGTATGCGTCAGCGTACTCGCCTACGCTGACAGGGAGCGCGGCCTGCAGTCGTGGTGCCGGATCTTCGGTCTTGTAGCTGGCTAGCAAGTGGCAACATGGGAGGTCTAGCTCCCTGGCCCCGTGGCTTTGTTGCAGGTCGTCGAATCCGGCCAAGACGAGGGTTTGTGCCACGTGACGGAGGGCTTTTTCCACAGACTGGTGTCCAACTTGGACCGCTCTCCCGAAGATTCCAGTTCAAACCCTGGCGGCAAAGGCAAGCAGGTAGGCTTGTTTTTGGGACTTGGATTGGATGCGCAACCACGGGTCGACGCCGCATCCGCTTGCATAGGTGGCCCAGTTATTCCACCCAGTTTGTCGCACTTCATCGTCCACCGTTGCAGTTCCAATCGCTGCCCACGCAGTGTTGAGATCACGTTGGACCAAAGGCCGGAAGGCGGCTGGACATTGAGCCAAGGCCGTTGCTGTGGCAGTGGGTACGATGTAGTGAAATGAGTGAGAAAATCTTTTGGGCACATTGCACTTGGGTCGTTTTCGAACATGTGATGATGTGAGGCAATACCGGTAACGGGGCGGGACGCCACGTCGGCTAATATGTTCTTTATGCCAGCGACATTAAATACGGCTATGGGAGCAGACCGATTGGTGCGCTGGCAAATGGCCCTGCCGCGCAGGAGTCGGAACGAGATTGGCGAGCCGCTACGGGACGCCATCCGGGTGGACCACGCTACCGTTTGCGTATTATCGGATCCAATGGCTGCTTGGGTGCCCGCGATAGACGGTCCAAGGCGTGCCTCAAGGACAGCCTCTTGCAACACGACGGCTGCCAATTCGAGGTCGGAGTTGGTCCCCTTTGGGTTGGCGTCAGAGACGACGTTATTCGTGATGTCACTGGGCCACTGGACTCGCCAAATATTTGTTGGTAAGGTTCGCAATAAACCACACGCCGCCGGCTCCGAATGCACTGGCGTCGCAGTACCCGGCGTAGTTGAGCAGCTGTTGCAGCCACGAGTTCGTTGACGTGCGTCGGTCGGCTTGCCAAATCATGGATGACGTTGGCGACATCGAGGAGAGCATGCCTGACTTCCCCATGTTGACCGAGACCAATAAACGCTGGCAATCCCTTGAGCGCGTTGTACAACGGCGTGAAGAAGCCTCCTCGAGCAGCCGGTAGGATCCGCGCTGCGTGTTGTAAGCGTCCGACGATGGACCACAAACGTTTGATTAGGACCCGTGTTTTGCGCAAGATGGCACGGACTTCCTTGATGAGGGCGTCCGCCCGATCCGTTGGGAGTTGGACTGTTCGGCCGATACCGTCCAGTATGTACCCCAAGATCTCCTTTCGGGTGTCCCATCGTCCGTTCCCTTTGTGCAGTTTCTTCTCCGAAATGGGGTCCTTGGCCCCTGGCGAGTTCGTAGCTGACGGTGGCGGAAACGCTATGGATTGCCTGTAGCGTTGTCCTTGCCGTTCGCTGCAGAAGCTGGCCTGTATTGTCCTCCACTGCAGCCATTATGTGGTCGTCCGCGTACACCGTAGACATCTGCGCCGGTGGGCCCAACGATGACTGGCGCCTTTGGGGTTTCGTTGGCTTCGTGAACGTCTCCATCGGATGCGGCTGTAGTTTTTCGCCATTGTCGAGCCAGGTTTAGGCGACGTTGCGAACCGTCTCCGTGGTCGCATAGAAATACGCTGGGCTCTCGTTCCAGCCCATTTGTACCCTACCCTACCCTACCCTACCCTACCCTAGCGCCCTGCATCTGAAAGGCGGATTATACAGTAAGTAAATATGTACACCCGTTTTCGGACTTATATTTTTTATTTACCCAAAATATTTCGCCTCCACCTGGAATTATTCTCTTTTGACGTGCAATCGGTGATAGCTGATCACCAATTGCCCCCCGTTGTTCACCCACCTGCTGTCTGAACTCTGCCTACGGGCAGAGCCTGGTAAGATGCTAGCGCTAGTTGTTGGTTGTTGGCTGTTGGCGGCGGAGCCGCCAAGAGCACACACACCTACTCCAAGATCTAGCTCAGTCAATCCCCTGGGATTGGCTGAAACCGCGACCCACGAGGAGCAACCCCAGGCGCATGTCCAGTCCCAACCACACAGGAGGTCGAGAAAGAACGTGCACCAGAACCCTTCTCGGAACAACAGTAGAAGAACAGACGGAAGAAACATCCCAAAAAGAAAGAAAGAAAAATGAGAGTTGCTCTCTTCCTACCGAAGTGTAACTTCTTCCCACTTCATGGATACAAGCGAGGAGAACGCGAGAGGATCCAGGCAATACCTAAATGAGAGGCCTAACCTGAGAGAGCCTCTGGAGCGCGAGCTTGAATTATCCACAAAGTCGTGATACAAAGGTCGATTCACTAAGGTGAATCAACGAGAAGGAAAATACCTAGCTGAATCCCGTGCACGGGTCAGTCGTGGGCGGGGCACCAAAGATTGGTTGGCGTGACCGCATTGGCGAGTGGAACGGCCGTATCATTGCGTTGCATTTACTGAAAGAAGGTTGGACCAAGTTGAAAAGCAATCAAACGATTAACATCACAAGAATTGGTGGAATTAGAGCAGCTGTGACGGTAATGCTGAACACCAATCGTGCCACCGTATACGTGGTCGCGGGAGTCTATCACGGAGAGATTGGTGAAGAGGTCTCCCGTACCCGCAAGATGGTGTACCTGAAATTTTTGGGCCCTGGCACAACTGTGCGTGTGATGCAGAGCAGTATCAAAGTGGTATTGGGTAGTGAGACGCTGACGCCTGTATCAGGTGACGCGTCCCACGTTTGACACGCTCAACGGTCCATTGCAACCCAAAGTTTGGTTGATGTGTGCCGAGGTACTTATCGTGGGAAATTGGGCGTGTGGTAGCCTGCACACTGTTGATGGTGTATCTGCACACGCCTGGAAACGAGCGCCCGTTGCGTCTGTTAAAGACGAGCGTGCTGGAGATGATGGCTCCTGACACCAGAACGAATGATGATGCAGGCATCGAGCAAAGCAAAGCTGCCGCAGCGGCATAACTAAGCAAGGCGGCGGTGGATGACTTAGCTAGCACAGAATAACAATAATGCCATTGTGAAGTAAAATATGAATGTGTATGTACTGAAGATATATAGTGGCAGCTAATCCCCAAAGGAACACCTGAAACGGCTTCCAATGGTGACTAAATCAACGAAGCCCCCGTGGCGGCGTCAAGGGTGAGTTTGCCAATGCCACTTGAGCATTCCCGTAGGTAGTGCTGAACGGATTGTGGCAACCACCGAAGCCGAAAGGCAATGGCGTCAATTGAGAGGCCAGCATTGGCCAGAGCCACTGCCGCGGTCACTCGATTGGAATGAGATACGATGAATTTGGACTTATCATGATAGTAGTCCATTGGGTCAGGGTGAGCAAGCTTACACACTTTGGGCATGCGCGTGCAAATATTGATGGACCGGAGAAACATGAAAGCCCCAGTGGGCGAAGAACGGTACACGCCAATAGGTTCGGGTTGGCCGGCACCGTGAACGACACGAGGGTCCTCACATAGCTCGGGCAATGGACTAAATCCTGCATGGCTTGAAAGCCGTACTTGGACGCCCAGGCTAGGGTGTCCGGGTGTGCCAAGCAATAGAGAAAAGGTTGCATGGCCGGGGACAGGTCTCCAAGCAGGAGCGCACTGTTGTGGCGAAAGACCGCCAACGCGCGAGCTTCAACCTCGAGGAACTTGGGAAGTATTTGCTTTGTTGCCTTCAAGATGAGGGCATCCGTGAACACACAATGACAAAGTAACAAGAAGACATGCTGGAAAGGGTCGACCGTACCGGGAGACCAGGTGCTCTCCTGGTTGACTGGCGGGGCATCGCCAATCCAGCGGAGCCAGTCCGTTTGGATCTGCTGCACTGAGCAAATGTCCATCACAAAACTCTCTGGAGCCAGCGACTGGGCTGCAAACCACACATCATAGTAAAGATTGATCATCCAGTCCCAACGAGCATCAGTGATGCCGGACCAGAGCTTTAACACTGACACATACACTTGGGCCAATGACATGACGGCAGGGCGAGCCACAAAACCCAGCGGTAAGCCGTGATTTGGAGGCAGCGGAAGCGCCGAAAAATGAACTAACAGGCCTTCCATGGGAGTGTCTGGATCATTCAATGAGAACAATAGCTGGGGCAATTTGCCTTCTGGTAGCGCTGGGTTGTCTGTGGAGAAAAAGGGTGACCAGGTGGAATTGTCCGGAGGAGCGGCCGCTACCGAGATAATCATGAGCTTCAACGCTTGGAACGAGTCCAAAGCGAGAGGAGTGTTGGCGCTGCCTTCAATCAATTGGTCTACAGCAACGCCCGCGTTGGCGTTGGTCCGAGTCGACCGATGAGTACAAAAACCCATCTGAAAACTCAGGGTGGGGCAGCTCACCACATTATGAGGCCCCAGCGTCGCTCCGACACCGAGAGACAGACGAGGCACTTCCTCGACGTCCCAAGGTACCAAAGCAGCGCCCAACACGATTGGGAATGGCTGTGTTTTGGTGTTCGCCGTTAAGGCCATATGAACCACAACCAGGAATGCTCCAACTTCCTCCTGCCCCAAACGAACCAGGCGGTCCGCTGGGGAGAGAAACGTGCCATCATGCACGGCCAGACTTATACACAGTGCTGGCGCCGTTGCTACATTTTCCTTCCCTTTCGCAGATACAGAATCCGTAGACCCGCCTGCAGGGGGTAGGGTCTCCGGGGTGCCTCCCAATTGGGAAGCAAGGCCTTGGGCCGCGATGGTCGCGTCCTGAGGCTGAACAGAAGCCCACGAACCTGGAAACGAAATTACCGGCGGCAGCGAGAGCTGCGCGAAGAATTCCGGCCCACTATCCGCAATTTTCGACATGGTGCACGAAACAAGAACAAGACCGACCAAACACAAAGCGAAGAAGCTCAAGGAGAGTCTTAAAGAGCTCGAAGAAGGTCTTTCTTTCGGCTTGCTTACAAGACAAAAGAATGATTTCAGTGTCTCTCTCGCTGCAGCCTCGTGCTGCAGCAGCGGTGCTGACCCTTGGAGTTGAGTGTATGGCTCTGAAAGAACTACGAGCTCTGCAAGCTCGTATCCTCCCTTCAAATCGTCTCCTCGACGCACTCAATCTGGGCCGGATTATTTTCATGTTTGAGTGTGTAATCACTTTCTGCCCACAGTGTAAAAAGCGGCCCAGTGTGTAGAAAAGCCATTGTTGATTCTAGGAGAATCTGATCACACCTCGAACCTTCAATTCTCAAGTGTAGTGTATCAGAACCCTCGATAGTCTATCTATAAGAAAAGTCAATCAAACTGTTCTTACGATGGGATTAATCAAAAAGAATGAAGAGTCACTGGTGCCCACTTGAGGCCCTTTTTGAGAATTGACGCGTACGTGGGAGCAGATGCGACCTCCATCTGTTCAGACACTTTTTTCTTGCCTGGAAACGTAAACGTCTGTCCGCTACCTACAGATTGAACTTTCTCCAATATCGGATTCTCAACACGCTCCTTGGATGGAGGTAGCGCAGATTTTGTGAGCGTATTCACATGACAATGACCGAGATCAACGGTCCGGAATTTCCGAAACAAACTGCCTTGAAGAGGCTTCGTAAAGAAACCGGCAAGTATCTCGTCCGTGGGACAGTAGACGACGGAGATGCCCTCGGACTCGAAACGGTCCTGCATAAAGAAATAACGAATGTTGATGCGCCAGGACTTCTGCCCGCAGGATGCTCGACCATTCTTTTCAAGCCGGATAGCTCTCTGGTTATCCTCATAAATTATGTTTTTGGTAAGCTCGTACCCATGTTGGGCCAAAAACATCCTGGCCCAGATAGCGTTAGGTAAATAATCACTTGAACCAACAACTTCGGCTTCAGTAGAACTCTTTGTATTGAGTTTCTGCTTCGTAGACTTGCACATGATTGCTCCACAACCCAAAGAGGTTGATCCACCGGTGTGACTTTTCATGTCATTGTGCACAGCATAGGCTGCGTCAACCCACGACTTTGATTTGGTGATACTGTCAACTCCGAGAATGAGAGGCATGTCCAAAGTACCGTTGAAATATTGGAGGAGTCGGATCAACTTTTTCCGATCCTGCTCCGTGCTGCACGAGACCCTGGTGCAGAGGAAAGCAATAGCCAATTGAGCGTCGGTACGAGCTCATTTTGAAACGTAAAGTAATTTTGCGACTATGCTGTGAAAAATTTCGCCTTGTCGTTTGTCAAGTTGCTCGGATCCGTCGTCAACGGTGAACAGGTCTATCTTTGCCGGCATTGGCGCAACCTTGGCAGCATCCATGCCAGAATTGGCGATCGCTTCCTTGAAATATTCATCAGAATCGTGACGGTGCCGTCGTTGTCGTTAAAAGTGATGTCCATGCCCAAAAACACGTGATGTTTTCCTCTGGTCACGGTCATTATCCCAAACTTGACTTCAATCTTTTCGATGATGTCGGTCACTACCGTGTCATCCACATGCAAGATTATATTGTGGTCGACATACCAGGCAATTGTGCATTGCTTTCCTTTAATCTGGCTGTTTGCAACACATAGATCGTACGGATTCAACTTGAAACCCATGCGGACCAAAGTGTTTGTGAACAAGTTGTACCATAAATGCGCGGATTGAACACAACTGTACAGGGCCTTCAGCACTGTAGGTAAAGAACCTTCTTCCCGTTCTCAATGACGACAAACTTCTCGTATTTGGGATTCACCTGGCACATAACGTCGACGGCTTCGCCAACTAACTTCAAAAGAACAAACTCTTCCATGTCCGCGTGTAAATACGCTCCTTCAATGTCGGCTGTTGCAACGTCACGTCGCTCCTTAGCGTCAATCATAAGGGAAATCACGAGAGCGTCCGTGGATACCGTGGGAGACCGCTTCTCTTCCTTCGTATATTTGGATCTCTAGGACCAACCGTTGGCGCATGTGCGTCCCTTCAGCTTGCCGGAACGCTTCTCTTTAATAAGATTAACAGCGAGGAGGGCTTCTTGCTTCGGACTGGCGGTGAGCGTAGATGCGTCAAGTGGGTTCGAAAACGCTCTTGCTATTGAGCTGACAGAACTCCTGTAGTAAAGCGTCCGCGGCTGCATGGCCGTGCGTCTTGATGCCTGCAGTTGCAATCATCTGAGTCATGATATGCCCAAAAATGTACTTGCATATGTTGTCAAGCGACTCATCCATCTTGTCGGCTGCTTGTTGCTATAACATTTGCACGCCTGACTCGTAGCTTTTCGAGCTTACGGGGTCATCCATTTGGTGATCGAGTCGGTAACCGTAGGATCTGCCTCTGTCGCTCCTAAGATTGTACCAATTGGTACCCGAATCTTTGTTTGCGTCAGGCTCCATATTTGTGTTGGGAGCATCGCCTCCGGGATCTTCGTCTCCCGGAGCTTCGTCTCTCTCGGCACCTTCATCGGTGTCGGGATCAAGTCCAACAGGCCCAAAATCATCGGGATAAGGCTAAAAAAAGGCAGGATCATCAACTTCAACGTCATCCGGGACGCCAACATCATCGTCATTCGGGACACCAACATTATTGTCGTAAAAAGGTTCAATGTCATTGTAGTCGTCAGGTTCCTCGACAACGTCATTGTCGGGTTCGGTCGGATCAAAATTATCTTCGGCAAAGTTTTCATATTCGTCGGCCAAAAAATACTCGACAGACGCGTTCCGGCGCCATTCGAATAGTGGGACTCCGCCATTGATCAGCGGTTGGCCTTCCTTCTCCGCCATGGCTTCGACTGCAAAGATGACTGCGTTGGTCATGGGAATTTTGGTCCATTGCTGCCAGACAAGCGTTTTCCGGTGACGAGTGACAAAAAAAATAGTCGCCTTGGGCGTTCCCAGTTGGGTTCAGCACGATCGCTCCGGTGTTACGGGAAGTGGTAGTGTTGCTGGGAGTGTTGTCTTCAAAAACCTGTACATACGATCCGAATTCCAGCTTCAGCTCATTGTAGTCGGGGTTCGCGCGCCCAG
>Ga0307978_1002101_pt1 | contig 14281 bp, 20 predicted proteins | sample OrgLakmetage1056_FD_203151 | JGI IMG/M metagenome (GOLD analysis project Ga0307978, IMG submission 203151) | Saline water microbial communities from Organic Lake, Antarctica - #1056 | ecosystem: Environmental > Aquatic > Non-marine Saline and Alkaline > Saline | place: Antarctica: Organic Lake...
CCACCGATAGGACAGAGCCGGTCACATCGTTGGGACGATATGTGGTGCAGCCCTTGCAGCCCAAGGCATAGGCATAGAAGTACACGTCCTGAAAGTCTTCGAAGTTGATGTCCTCTGGGAGGTTGATCGTCTTCGAGATGGAACTGTCGATCCATTTCTGGGCAGCAGCCTGCATCTTGACGTGAGCTTCTGGTGGCAACGTCTGGGCAGACACGAAGTAATCTGGCAGATCGTCTGGATGTTCTGAGCCACCTTCACCGAACCATTTCCAGTATTTAGTAACTGCATAATCCTGCACCAATTCTTCGGTGCGGGTGCCGTCTTTCTGAAGTACCTTGCGGGTGTACTCATAGGCGAACACAGGCTCGATCCCAGAGGACACGTTACCAGCATAGAGGCTGATCGTCCCAGTGGGTGCAATGGAGGTCAGGAGAGCGTTTCTGATGCCGTGCTCACGGATGTCCACCTCAAGCTGAGGATCGTACTGACAGAGGCTGTGAGCGAAGGTGCCGGGGGCAAGGAACTTGTCAGCATCGAACAGGGGGAATGACCCCTTTTCTTCTGCCAGACGCACTGAGGCATAATAGGCTGCCAGAGCGATCTCACGCATCACCAAATCAGTGGTTTTAACAGTTTCATCAGAACCGTAGGTTTGACCTAACATGATGAACATGTCGGCCATGCCGGTGACACCCAACCCAAGACGACGCTTGGCCTTGGCTTCAGCTTCTTGCTGAGGCAAGGGAAACAGGGACACATCGACCACGTTGTCCATCATTCTGATGGCTGTACGGACTGTCTCTGAGAGAAGATCCTGATCTATGTAAGCGCCTTTCTCGAAGGGCTTCTTCACCATCTTCGCCATGTTGATGGAACCAAGGAGACAAGCTCCATACGGCGGGAGGGGCTGTTCGCCGCAGTTGGAGACCAAGACACCACCACGATCACAGGCAAGGAAGAATTTGTGGGTCTCCTCTACCGTGCCACAGAACACGTCTTGACGCTCCACAAGAGGCACTATGAATACGACTTTGTGTTTGGCATTGCGACGATAGACTGAAGCAAGACGTTGACCGGGAACAAGGTCACGAGCTTCAATACGATTTCGATCCAGATCAAAAAACTCATGAGTGTGAGTGCATTTGATTTTGGTTCCATCATCAAGAGTGACGAGAAGGAGTTCTTGGTCCGTAGCTGTCTTGAAGACATCCATAGGACGGTATACGAGCTTACCGGCTTGGTTCTCAGTCAGAACAAGTATACGCTTACCCTCCAGTTCAAAGAATGTCTTGGGACCATCAGAAGTCAGGATCTTTTCATCACCAGCAAAACACGGATTGGTGGCAGCAATCGTCTCGCAGTAATTAAGATTGTTTTTCTTATTAATGCGGTCGATGAAGATGACGCCCGGCTCGGCGTAATCGTAGGTGGATTGCATGATCCTGTTCCACAACTCGAGCGCCTGCACGGTGTGATAGATTTTGCCGTCGAACTGTAGCTCCCACGGGCCGTCGGCCTTCACCGCCTTCATGAAAGCGTCGGATACCAGTACGCTGAGGTTGAACATGCGTAGGCGAGCGCTGTCTTTCTTAGCCTCAATAAAGGCTTCAATATCAGGGTGATCGCAACGCATGGTTGCCATCATGGCACCACGACGAGAGCCTGCACTCATGATGGTGCGACACATCGCATCCCACACGTCCATAAACGACAAAGGACCAGAGGCGTCTGCTGCGACCCCTACGACAGGGGCACCAGCGGGACGAAGGGTACTGAAGTCATATCCAATGCCACCACCTTGTTGCATGGTCAGGGCAGCCTCTTTGAGCATGTCAAAGATACCACTCATGCTGTCAGGGACCGTACCCATGACGTAGCAGTTGAAAAGCGTGACCATCCGGCCAGTGCCAGCACCGGCAGTGATACGGCCAGCGGGCAGGAATTTGAAATCTTCCAGAGCGTCATAGAAGGTGTTCATGTATTTGTTTTGGGTTCCCGGTTCTTCAGCGACCGAGAGAGCACGGGCAATACGTTCCCATGAATTCTCGACGGCGAGATCAATCGGGGTGCCATTTGCTTCTTTGAAGCGGTATTTCATATCCCAGATTTGTTCTGAAATAGGTGCAGAAAATATTGACATATTCTGTCCTTTATTGGGTTAAGTGAGAAGCCCCAGATAACTTGATCAGAGGCTTCTACACAAGATGTTGTATGTCACCCGCGAGCAGGTACAGGCCGATCTTCTTGGTCTTGATACTTGCCTTCGTATTGAGCAGTGCGGGTGGTTTTATGGAAAATGGCTTGAGCAATACCAGCACCAGCAGGCAGATCGATCCGTTCATTACCATGGAAGACGAATTCCAGTGTTAGGAACCCGGTCCACCCCGGTTCAGCAACCGTGTTGAAGACCGATAACCCTTCCCGTGCCCATGTGGATTTGTCATGGATAATGGACACGACACGCTTGGGCATATCAAATTTGTCGATGGCCGATGCTCGAAGAAAACGGCCAATTACAGTGGTCTGTTGGCCCAAGTCATTGTCGATCTCGGTGTATCCTAGATGAGCCTGCTGAAGCAGTTCCTTGTAATACTCATCGGTTTTTGTACGTTGACCATCTTGGATCAACTCGACAAGACGCATGGTGTCAGGGGGATAGAACCTGATGTTCTGCTTGAGCCGGATGTCGTATCCGGCTTCTCCGAGACCATAGCTTACACCATGCTCCCGAATTTTGTGTGGGACCATATTCTTGATCGGGGATATTTCGATTAAATCTTTCCCATTAATGACCATTAATCATCTCCATATTCATTGACAGCGAGGTCTTCGATTATGTTGATCGCTTCCTCTTGCTGCTTGTGATGATCAGGATGATCCAGTTGATCGGCCACGTTTTGTTTTGCGAGGTCGATCACGATCTGAAAGGCATCAGCGATGTCCACGGGTTTCCTTTCCTTTTGTTCGAAGCAAGCTCCATTACAGTCATATCCACATGGATAACCACATCCTTGGTTATCCATAATATTACTCCTTAATATGAACAAGTTTACCGAAGTGAACTTGGGTTTCATTGCCAGCGTTGACGCCCACCCAGATGGTTGGGATGTCGATGCCCGGTGGCAAAGGTTGCATTGGAGCACAGCACATGTCTGAGAAGACAACGGCTGCGGTGGGTCGATGTTCGAGCATGTGCTCCCGGACAGGTCCGAGATCAGTGCCACCACGTCCGACGATGACAATCTCCTCGAAAGGGTCATCCTCGTAGAAGTCATATTCCCGTTGGATTTGATGATCGAACAGGACAAGGGTAAGCCTATGAGGATTAAAGGTTTCCTTAATAAACTTAACCTCCGAATTAAATCGGACGACTTCACCGTCAGAAACCGAGCCGGATACATCCAGATAATAGATCAGATGTTCCAGACCGCTTTCATCCTCCATGAGAGAGGGCAGGTACATGTCACGGTATCGGCGGTTGGGCCGGGACCAAGAGTAATCCTGTCCTGTCAGGGCTTGGAAGAACTGCCTGAGCAGAAGCTCCCACGGCAGCTTGGGTTGTAGAAACCGCTTGAGCATGGTATCGATCTCAGACGGCAAACCGTCATCACCTGCACCGCTCATCTTGGCAGCCGTAGAGGCTTGCACCACTTTGTTGATGATTGTGTGCTCAGCTACATCTCCCTCCCCTTCTTCTGGTTCAACGATGTCGCCTTTGTCGCCTTCTTCGTCCCAGCCTTCGCTGCCCCAGACGTAATCTCCAAGCACTGACAGGTCAGGCATGGAGTACAGGCTGTCGTAGATTTCCTCAGTGGGCTGTTCACCATAGCTGGCGTCGATCCAAGGGGAAGTGCCTGCGAAGGAATACCCCTGTGCTTTCAACATATTATTGATGTTAATATCACAGGCATAATTCCAGATTTCGAGATCACGGCTTCCACGACGGATCATGTGCAGCAATGCAATGTGCCAAAGCTCATGCAGCAGCACGGTGATGCGGGTGTCGAAGGGCAGTTTCAAGAACCAGTGAGGGTTCCAGTACAGGCTGATCCCGTTGGTTTGGGCCGTCTTGATGTCCTCTGTCCAGAGGAAGTTCACCGAACACATCAGCGGCCCTAGAAAGGCAGCATTGGAGCCGAGGAAGACTTTTGTCTTCACCCGGTCCATTTCCTTGTCGAGCACCTGATAGTCCAGTTCTTCAGTCATGGAGATACCTCGAAAGTTCGAGCATGGCCGACCGGAAGGATGGGTGGGCACGAAGCTCTGGTTTGCGGATCATGAGACCCCTGAGGAACAGTACTCGGAACTCGGATGAGAATCTGTTGATATAGGTGCTCACCTTGTCGAAGTTCTTGTCGGAACTGTGCTCGATCAGGTAGGTCGTCGTGGCGAATTTGACCGGAGGATCGGTCGGGACGTTGGTGTTTTCCGGGTCACTGAGAATATCCCCTATTTTGGGGAGATTTTGAAACACTTTTGTAAAGTTAATGAACTCTACGGCCACCCCTGATGTGATGGCACCGGCAAGCATGGGTGCTTTGGCGTCCATCTCATAGTGGTTATCGACGTAATTGAACGTCTTTCCGGTGATCAGCTTGTTGACGAATTCCCATGTGCGAGGGCAGCAGAAGGTCTTGTCGTTGTGATCAGGCCGGAAGTCATGAAGCTGACCGGGCATGTAATTCAGATAGGCCACGACACGCATGTCCCAGTTGAATTTGAAGGCCACATCTTCCATGAACTGACCGTGGTGAAGCTCCATCTCAAGATGGACGAACCGGCTCTGCAATGCCGTGCCCACGTTGTTGGTGATGGCCCTGTCGGTGTCGAGGTTGCCTGCGGCCACTATCATGACATTGGGGTGCAGCTTTAGTAGACCCACCATCTTGTCCAGCACGAGCTTATAGGCGGCTGCCTGCACGCTCTTGGGGGCTGCGTTGAACTCATCAAGGAAGATGAGCCAGCCGTTCTTGCCCTCTGGGAGAGGGGTACTTTCGACAGGGAACATGTCGAAGGGCATGAACTTGGCTTTGCCATCTTGGAAGTGAGGCAGGCCGGTGAGGTCTTCAGGGGCACAAGTGGACAGACGAACGTCCAGAAGCTCCATGCCATATTCTTCGGCAATGGCTCGGACGATGGCTGACTTGCCCATACCCGGTGAGGACCGTATGAAGGGGACCAGCCCTGCTTGCAGGATTTCGATGGAGAACTCTCGCACCTGACGTGGGGTGCATTTGAACGCGGACATTCCGGCCATTATCTTGTTTCCTTTTTGGTAATCATTTCGGGATAGCGATCTTCGATTTTGCCAGCGACGTGGATCAACCACACTGAAAGCTGACGGGCTGCGTCTGGGGTCAAAAAAATCTGTGCCCATTCAGCATTTTCAATGACTTTCAGTTCAACCTGAGCGTCATCTTCTTTGGCGACCATATAATCAGCCATGCGGTGCATATTCTCACAATATGTGAGACAGTTAATATGCAATTCATTATCAGGCATATTAAATGTCCTTCATAAAATACTGGTGAACCATGGAGTTGAGGAGACGCACGCCGATGGATGACGTTTTGTATTCCTCACGGACCATGGCTGAGATTGCACGCTGGGCTTCCCGTGGCTTCACATCTGGGGTGATTGCCAGATAATCCTTCAGAAGCTGAAGATGGGGCACGGCTGCCAGCAGGCTGTCGAGGTGGACCTCATCGGTCCAGAAGACCAAGGGCACACGACCAACAAACTCATTGCGGATACCCGCGTCTTTAAGGTCTTCGAGAGACCTGATCTTCTGGTCACTGAAGGCACCGGCAAAGATGAAGACGCACTTGTCCACACGGACCTGTTCGTACTTTCCATAATCGGTGAAAATGGACACATGGGTGCTTTCAAGGACACGCAGGAACTCATCCTGCACGTCGGACCTGAAGCTCTGGGTGCCTTCGCCGTTGCGTTGGAACAGCTTGTCGAACTCATCCACGAAGATGATGTTTGGCTTGTTCCAGTGCTGACGCAGAGGACGCATGGCCTTGGTCAGACTGTTGCCTGACATGCCTTCAGCCGTAAGCTGAGCGGCATTAATCTCGAAGAAGTCCATGTTCAATTCTTCTGCTATCTGGTTCACCAGAAAGCTCTTGCCTGTCCCTGTGGGGCCAGTGAGGAAGAAGTGAGGACGGATGGCACACTCAGACTGCTGAGCGGCCATCATGAGGTGTGTGATCTGGGATTTGATTTTCTCTTGTTCTGGAAACATGGCTTGGAAGCTCCATTATGTTAAAAAAAAAAGGCTTCCTGATTATATAAGAGAGCCTTGGGTGGGTTTCGAAGTCGAGTGGGTGTCAGCCGTCAGTGTTCTGGTTTTCCAGAAGCTCCGACGCATCGCCTTGGAAAGGGCAATACCGAGGACACAGGCGCTGAGGGTTTTGATTGAGCTTCGCATTTTTGTTTATCTCTCCGTTTTTGATTTTGTTTGTGAGTAACCATTTCTAAATGGTTTTCATTACAGCACAAACGATTATTGCATTTATGGTCAATCTGTTTCTTTCCCGGTATATAACCAAAAAAGTGTGTGAAAATAACTATATGGACTGCAACCGTTTGACCAGACAGGTGCATACGAGGATAGCCACCCCCACGTCCGTTACCGGATGTCGGGCCTTGCCAGATATGACAGGGACTAGATTTTCCATCGACCTTGAAGCCGAGGTCTATAATTTTGAGGCGCGATCTTATCTTGTCGAGGATGTCCAGTCGTCTGTCGTAGAACATGTTTCGGAAGCTCCAAATAGTCGGGGGAACCATCGAAAGATGTGTAACTGGGGTCGTTTTCCCAGATGACATAGCTGGGCCATATGTACCCGATGTTGTCTCTTTCCTCTGGTTCCGGTGCCAGTTCTGGACCTCTACCGAAGAACGAGAGATCAGCTATGAATTCGGGGAGGAGCAGCAGGTTCCTCTGTCTGAGCTTGTGCAGGAAGGCATGGTTGCCTTCGCGTCTGCCGCTACGAGGTGGCAGGCAGTCATGATACCGATCCCGGTAATCACGATCAGACCTGTAATCGTAGGGGTAGCCGTCACCCATCACCCGGTAATGGTCTTCGTGGAACGAAGCCTTGAACCTGAAGGAATGATCCGGTCGGTCCCCAAGCAAAATCCGCGATGCCCTTGTCAACGAGCGTCCAAAGAGGCCGGTTGCGTTGGGAGGTTCCGAAGCCGGTACGATGCGGGATGAACCCACTCTGTAATAGTTCAGCGGCAAGTTCGGATTGGCGTTTGGTGAGTTGTACCATTTCTCCTCCATATACTATCTCCATTAATAAAAAATGGCTCCCTAATTATGGAGAGCCATTATTCTAAATACCGAAAAACTCATTAGAGAGATTATTCAGCTTCAACTCAAGGCGTAGTTCGTATCAAGGATGTCAATATACATTTCAGGATCGATCTTATCGACTTTGATCCGACGCTTGACGATCTGGCTGATCATGAAGCTCAGGAGATCACTCTGAGCCACCATCGAGAGCAGGATGTTGTACTGCCAACGAAGGTCATTGCCATAGTTGGGCAACACCCGGAAGCAGTCATGCACGCTGAGCACCTTGAAGGGCTTGGCAGGCAAGCTGTGAACCAGATGAGAGAGGGCACCAGTATCGAGGTGGCCCATGTTGGCAGGGTCCACATACTGAAGCACACGAGCACTGAAGAAGCCGCTCTCCTTGTGCAGTTCGGCCAGACGCATGATAATCTTATCTTCATCACGGCTCTTGGACGTGCCTGTCCTTCCGTTCTCCATCCAGCCGATGATCTTGTCCACTTTTACTGGATCAAAATCACAACGGCGTGTCATCTCACGAACGAGCATGCCGTCGAGGCCATGGTTCATGTTAGCACCCAGCGACCGTCCACCTTGGATCGGCTGATTAACTGAGTAATTGACCTCAAAAGGCTCATTAAGAAATGAGACATAATCGGTGACGTTGCCCATGACCTTGATCTTCACATGGAAGTTGTCGGGCATGATCCATTGGTTAATCAGAGTCGTGTCATCCCAGATGGCGAGCATGGTCTTAGTGACTTCCCAAGGTCCGGGAGCCTCTGCTTCCATGGTCTCATAGAACGTGTCCAGCAAGGCACCTTCACCGAAGACACGCTTGGGCACTGCCGTGGACGAGTAGAAGGCCGTCATGATGGCTTCCTTGGTCTTGTCACGGGTGATCTTGGCTGTGTCCTCAATGCGGGCACACATCGCCTGATAGAGGGCTGTGTACGCATCCATGCGTTTCCCGTTGTCGAGGACGTTGCAGAGCAGAGCAGCCTTCCTGTCGCCTGTCAGGGCAGCCAGAAGCTGAATGCCTGATGCTGTCGCATCCAGACTTATCGGATAACCCGTGGGTTTACTATTCATGACATCCTGCCATGCAGTGATGCCTGCGAAGAACAGGGCTGGTTCTTCAGCCTTGCTCACGAGGGTGTCAAGGTGATGCTGGTTCTCATCGAACCATGCAATGCGAACATCCCAGTCCTCTTTGTCGAGGCCATAGTTGTTGGCGATGTCGATCTTCAGGTATTCCCGTCCCGTGAACTGTTGAAATGCCATATTATTTGCTCCTTGGTCGTCGGTTATTGAGTTAATCTTTGCGGATTTTGAGAGACCCTGCCAGCTTGGCTGCAAGCTGGTTGATTTCGAAAGCGATCTCTTTGCTCTCTCTGGTCGCACTGTCAGCGTTCATGATGGCTTGGGTCTGCATCTGCATCATGCGGGCATGTCCCACATAGCCATTGTGTTTGAAGGCTCGGAGACGACGCTCTTTGCCTTCTGGGCTTTCACCCGTTTTCTTGTACTTGCTGGGCATAAAGCTCATTCCTCTTATCCACACATGCCTGACATTGAAGGCACATGTGCAGCTTATAAACTGGAACGTAGAAGACGATCATGCAGTCATTGTTGACACATAGCTTTGGCTTTTCGCGCATGGTACTCTCTCTCCAATTTCAGCCTTTGGTTTTTGTGGTAATCATACATAAAATAATTACCACGCTTTTGATGAAACTCCTCCCATCCACCGTGGTCAGCGATGGTCAGGCCGAGTTCACGGTCAGCCATCGACTGTCTCCTGATCAGCGAACTCGATCACAGCCTTGTTCCAAGTATTACCTTGGTAATTGATGTGATAACCCTGACAATATACGCGACCGCGTTTGTCATACTTGTGGGTCAGGTAGAATTCGGTGCCTGCAATATCGAGATGACCCATTACCTCATAGGCAGTGCGGTCATATTTCTCGAAGGCTTTGACACGCTTCTTGTATTCAGCGTGCTCCTCACCTGTTTTGGGTTTGTCGAGGTTCCTCCACTGGTTCTTGATCATCGACGTGACCCGGTGATTGAGCGTGAGCTTCACGCTGTTCACATGGTTCAGGTGGTCGAGACAAACATCGAAGTCATGATGATTATCTTTCAGGATTACTGAATTTCTGGATGTATAATACCCAGTATCAGTGTTGTCCTGAAGCTCCTTGGGAGGCACGACCATTGGCATTGGGAACTGATAGGTATCAAGCTCCTGTTGGACATCAGGCGTGATGTCATACTTGACGATGAACTGCTTGGTGCGTGGGTTCCAATCCACGAGGTCGATCTGACAGGCCAGCAGCAGAGCATCAGCAGTGGCTTGGCAGTCGCCTTTGAAGTGCTTTCGCAGGATGCCCACGAGGACAGGGACACCAGCACGCTTATGCAGCACCATCTGAACCAGAAGGGAGAAGCCGAAGGTCGGGTCGATCTTGTTCTTGATCATGATCTCTTTGAAGGGAAGGTCAGCGTCGGTGAACTCTTTCTTGATGCGTGCATGAAGCTGGTTCTTGTGAAACAGCTTTTCCATCTCGATCTGGACTTCTTGCATGTTGATGACCCTTTCATATGCTATTTGCTCTTGGTGTCTGGCGTCTTTCAGATATTTCACGATGGCACTATCTGAGGTAATCGCGTGGACCAGATGTCTGATCTCACGGATCAAGGTGATGGCCCCGCCAATGATGGCGAGGATTATTCTGAGTATAGCCATGGGGTTAGCTCCTAAAAGGTGCCCCAGAATTTGGCCTGTGAGCACAGGTAATCTTTCCACAGGGTATCGAAGAACAAGTTCTCCGCTTCCCGTGAGGCATCTCTGAACATCGGTGCGATGTCCTTGTGATGCAGACCTGCAAGGCCACAGCCAATGCACGTCACCTGAAACTGAATGTCAGGGTCCACTGCGGCAGCTAGTTCCAAGAATATATCCACATGATCCTTGATCTGTTTCAGGGGCAGCGTGTGCTGGATTTTGGCGTCCTTGGTGGGTATCGCATAGCTCTGACCAAAGAGGCCAAGTCCCTGACCCATAATGGCACCCTTGTGCTTATGGGCAAACTTGGCTGCACCGGCACCGTGGATGCCAGCTTCATTACTTCCGAAAGGTAAAGATCATTTGATTGGTATTCATAATGATCGCCTCCTATTTTTTATGGGATTTTGCTTTATCCATAGGGGTTAAGATTGCGTCCTCAAGAGACATTCCTCTATGACGACGTTGCTTGATTATATGATAACCAATGCCCATTATCCTACACCATTCATTTATAGAATGTGTTTGATTATTAAGCGTGATTAACTTGGTGTTTGTTGTATTCTGGGCTTGGGTTGATACTGTTGCCCAGATGCAGTTGCTTGGTTCATAGTCACCAGCATTGTCTTTGCGTTCTATTGAATGCTTATCAGGGCGTTGACCCATATCAGCAAAGAACGCTTCAAAATCATCCCAACGTTTGCAAATAGATATGCCTGCGTATTTGGGATTAACTTTGACCCTTTGGTGCATAGCAGTCCAAGAGCGATATGCTCCTGTTGCGTTGCCGCGTACTGCTTGTGAATGCACTGTGTTTTTCTCGGCCACCACCTCTGAACGGTAACACCCACAGGATGTCGTGTTCAGATGACGTACCCAAGCCAAAGGCTTATCAATAATGGTTCCACATTCACATTTGAATTGGCACCATCTGGTTTTGCCTCGCATACCTAGTTCACCAAGATATGTGAGGCGTGTATTTTCCATTACTTGACCTGTAATAAGCTCAATTCTTGGTGGCATGTTTTTCTCCTTGTGTACCCACAAAAACTACCAAACAAGAATATGAATTGTCAAGAACCAAAGACAAAAATGCTTTTTGCATTATCCATGTTAATGCTTCCTTTGGTGGACAACATATCCATAGGATATGCCATCTTCGAAGCCACGGCGCATCTGTGACATCAGAGGGTCGATCTTCTGGTTCAGGTCTTGAGGATCATCGCTGTCTATGGCTGTGTTCCAGCCAACCGCGTAGCCCACACCAAGGATACCAGCGATCTGAAGCATGGCACGCTTGATCTCTGCTTCGTGATCAGGGCCTACATCGGTGGGTTCTTCGCCATTCTCATCAATGATATCCATCTCAACGATGTCTTTCATACTGTCGGCCAGCAGTGCCTGCATGGCCTGATAGTGCGGCTTTATGTCTTCCATCAGCTTTACCAGCCGAGGGTCGATCTGGGCGGCACGTCTTACGCAATCATCACACATGTTTCACCACTTTCATTTGGTTCTGAAGCTCATCCACCTTGAGGACCAAGGCTTCGAGTTCTTCAGGTGTTTTGGCAGCACCCAGATTGATGATCGGGATGTCGAGGGCCACAGCGATCCTGAGTGCTTGGGCAGTGCCACCACGCAGTTCGCCATAGGGTGTCCAGCAGACCACAAAGCGACTTGCTACGACCATCTCACCATGCAGGGCTTCCATCCCTACCATGATGCGTGTGTTGCGCTGGTGGAGCAGCCTGACGCTCGGTGAGCACTTCTTCCATGCTGGATGGAATTTGGCTGTGAACGCCTTCTCCTTGTTGTTGAACGGATAGGCTTTTGAATTCAGGTCACTGCCATGGTGGTTGAAGGTCTTCCACGGCAGATAGATTTCGGTCTTGCCTCCCTGTCGCAGAGCACCTTCTTCGAAGCTGGCATCTGCACCGTTGGCTGCACCTGATCTGAGTATCCAGCCTTGGTCAGCCAGATATGCCCCAATATGGTGCATAATATTCAAGATATTCTCAGGAGTATCTCGTGCTCCAATACCTGCATAATAGTTCATAGTGATATTGTCCTGTAAATGATCTCATAATCATTACGATTACGCGAAGGGATTTCTTTGATTTCGGTATTTTCATAACACTCACTCTTCACCCATGCTCCGAGGAACCGTTTGGCTGCCACTTCAGAGATGAAGATGCGTGCCTTGGAACCGTCATCGGTGGCTTCAGTGAATGATCCACCTCTGCCCATTCTTCCCACTGGTTCAGGGAAGTATTTACCAGTGGTTTTATGCCGGATAAACCAGAATGTCATTGAGGCCATTTACTTCATCCTTTTCTTTATTTCATTAAGGAGTTCTTCTGTCGAATAATCTCCTAATGATTTGTTTTCTATCTCAAGAGCTTCGAGTGCGAGGTTGTAGAGCTTGTCGCTGAGGCTCAATGGCATCTTCTCAACGGGTATAACCCCTGAAAGATCAGGCACATCAGCGTTCGGTGTCCTGTTGAGCACACGACCTTTCTGAGAGCCTGAACCCTTGGGTTTGAATTTCCATGGCTCTGTGTTGAGGATCACATATTCATAGATCTTGCGATTGTTTTCCGGGTGCTGGACCTTTCCTACATAGTCCACGGCTTCTGCTCGGATAGCTCTGTTGACGAAGCCTGAGACGGCTCCCTCGTTGAACTCAAAGCCTGCTGCCTTGACCATATTGTACAGACTGAACAGCGTGAATTTGAAGCCCTCACCGTTGGGCATGAGCAGCTTGTGAATGTGCTCTGATGCAGAGGTATTATCCATAGTAATGATCCCTTATTTTCATGAGCAATTTGCCCAGATTATTATTCCCACGACCGTTGCAAACACCCCAATAGGTGTCGCCCCAATTGTTGCCCTCAATCAGTTGCTGGCCTTTGGTGGACTGAAGTTTCTCCATGAGATCAGCATGTTGATCAAACTTTGCACGGAGGATTTCTTCCATGACTTCCAGTTTGATCTGGTTCCAATCAGGACGTATGAGCACATGACTGCCTGCACTCTTGGCTTTGCCCGGCGATGCACAGTTCTGGATTGCTTCCCAATCTTCAGGACGTTTACTCTTGGCTGCCTGATAGCAGTGCTCTGAGCTTGCCCATTGCATGTTACCAACAGTGATGGTTCGCATGAAGAAGTTGCTCAACCATCGGTATTCACCCCTGAATGTGGTGATTGCATGTTCCATGGGTTGTTCTCCTGATTTTTAACGGGTTAGTCTTTCGACTGTTTACCCTTGTTTTTGAGAAGTTAGCATTTAGAAAGTAGAAAATGAGTTAGATCATTAGTTCAACTTATTAGATGCTAACCCGAAGCTAAATATCAACGGTATAAAAAAAGGGACCACCATTTCTGGTGATCCCTTGATAGATGTGCTGCTTATTCGGCAGCCATACCGTCATCCGCAGGCTTGCTGAAGCGGATCTTCCGACGCATCGGGTTCTCACCTGCAACAGGTGCCTGCTGTGCTGCTTTGCGACGACGCAGTTCGACCTGAAGACCAGTGCGGTCATCGGTCATGAGGATAACGCTCTCGCCCGGTTCGAGCTTGATCGCCTCTTCCATGAAGTCATTCCGCAATTCGTTCTGTGCGTCCCGCAGGTTTCGCATGAACGGGCTGTTGATACGGCTCAGGTCGAATTCCTGAATGGTATCAAGGGTCGTCACCGTTGCCAGTGATACGAAGGTCGTGACCTTCTCGCCGTCATCGCTCTTGGTCTGAGCGGGATAGCCGAAGTTCAAGAACCACTCGGCCTCTGGCTTGTCTTCACGGCCATTGGTACGACCGTTGGTCTGGCCGGACTTCGGTGCTTCGTTCTTCGCTTCAAAATCGAGAATACCCATGAGATGGCTCCTTACATGGTGATTTAGGATGTGCATGATTGCAAACACCCAAACGGACGCGCAGCGTCCCTTAATTGTTCAGGGATATTAACTCCTAAACAAACCAAAAAAACGAATAATCGTTAATTTGATTATCTCAACACCCATGCACAATGAGTGTAACTTGCCAGTTTCTGACAGTCTGACATGGCTTGTTGGTGCCCAACATGCAGATACCAGCCACCTGCGAGGATCAGTCCAACGAGGACCAGTGTAAGGAATTTCATCATTTCATGATGCCCCCAGTTGTCCATTCTAAGACGAACGGT
>Ga0307978_1002105_pt1 | contig 14244 bp, 10 predicted proteins | sample OrgLakmetage1056_FD_203151 | JGI IMG/M metagenome (GOLD analysis project Ga0307978, IMG submission 203151) | Saline water microbial communities from Organic Lake, Antarctica - #1056 | ecosystem: Environmental > Aquatic > Non-marine Saline and Alkaline > Saline | place: Antarctica: Organic Lake...
AGACTGTAGATCTCTCATAATCTTTTATAAACTGGTTTACGTCGATTGAACCTCACCTTACTAGCTCTTCGCCACTGCTGTTGTCTAAGGACACAGAAGGGAGGACACGTGTATTGTTGATTCAACAGCCATACCTTGGTCGCGATTCGCCTGTGACAATTCGATCCACGCTGCACGAATCCGTCCGCGGTTCAACCGCGTGCCCGTCCTTCTTGTGGTCCACAAGGGGGGACATCAGCAGAATTTGGTTCCCTTCCATGTCACACAGCGCAAACATGTTCTCGGCGATGACATTTGCTGAGACTCAGTGACCTCACCATTGGTAAACTCGACTTCGTAGGTCCTTGAATTGAGAATAGGGTTAGTGTTCGCTACGCCCTTGACGTCCCCGTCAGCTCCTCGCTTCCGAGAAATGGCTTTCCCGGTTTGCATCTTGTCCCCAGTTGCGAGCTCAACATAAGCCCCAAACGAATTGGTCGTACGTATTGGCATCCGCGCTATCAATGTCAGGGACAAACGGAACCTTGCCATTGCTCTCGTCTTCGTACGAGTCCAGCTCCGGAGTCTCGTAGTCCGGGTCACAGGACAAGTCGGCTTCCGTGAGTGCTTCGCCGAGTACTGCATTAAGCGTCTCGGTAAATTCCTCGCGCTCCTTGACCCGCACTGGGCCGGCCATCTCGTCAGGCGTGAGCGAGCGTACTGTGGACCGGAAAACAATCTCTCCGTTCCGCTTGATGACCTTTCGCGTCATCGCTGGCCCAATGCCCAACGCCGGGCCCAAGTCGTGTCCAAGAACCATCTTGGCATCTGGGGACGAGATACTCGTGTCACGGAACATCACCCACTCGTACCACTTTAACTCTGTGATTGACGAGATGTTGGCAGTCTCTCCACTGACCATCGTTTTGGGTACCTGTCCCGCGAGTCCATAGCTGCTGTGAGCGATGTTGGACCGCACAAATCCCTGCCTCCTCTCTAGGTAGTGGTCCCACGATACCTTTGGAGACTGCTCTCGAACCATGTCACGACCATGACCTTTCTTGAGCTCACGGATTGCTCCTTCGGCAGCATTCATCCATGGCAAATGTGGCTCCGTCTGCTTGATCCGATTCCCCAGTTTCGAGCCAACTGTGCTGCGTCAATGCTCTGGCAACGGTCACTGGTCTTCACGCTAGACACACGGACATTGGCCACCATTGCTGTGAGAAAGGTGTGGTCACTTAACGCATTCGACACCTCACACAACATGGTCTCTGCTGAATCAAGGGGCTCCTCGAAACACATTTTCCTCGCGTCAGTCCTTGAAACTTGACACAAAACGCGAACTCGCGATACACTGTCCCCGTCAGTTTCATGGGCTACGCCAGACGAATCGGTCATTGCTTCCTCCTGCTTACACTCAGGCGATTCATAAGTGAGTTTGTGTTGTCAGTCGCACAATTTGTACTCCTGTCCCGTTGGCTTTCGTGTCGGGAAACCCGAAGACACTCCGAAAAGGTCCAATGGAATCACATACTCGTCCCCGGTTCCGAAAACACCGGGCACGGACAAGGTATGAGTAATTTCAGTTGGATTATCAGTCAGGAAACGAGGGGCATCATTTGCCGTGACGTCACTCAGCCGCATCTGAAAGGGACTCAACAGGTTGTGGCTCAAGTGAGGAATGTGAATCGCCTGGTGGACCACCAGGATGATCACTTCACCGTTTACCGGGTTATCATACGCGAGCGCTGCACTGACTGTTTGCAACGCTTTCGCAACTGGCTGGTTCGGTTCATATCCAGTGACATTGACCGGACGGTCAAAGTCATGGATAACCAGAGAGTCTTTGCCAATAACACATGTGTCCGCATGTGAGTCAAGCTCCAACCGCAAACCTTCGCCGTGGTCCTGTAGCGCCGCCAGCGCTCTGACCAATCGCATCACGCTCAGACTGCGCGCCTCGCATTTCTTCCTATTACCACAACCGCCAGAGGATTCGTCCTGGTCAACCGATTCATCATCGTTGGCACTCTCATCCTTGTTGTCCTTACTCGCCAGTCTCGTTTCCAAGGCTGCAACCTTTCGGTTGAGAGAAGCGCCGGTCACTGTCTTCGATCGCTTCAACGGGCGTTCCTTTTACTGGCCGTCCTGGCCACCGCGTTTCTGGTGTTGGTCCCAAAGGATCTTCTTGTTGCCTTGAGACATTTTCCCGTACTCGGTCTTGGAACAGCACCTGTCTTCGATCACGGCACTACCACCACTGTCCATCTCGTTGTCATGGTGGTCGGCTCCACTTAAGGAGATGTTCGAGAGTTTTGAGATGTTTGCGTCCAAAGCGATCTGCGACGTCGCAGACCGCTTGATAAAATCCTTGAACAGGTTGACGCACCTGTGGAAATCAGTCCCCAACTCTGGGTTTGCCAAGATTTGGGTCTTAACGGGGTCAAGTGTCAATGTCTTGATAGCCGCCAACAAGTATCGGACTTCTGACCCTGGGTCAATGCCACAGTGGTACTTGAGCCCTTTCAGGATCGAGTGCTGGTCAACCTGCTGTCGGACAAGTTTCTCAAACAACCAACGCTTCTTCTTGCCCTGCTAATGACCTTTAGCCAGCGTGAAATCAGCTTCCAACGCTATGTTGTTCACATTGTTCGCACCAAGATAGTGGTCGAACAACATGTGAAACGCCGCTCGACCGTCCTGCGTCCGCTGAGCAGGCTTCACGTAAGTCCAGCAATCGGCTTCCTTAGTCATTTTGGAAAACATCTCCCACACTTTCTTTCGGTCCAACTCAAACGCCTTGGAATCGTGCAAAGCACAACGGATCATCTCTTTGGCACGGCCTGCGTACTGATTCAACGGGTCATTGCCTTCTGGCAACCCCACAGTCTCGCGGATGACGTACGCGAGCAGAATCTTGGTTTCCCCAAGGCAGGTCCCCAAGAACCGGACTATCAACTCATTTGTCTTTGGCCAGTCCTTGTCATTAATGACAGGGAAGTCGGCCGTAATTGGGTTCTTGTACGCCGCGTCAGCGTCACGTTTTGCCCGAACAGCCCGCATCGTGTCCAACAAGACTTGAGCCGGTGTCACAACACGAGCAACCTTGTCCTGCTGACAAAGCCAGTAGGCTGCCAACTTGAGGTTGTTTTTGGCACGCAACAACATGGCATGCCCCTCAATGGGATTCTGGACGGATCCTCCTAGACGACGGATCACCTTGCAGAGATTCTCGACTTCCAAATCCGTGAGGATGCGAAGCTTGGGCAAAGAATCAATCCCCTGGTCATCGAAGATCGCAGCAGCTGCAGCAACAGTGAACCCGCAATGAACGTAGACTTCGCGCGTAGCAGCGTTCATGATAGCAGAAGGTAGGAGGTAGAGGTAACATTTAGCGTGTAAATTGTTTCAACAAGGTGATATCAGATCAAATTGTGGGCAGATTCTGCCATTTGTTGGCGATTACTCGCCTATGCCTCATCTACCCTCGCTGACCGCTTCCCCTAAAGAACACGAGTGTTCTCAACTGACAGCATCAAACTAATGCATATATATATTAACGTTGACTAACGGCTAACTGCTTACTAGAATGCCTGTGGATACCCCACAGGCATCACAGTCTCCTGAACTGTACTAATAAAATATATGCCCTAAGACAATATAAGTATACCGGAAGTTGGTGGAACTCCAGACTTAAAGATTTCTCGAATGGATGTCGAGGCGAAAAGGAAGACTTCTTTTCCTCTTTTCGCGGCCTTGCAAATCAGAAGGCGGTAATTTTTAATGTTACGTGTATATACACGATGATTTCTACACATGTTAATATTTTGGAGTACTGGGACTGCTTTTAAACATATACTGTTGTAACACCTTTTGCATACTTCTATTTCTACCATCGTGTATTTACAGGATGAAAGTCAAACGTTCTCAGAGTTTGTTTGTACTTATTTTTGTACTACTGGCACTAATACGGGTACAAAATACTGTAAGAAGTAACCATGTGGGAATTATTAAAACAGTTAGTAGTAGTAAGTAGTATACTACAGTACGACACATTACTGTGATAAATGTACCAATGAATTTGGAGGGCAGATGAGCCATACTGCTTCCATTAACAGTATATACATAACATCATCTGGGAACGTTCACACTGGGTGTTCCAAGCCATTCGGCAATCTGTATCTACGCAACAGAACAAGTGTTTTCAACGTCTCTCCAGACGCTTTCAGGATCATCACAAACAACCGTTGTTGCACTCGCATCAACGGTACTCTCGCTTTACTCAAAGCTGGTTATAGTCACTGGGTCTTATAAACTAGTAAAAGTACGTCAGGTTCACTCCCTGACACACAATAAGTCTACAATAGTTGATATACCATCGGGTATCCTTTACAAACAGGATCGGTTACAAGTTATGACTACAGGGATACGGGCACACTGTCCGTACGTCTCCCGGCTATTATTCGCTTTCCAGTCTGTACGTGACCGGCCATGCACCACTTTTGTCATATTCGTCTCAGGCCGACCCTTACGGTTGGACGAGAACGAGAACGAAACTGCCAGTTTCGTTCTCGTTTTCGTCCAACATATCGATTTCCCGATCCTTACGGCACCAAAAAACCAACTTAACACAACGCCTTTTATGTTTTTCTGGGTTTTCCTCCCAAAACCAACGAAACTGCCACCCCAGTTTGTTTTTTTTTGGAGCGGAAAACCAAAGAGAACCAAACGATCAAGAGGGTACCAAATGGATAAGCAGACAGCCAAGCAACGAAAAACGGACGATGCCCTCGGCACTAGCCTTGGCACCACTCATCTTGTAATACCTTGGAGCATAACATCCTTGTTTTACTACACTATCCCCCTTGTATTATACCATGGGAAACGCGATCTCCTTGGCCACCAAGGTCTGTGTCGACCAACCACTCCGCATTGCCGATTGCTTCGATGATAATGGTGACCTGGATCCTGCAAAGATGGCCGAGATGTTCCGAGAACACGATGAATCCGAGATCTTGCGCTCTCTTTCCTTCGTCGGAAGAAGCAGACCTCACCATCTCCCAACAAGAAGCAGAAGCGTACGAGAATTCGAAGACGGTCGGTGCTAGAATACATGGACCAAGATGGAAATAGGCAGCCACTACTTCCCACAATGAGCCAATGGTACTGTCTTTACATCTCGTGTCCTGTCTTATGCACCCGCTTCTACAACAAATTTCGTCGTGGGTTCCGGCTGCCATATCAGCGCTTTCTAGAGATGCTAGAAGATATTCGAGAGGAAGATGTCTTCAAACGTTAAACCTCAGCAGACTGCACAGGAAAAGCGTCGTCGCCCTTGTCACTTCTTCTCCTTGGTGCTTTGCGTTACCTTAGGCGCGGTTGGACCTTCGACAATCTCGAAGAAGCTACTGGTATTTCAGAAGAGGTGGGTAGAAGATCAGACTGCTGGTTGCTAAACGGTCCAAATACTAGGAATGCAAACCATCCCACGGGCAGGAAATCCAAAGGACGATCAGCCGCAGTAATCACTTCGATGCTGGTGTCTACAGCATCATTTCCGCCTTCGCCATCGACTACTACCAAAGACCTGCCAGCATTCACATCCTGCCACAGTTTGTCCAGTATGTGGTTGTAGAAGTCTTCAAGTGTATCCCTAGATGGTAGCTCCCCGCCGTGTAAATATCTCCCTGCATGGGCAAGAGCTTTCTTGCAGTTGGCGTACGCACTATTGGCCTGTGCAAACAGGGTGCGGCCCGAGATCATCACGGTGGAGTTCTTGTTCTTGGTGGCGGATGTTAGTAACTTGAGAGTAATCGCGGCTTGGTTCGCAGCGCCAACCTTGAGGACGCGGCCTTCCAAGCGACTGTAGCAATGTTTCAACACTAAGCGATGGCCCTCTCGACGGTTATCGTTGCCTACCTCATTGTTCTCCAGTATTTGCTTATCGAAGATATCAGTAAACTGGCCGCTGCCAGAAAGTAGCTGTTGCAAAAGGGAAAAATTATCGGCGTCGTCAGCTCTGCCATGGTAGAGCTCGTAGATGCGGTCCTCTAGCGCGCTCTTCTTCCTATCAGGTTCCGTGTAGACTTTCTCTACAGAGGCGACAGCAACCACACGCTGGAGCTCCTTGATGATGCTCGAAGGAGCAGCTGCAACTCGTGTCGTGGCTATTGCAACCATTATTCGATGAATTATGGCAAGGTCTAATCGATACTTGCTTGCTGCATCCATCAGCACGTGTGCTGTTGTAGCTGCACGTGTTGCTGGTGTAGCAGTGGTACAGGTATCCATTTGAATATCACATTGCATCTTAATGGAAAAGGCGCTCACGATGCTACTGCTACTGGCGGATGCAGTTTAGAAATGGGTTTTCCCACCAAAAAGGGCCACCACGTCACAGCTGATTGGTTTCGTTCTCGTCCAAACGTAAGGATCGGTAGAAAATTTTCGACGAAAACGAAACCAATCAGCAGGTTCGTTCTCGTTCTCGTCCAACCGTAAGGGTCGGCCTCAGGACTAAATAATAAAAGGATCGCCACCGTCTTTCCGAGCGCGTGCGTTTTTGGTTTTCTGCGAATGTCGGAGTCACAAATCACAAAAAGTGATGGATACCATGAAGACGACGACGACCATCAAGCGGACGACTGCATGCTGTCTACGCCACAGCAGCAACATCATGCCCTGTATCATATTCTTAATAATCGGATTGGTTGCATATACACCGGAAACGTGCGCGTTTGCGTCCATTGCGCTACGTCCACCGCCCATTTCACTAACTGCAACTGTTGTTCCACCTTTGCCACCGTCTCCCGTAAGCCACCAAACTGCCGTCGTTGTCGGCGGCGGTCCGGTCGGTCTCGCTACAGCGCTCATGCTTTCGAATCCACCGCATAGTATGAACGTCACCGTCTTGGAGCAGAGCAAAGGCGAAACATCTGTTGCAATGTATGATCCTCGCAAGGCTTATCTCTATAACATTAACCCGCGCGGCTTGGCGTGGTTTGACGGCCATCCTGATGCTCTGGCAAAGTTAAAGCACTCTGGTTCGGCTGCTGTGGGAGGTTTCGGAAATTTCGTCGTGGTTCCAGCAGATCCTTCCCAACCGATTCCACCGCCCAAGGCGGCTAGCGCTTCGGGCAACATCACAACCTTTTCCGCTAAACGCCCCAGCTACTGGATTCGTCGCCATGCTACCATAGAGCTCTTGCAAGATTGCTTGGTAGAACAAGAGATGGATCGTCAGCAACTCGGCTTGTCGGACATAGGATCCGTGACGGTCGTGGCAGGCCAGAGATTTGCCGGCGTTTCTGTCAATGATAGTGATGGCTCGGTGACTGTTGAAACTACCGACGGCCGCCATTATGCAGCCAATCTCGTCGTGGCCGCCGATGGGATTGACTCGGCAGTGCGCTTGTATCTCGCTAGTTGCAGAGAGCAGTCATGGCTCGCCAGTCGGCGCCGTTCGTTCGGCGTTAAGCGCTACCGATCGCCTTCGACGGGCCTCCGTATCAAGAGTCTCCAGTTTCCATCCAACTTTACCGTGCATGATAGCGACGGTAGTATGTTGAAGACGGAATCAGAAACGCTCTACAGCATCAAGTCTATTCACACAGGACCGCGCAACTTTATTAGTATGGGATTGTTGCCCACTAAGGAACAGCACGGGATTCGACCCACCAACATTATTACACGCCCCAACCACCAGGTTTGGAAGTTGCAGAATGCATCACAAGTCAAGGCTTGGTTTCAAGCAGCATTTCCCCGCATGGACTTTGATTCATTGGTGGACGACACCGAATGGGAACGCTTTGCGGCTGCTTCCGGTACCAAGTTTCCGTATTGTCAGCACAGCAAGGGCGTGGCTGTATCAAGTCCTGACGGCCAAGCGGGTGTCGCTCTGGTAGGCGACTCGGCGCACGCCTTTCCTCCTGACATTGGGCAAGGCATCAATGCGGGTTTGATGGACGTGATAGCGTTGGATCGAGCCTTGCGAGGCGATGATATCGTCAAGGGCAACGCTACAGGTAGGTTTCCGGCGAGCTTGGGGCAAGCCTTGGACCGCTATCAACGTAATCGCGTCCCCGAACACCGAGCATTGATTCGTCTGGCTCGGTTTGGAGCACCTTACCAGTATAATCAGCCGTGGAGGCGAGACCGCCTTGGGAAAAAGATGTGGACGGCCAATGTGGTCTTTCGGGTAGCGCTCCATAAGCTTTCGAGAGGCTTGATTCCGCGAACGGCTATTCTGATGGCGCAAGATAGCAAGCTGACGTTTCGTCAAGTGATGCGACGAGCCGATTCCACGGTACTTATCATCAAGGCAAGTTTGCTACTATCGACTTTTTGGTTTCTTGCAAGACGCTTGGCGTTGCTTGCCTAACCTACAATGTCTGATACTAGTAAGACGACGATCGGTGGAAGCAGAGACCTCTATCAACTGCCTAAATACGCGTGATCGATGCAATCACTCAAAAGTATAGCCAAACGCATGTGTGATTAGCAATAATTCAATACAGTACTACTTGTTACGGCATTGTAATATAGAAGTAGAAAATGTACAGTTATTGTTGTTGTGTGGGGCGGGTCGGGTCGGGCGCCAATGTAGTGTTTGGGCAGACGAAGCACACGGATGTCACTTGGCACATTGTCCCTTCCCGTCTTTATTGATCTATCGAGATTCCGTCGACTAGACTAGTTCATACCGTAATCCTGCAGCAGTTTTGCTGCTGGCCCGGGAGGTGCCAAGGTGCTCGGACAGGAGCCCAACAGTGGCACAATAGTCTAGTCTAGATAGACGAACTGAAAAGAAAAAGACCGCGGTGGATCCGCGAAACCGACTGACTCATTTTGCGCTCATTTTGACGTGTTTATTCATCCGTCGACGACCTCCAAAAAACAATAACATACCGGTACAGGTACAGCACCCACAATGCAACGGTGCGAAGGATCCCAGATCCCATAATCGCTGCCACTTACTGAACGGCACGGATCGAGACCATTCAGGAAACGACACCAAGCTAGGCGCTAATTGATACCTTACGGTAAGTTACGTTACGGTACCAGGCAACCTTCAGAAGAAGCCTTTTGGATAGAATGAAGAGCGCTCGAACGATACTTCACAAGACGAGCGGTTTGCGACGCTACCTCGAGCAAGAGCGCGCCACGTTTGTTGCTTCGCCCGTCCTCTTGATCCAAAGTCAACCTGCTGTTGCTGCTGCTGGAGACGACGATAAGAAACATTACAACACGGCGGTCGATTCGGCGTGTCGACATGTGCAACACCTTTTGCAAGCGGCCAACTTGCGCACGGTGGCGACCGCACAAACTCTAAAATACGCCTATCCGACGGCATCCGACATTCAGCATCTAACCGACCTGTGTCGACGGGTAGGAGCATCAACAGTCGTGGGCGTTGGCTCGGGTACTGCCATGGATCTCGCCAAGGCCGTCGTACAGAGTATCGGAGGTAGGGATATCAGCAGTAGTAATAGAGGAAGGAATGCTGCGGCATTTGAACAGCTGGTGCTCGTACCCGCAACGGCTACCGCCACCATGGCAGCAGCCATGTCGCATTCCTTACTGCTAAATGCAGCGGAAGAAGCTCTCACTGTGTATCCGCCCGATTCACAGTCTCTGCAAGAGATTCCAACAGTGCAAGTGGTGTTGGAACCGACACTCGTGGACGACTCTCGACAAACGAAAGCACTGTATGCGAGCCTGGCCATTGGCTTGGACTGTCTCACACGAGACCCTACCAATGAATTGGCAATAACCATGATTCGGAATTCACTTGCGTGTCTCGAATTCAGCGATGCAACCGAAGAGAGTCACCACGAGCTTGTACAAGAGACATTGACAACAGCAGGAGGGCTCATTTCGTACGGTTTGGAAAACGACGTTCGGAGCGTTCCCATGGCGCTGGCAGCGTCGCTCACGCCCACACTATTTACCGAGCACGATATAGTTGCCTTTATGGCAAGTCTCTTGCCAGCCTTGGTGGAACAAGTCGATCTAGCATCCATCTTGGGGATTGCGGACAGTAGCAACCTTGAAAAGCAATTGGCAGCGGCGCCACGAATTGTTACGACAGAAACACTTGAGACACTCTTGACAACGGTCCGAGACAACCATTTGCTATGGAACTGCATCGACGATCGAAACGATGGCCTCACAAAAGCACTCAAGGAACATTTGCTAGTTTCTTGAGACGAGACACTGCATGGTAACGTTCGCTACAATGACTGTATCTTTGCTCTCCTTCTAATTTTAAATAATCCGATAAGGTGTACGATAAAGGTGCTAGCTGATATTCTAGGAAAGACTCTGCGCTTCTTCCATTCGACTCAAGCTTCGATTGTCAACGACGTCGGTACAATCGGTATAATCGGCGCTTGCTGCAAGATGGTCGTTATGGAGTAAATCGACGCAAAGATCGTTGTCCTGCCCTGCTTGTTGCTGCGTGTGTGGTGCTGGTTGCGGACGGCGCCGGCGTCGCTGTTGCATTGATCGAGCCCATATTGTTGTCGAACCGCGGCGACTTTCTCGGTTGGTAACTGTCGGTGGTTGATAAAGGCGGAGAGAAAGACTACTCATAACGACACTGATAGAGCTGAGAGCCATTGCGAGAGCAGCAACCATCGGAGGAAGCCTTTCATGCACTAAAGGATAAAACACCCCCGCGGCAATTGGGATTCCCAAACAATTGTAGACTAACGACAAGACCAAGTTCCACTGAATGCGACTGAAAATGGCTCGGCTAAGATCCAGCGCCGCACAAACGTCAGCGACATCGCCCTTGACCAACACCATATCGCTTGCTTCGGCTGCAATCTCAGCTCCGGTCCCAAGGCTCATGCCAACGTCGGCTTGTGCGAGCGCAGGACTGTCGTTCACTCCATCACCGACCATGGCCACGATGCGACCTTCCCCCTGTAACTTGAGAACTTGCTGGGCTTTAACAGCGGGAAGTGCCTCGGAGATGATTCTGTTGGGCGGCAATTGTAACTGCCGGCCAATGGCGTTTGCAGTGCGGGCATTGTCGCCAGTTACCATCCACACATCCACGCCCATTTCTTGTTGCAGGTAGACAATCGCAGCGGCCGCATCGGCCTTGAGTTCATCCGCTATTCCCATGACAGCACAAATCTTTCCATTCATGCCAACGAGAATCGCCGTCTTACCCTGCTCTTCGAGACGTTTCATGCATATCTCTGCCTGTGGTGGAATGCTCAAGTCGAGAATTCTCGCAAACGCGCGATTCCCAACGGCAACCCTGACTTTACCTTCGCCTTCAATGGTACCTGACGCGCCTCGACCAGTCAAGGCCTGAAAGCTTGTTGGCTGGACCAATGGATTGACCTCCAAGTAGGATTCTCCCAATTCCTTTTCGGCATACTCGACGACAGCCTTTGCTAGCGGATGTTCCGATGTTCGTTCCAACGAAGCCATGAACCACAGAATGTAATGATCCATGGCACCGTGGTCTTCACCGTCCTTGCTTGCAATCTCTTCTCCGTCAGCTCCCCAGCGCACAAAATCCGTAATGGCGGCGCGCGATACTGTCAACGTTCCCGTCTTGTCAAAAATAACAGAGTTCACCTTGCTGGCAATCTCCAAGGCTTCTCCGCCCTTGATCAAGACGCCAAACCGAGCGCCCACGCCAGTCCCAACCATGACAGCTGTCGGAGTGGCCAGACCCAAAGCACACGGACACGAAATCACTAGACACGCAATACCAAACAAGAAACTAAACGTAAAGGAGTCTTCTCCCAGATCTTCGTACCAATGGGCTGGCACCACATTTGAACTGCAGAGAGCGTACCAAACCATAAACGTAATAACAGACATGACCAACACGGCTGGAACAAAAACGGCCGAGATTTGGTCGGCAACAGCCTGGATTGGAACCGTGCGGGTCTGCGCTTCTTGCACCAGTTGCACAATCTGCGCCAGTGCAGTGGCCGATCCCACGCCCGTGACTTGTACAAAGGCGGCACCGTCCGCCGCACTTTCGACACATACAGTACCACCCATAACGACGGATCCTTGTGTCTTTAGGACGGGCAACGACTCGCCCGTGACCATGCTTTCGTCAACCGACACTTCACCTGCTATAATGCGCCCGTCAGCTGGAATAGAGGCGCCCCGGAGAATTTTCAAAACGTCACCCTTGAAGACTTGCTGAATGGGCACTTGCGCTTCATCAAAGGGATCCGTCAGTGGATCAAACGTTTGCTTGGAGGGATCACGTGCAGTCACCTTGACGGCTGTTTTGGCTTGTAGCTGCATTAGTTGCGTCAATGCTTGGGAAGTCTGTCGAACAGCGGCCGCTTGCATCCACTTGCCCAACAAGACAAAGCTTATAAGGACTGCCGCCGTTTCAAAGAAATGAGCCGCGTGATCGTCACCCTCTAGCAAACCTGCCACGGCATAGAGATAGGCCGACGAGGTTCCTAAAGCAACCAGCATGTCCATACCGGCTCGACCCGTCTTCAAGGCGTGATAGGACATTTTGTAAAAGTCCCAGCCACATATGAACTGGACCGGTGTCGCCAAGAGCCAGAGTAACGCTGCCTCTGTTTGAATCGAGACACGGCTGTTGCTGCTGCCAAAGATGTAAATGTGGCGTTCCAAAAAGGCTGGGTGCCAACCAAAGAGAGGAAAAACCATGGTTAGTAGCAAAATAGGTACTGTACCCGCTAGGCTGTACAAAAATGCAGTTTGACGGCCTCGAACCTTGCGCGTTTGTCGTTCTTGGAGCTGTTGCCAACGTTCTTGTGGATCGTCGACGGTGGCGTCTTGTTGCGAGTCATTACTGTCGTTATCGTTGTCGTTGTTGCTATAGATGCTGGCTTGGCTCGATGGCAAGGGCCGCACGTCAGCTACCTCGTAACCAATCGCTTCGATCGTCTCTTGAATGTCTTGGGCGTTTGTCGCTCCATCGTTCCATTCCACGACGGCGGTATCCGTCGCCAGAGATATCTGTATCGACTTGATGGCCGTCATGCTCTCGACGGCCTTTTGAATTGCTTGACTGCACATGCTGCACGTCATGCCTTCAATAGCGAACTCGGCCTTGGTAGTGTTATTCCGTGGCAACGGAGGAGCGGCCGCGTTCGCCAGAGGATCTTGAGCAGGTTGCTCTGGATCGCCATTTTCGGCAAAATCGTTCGAGTTTACCGACTGCTTCTGAATCTGCTGCTTGTTCTTTTTCTCGCTGTTACTGCTACTGTTACTGTAACTACTTCTGTTGCAACAGCTCGATGCAGCCTTGCCTTGTATGGCGAGACTGTTAATGACGCTCGACGCTTGGCACTGACAGAGCGTTTCAGTGCATTGACAATCGTCGCCGCACGTGCAAGCGGCGCATCCGCAAACTAGGCAAGGAGAGGCGCAAGAAGACATTCGATCGTACTGCACTGCTACTGCACTGTACTGCTGCTGCACTGTACTGCTGTGATGGTACGAATGCTGTACCTGGTAGAGGGGGAGAGGGACGAGATAGACGAAAGCAACTAGTCTACAAAACAGGTCGATCGTGTTTTGTGTGCGTTCAGTTCTCAAAGTCACGGAGTCTAATGGCCTCTCCCGATTGATTCACCTGACCAGGACAGGACTGTTCACTGTCGAATAAGGTAGAAGTCTTATTGTTGGCGCCATTTTGGACGTAGTTGAGAGATCTACAGTATCATTATTTTGTCATACTTGACTTTTATTCTGATTATTTCGAGGAGCGAAAAGTCCGAATCCATTCTGCTCCCTCACTCCTCGTGGAGCTTGGGAGTGACGTGGACGCGCGGGGCGAGCCGCCGCGCTTCACTCCATCGTGTTGCAAAGCCACGATGTTGCATGCTGCTAGTTGCATGCTGCTAGTTTGGACGGCGCAGTGTGCTAGATTTGGGAAGTAACTAAGTACGTTTGCTCCCCAACCCCAGCCCGGAACCCCTAGGAAAGACTGCGAAGCAATCAATCGGTTGGGAATGCGGTCCCTTGCATCTAGCTGTGTCTGTGGCGACAGCAGCCGTCGGCGCAGAACCGCATCGTGTAACGAAGTCACCACGCTCCATAAATAATTCATGCGGTTCCAGTGAGACGGTGGGCGACTTGGTCTTGCTTGAGAGGAACGAGTCGTTGCTGTTGCCGTTGGGCCGGGGGATGAGATTGGGGAGGCCAATCTTTAGGCCCAAACGGAGAAAGCACTTCGGTTGATGTTACCGCCAGAGCCCATTCCCATATTCGCGGTAAATGAAGCCGGGTTGCGAC
>Ga0307978_1002108_pt1 | contig 14235 bp, 10 predicted proteins | sample OrgLakmetage1056_FD_203151 | JGI IMG/M metagenome (GOLD analysis project Ga0307978, IMG submission 203151) | Saline water microbial communities from Organic Lake, Antarctica - #1056 | ecosystem: Environmental > Aquatic > Non-marine Saline and Alkaline > Saline | place: Antarctica: Organic Lake...
GATTGCGGGTCAAGTCCTACAAGCCTTGGAGGACTCGGGTGTTGCAAACGACACGTTCGTGTTGTTTACCAGCGACAATGGACCGTGGGTCGCCGAACAGTCTTGCTCGGGGTCCAAGGGACCTTTTGAAGGGCAATGGTAAGTTGGAGTGGATTGGAGTGGAATGCGCACTGTTTTAGATCTCTTATATACTAACTACGCATTGTGATCTTCAATGGAATGCAGGCTTCGCGAGAATGTTGACTTGAATTGTACGGCGTGCCCTCACGATTATGTTCCCGACCCGACCTCCGATCGTCCTCGGCGGTGCTCGCTAGCTGGAACGGATTTAACGCTTGACGGAGTTCACTGCGGAGAAGATACTGGTCTAGGGTCGTTATGGGAAGCTAATTTGCGAATGCCAGCCTTGGCGAGGTGGCCTGGAAAGATTACGGCTGGAGGGGAAAGCATGGCTCTCTTGTCAACGCTAGACGTGGTTCCGACTCTTCTTTCAATCCTGAGGAAAGGATCTGTATCTAATGAGCTGGATGGAATCGACATCAGCCCTGTTCTCTTTGGAAAGGACGCTAACTTTGACGATGCCGGAGATAGAATTCTCTTCTTTTGGAGAGACGGCTTTGAGGATGGCCCGCTGGGGCCTCCGTACGGTCGATTTGACGTCGCCGCTGTTAAGGTGGGTCGCATCAAAGCTTGGTTCTGGACAAAGAGTGCCCATTACAACGATGATACGGAAGTATACCACGATCCGCCGCTCTTGTTTGACACTCTCACCGATCCTGCGGAAGCCAATCCACTGGATCCTGCTGATTTCAATGACATTCTTGATCGAATCCACAACTCGGTTCACGACCATAAAAAGAGTGTTGAATGGACTTATCCGTTAGCCCTCGCTAGAGATCCAGCCTTCATTCCGTGCGTTGACAAGGAAACGGGCTGTCGGACAGTTGACAATGGAGATGGTGTGTACCAGACGGTGGAGACCGTCTAACTTTATAATTGTATTTACCATAAAAAAAGCTAGCCAGCTAGCTCGACATATCATTATCAAGCAGCGATTTTGTTTCGACTTTATAGTCTTGTGGTCACTGTTGTAGTTGTACCTGGTACCGATATGCAGAAGACAGGCCTTCTGCATGTTTCAACGAGTAGTCAGACAACGGCACACAGCTTCCGCACCCAAAAATATTTTGGTGAGTTCGCGTTTCCCCCCGATTTTTGAATTCTCAAACGATGGCACCATGCTGCCACACTCTAGCTAGTGAGGCGTTCACGTTTCAGAATGCGAAACGAGGGACCACTGATTTTTTGATAGTCAAAGACAATATACACTCCCGTGATGGAACCATCAGAATCCTTCGATAGTAGTAGCCCTCTCTCGGCAGACCCGAACGCTGCATTGGATTCGCTCTCGTGGGAGGCGGTCTGTTCCTGGAATGAAGAGGACGAAATCAGATTTGTGGAAGAAGAAGACGACCAGCCCTCCTGCCGTCCGTATTGCCCCAAATTTCACCTTTCCACTCGACAAGAATGGAAAGCACGGCATATTCCTGGACTCGCTTACATCCCAGCTTTGGTCGCTACATGGTAAGCCTCGTCTCGCCATTCCTCCTACCGGTACTGCTCACATCTGATTGAGTTATACGTATCTTCTAACAGCGCTGCTTATCTCTTAATCCATCGAATCCTCTGGCAGGCTGATTCACCCCGTCACTCGGTTTTTCAAACAGTGTAGCTGGGAGATCAAGGAAGCCGTTGGCAAGACAAGCTGACGCAAACTCTGTGTCGCTTTTCCCTGCAATGCTATAATGTAGAATGCTATAACTTCATATTGTGTATTATAAGCCAAGACATATTTACAGGTTATATACTGGCCCAGTTGCTGTCACGAACTCAATCTATTCGGCGTCCGCTGCGGTTGCCAGCCTCATCTCCGATTGTGATTCACGTTCAACTGTTCCTTTGTCCACTCGTAGACCACGAACATGGTTCCAACCATGGGAACGACCTTCAGAATTTCTGGCGGTAAGCCTCGATACAGAGATTGCATGCCTTCCTTGGTTACTAGTTTGTAGAATTGCTGTCGCGACGTGAGCCGCTCTTCCGGTGAGAAATGCAGTGCTTGAATCTGCATTCGCCTTCGAATCGTATCCACGGGAAAGGTAACCAAGGTTGCTAGAATTCCACTAGCTGCACCGCACATGACTGTGAGAAAGAGACCTAATCTTGGTTCCCCACTATCAGCATCAATCCTCCGTAGGTTGTAAAAGAGCTCATCATCCAGCGTGTACTCCTTGAGTGTGCCATATACCGTGTACGAAATGGCAATGTTTGGAATCGCCACAAGCAGTGTCGGGCCCACGCCAGAATAAAAGCCTCGAAAGCCTTCGTTGGTAACAATCTTACCAAAGGCATCGACAATACCATTATAGTGTTTTTTGCCCTCAAACTCGGTCGTCAAGCGCGTTCGTACCAAGTCGAGCGGATAACAGGCCATGCAAGCAGTCGAACCCGCCATTGCTCCAGCCATGAACTTGTGTAGAGCTGGCGTCTCTTCCATTTCGTTTTTACTGTATCCCCTTGTACTTGCTTCTTCTTCCTTTTCTCCGCTCATTAGTACCCGGCTGCTGAGACGTCGGACGAGCTGTCCCTGTGTTTCGTTCTCTTCTAATCTCGCCATTCTCTTTTCTTGTTTCGTCGCCGACATGCTCGAGAGAAGATCCAGTGTGCGCTCGTAGACGTAAAAGTTAATGGCTGAATATGGAAATCTGTGAAGCACAGAGGTGGCGTTGCCCTTCCAGAGCGAAATGATGCCTCCACGATCGATAATCTTTTGGAAACCTGCCGATAAGCTCATGGCGAATTTGGGTCGATGTTCTTTGGTAGTAACCAGCGAATGAACTTGAAAGAGAATGGTAAGACGACTAAAGGGAGCAGTCACAGTCTTGGCGACGGATCCAGCAACACCCCCACACAATAACTGACGGGCGGCTTCACTCGTACGAGATTCAATGGCCGAACTGGCTTCTCGGGTGGAGGGAATTAGTCCCCGGATATTGGAGAGCGGAATGTAGCCGCTGCCACTGCCATTGCCACTGCCACTGCCACTGCCACTGCCACTATTGGTATCGCCATCTTTCATGGTGAATCGAATCTATCTAGCGCGTTATTAGTGGCTCTTTTCGTCGACTGTACTGTATCGTCTTTGATCGTTCTTGTCGTCTGAACTCTAAGACACTGTTGTTCATTGTCGAAACTTCGTGCCGACCTCAACGAAAGAGACCGAAGGCTTTCAGATTTCAGTGGAGGAGAGATGCTGTCCCGGTTCCTTTCGTGAATCGAATCGAAAATCCGTCGTTACATTATTTCATAAAAGCCGCCTAAAAGACTTTCCAAGATGCAGCCTTTGTTGACTTCCATAATAATAAGACTCTACTGGTTTGAATTAGGAGTTAGGAGACGGCTCGATTGCAAAGATTCTCTTAATCCCTCCTGTTCTTCCCACTCTTTCAACAAGAACCGCGGCCGAGCGAGGAGGACGAGTCAGGATTCCTCTTGCAGCAGCTATCAAGCAGCCAGTAGGTCCTCTCTACTGGTTACTTTTTACCCGGTGATATATGATCGTAAAGCTAATAGAGTTAATAAGCATGTACCGGTACCAGTACCATCTCTCGCAAGAACGTGCGTTACAAGTTACAGCGCATGGCATTGCCCAGACGCGAGAGCAGAGCATACAGTACATGTATATATAGGAAGCGAGACTGGTCCTGGTCGTTCCTCGGACAATAGCTTTTGTACTCTAAATTAGATAGTATGACCCAAGGAAACTTTTTGCTGGCCGCAGAAGATTCACAAAAGCAAAACGCACCATTATTCTTGCAGCACTTCAGTTCAACATGCGCGCCGCCATCTTATTCACGTTGTTCCTCGCGTCCACTCAAGCCTTCAGCCCGGGCATCGTCTCCCGCTCTCGCTCCTTTGGCATAGCATGCGCCGAGTCCGCCGCGACACGCATGTTCTCGTCCCCCCTTGATGGCCTCAATAAGGAGATGGTAAACAACAAAGATGACGACGATGACGACGCTCCCATGACCAAGGCTGAGATGAAGGAGCAGGCGAAGGAAATGAAGGCCGAGATGAAGAGGCTAAAGGATGAAGCCGCCGCTGCTGCCAAGGGGGAGTAGTCTAGTAAAGGGCCCCTAGTAAAGATGATTCCAGAGGCGGCTTTTCCTTGGGACCGTCTTGCCGCAGTCGGAAAAGCTACGACGTACTCGTGCAGTACGACGATGCGAAACCCCCTAGAGAATTTTGTCGCAACTTAATAATACGACGTCCTCTAGTCTAGCCGAGTGAAAAAGTCAATATTATAAACTGCATTTCACTATTACTGTACGGGCTCAGCTACAGTATTGCATTGCCAGGTTGTAGTTGCAGCTGTGAACAGAGTGTCCGCTGTACTGTAAATTCCCCAGGGATCGACGATTGATTGGTACTCGATCAACGGAATTGAAAGCATAGTTTGCAATTTCTCAAGTAACGCTAGTCGCTTCCGTTCTTCTATTTAGCCTACGTAGACTTGCATGGCATTTGTGGGGAAGGATCGTGACCGTGTTGTCCGACGCCAAGGGGTCAGTGGTACAAGTTGGAAACTCATGGCGTTTTGAATGCTTCATGGCCGAGAAATCCTCGCGGTATTCAAAAGAGAGACGTCAGACGTAATGAACCAATCATAATTTCTCATTAGCACTTGGTACCAGAGTGTAACGGCGAAAGTAAGAAGACTGTCGATCCATCAACCGGCTTCATTCGGAAACGTCATCTTGAGTTTGGTCGAACGAGTATCAATCCGACTTCAACTTGACGATGAGGGAAAAACGCAATTACTTCGTAGGCCAGACTATTACTGTAGCTAGCTAGACTGGGACTTATTCACGCTCACTATGCACCCAAGAGTTTCCATAGTGGCTTGTCTAGTCGCTGTCAACAGCGCGTCAGTCGCTGGTTTTGTGGGACCTGCTTTGCGGGATACGTCTTCTTCCGTTTCTTCTTTCGCAACATCACGACGAGCCCTTCCGTCACTCCAGCGAGTCAAGAGGCCCTTTGATACTACAACGTCAGCTCTGTTTGCGACTGCAGCTATTAATAATCAAGACTACGACGAAATATGCGACGTCTTGGTACTGGGAAGTGGTCCGGCCGCTCGTGCGATTGCTTCCTTGCTGGCGTCTTCGAACAAGGGCATTCTCGATGTTGTATTGGCGGATAAGAATATCGATCGCGAGTGGCCACCCAACTATGGCGTTTGGCAAGACGAATGGAAGGTCATTTTGGATCGTTACAAAGCTGCTGGAGTAGAGATGGGCGGAGGAAACTGTGGCGACGCCGTCGATCGCGGATGGGATGTTACCGATTGCTTCTTTGGTGGGTCCTTTGACATTCCCATGGAAGACCGCACGCGGGTTGATCGTCCATATTATCGTGTTGATAAAAATGCTCTGCAACAGTCGCTTACATCGTCGTCGTATCGTTTGCTCAGGGCTAATCATTTCAGCACTGCTGTGGGAGTCAACGTGTACGAACCGGCCGAAAGTCTGGTACACGATGCGACCGGAACGACGATTAAACTCAAGACAGCCAAAGACGATGTTCTAACTGTCCGAAGCAAGTTGGTAGTCGATTGTACGGGACACGAAACAAAGCTTGTCTTGCGAGAGACACGAGGCTCGTACCGACCACCAGGTTTCCAAATTGCCTACGGTGCACTGGTAGAGGTTGACGAGTCCAACAGTCTGGATCTCGCTCGAATTGGACCGTACGATAAGAAAGCCATGACGCTGTTTGACTACCGCACGGACCATTTCGATAGTGCCGACAATGTCAAGATGCGCAAAGTGGAATCTGCGCCAACGTTCATGTACGCCATGCCCTTGGGTGGAAACCGTATATTTTTCGAAGAAACATCTCTGGTGGCACGTCCCGCCGTGTCCTTTCAAGAGTGCAAAGACCGATGCTTTGAACGTCTCGAGTATCATGGCATTAAAGTTGCCAAAGTGGAAGAGGAAGAGTTCTGCTATATACCCATGGGTGGAGCTTTGCCTGCCAAAGATCAACGTATCTTGGCACTTGGCGGAGCAGCCGCCATGGTCCATCCCAGTACAGGGTACCACATTTGTCGATGCTTGATGGGTGCGGCAGACATGGCAGCCGTAATCAAGCAAGAATTGACCAAACAAGAACCCAATCTCGATAGGGCCGCCGCGTCTGGATATCACTCCTTGTGGACGCCCGAAAACATTCGGCAACGCAACTTTGCCGTGTTTGGTGGCGAGTTTCTCATGAAGCAAAACGTAGTGGGTCTCCGTGGCTTCTTTGACGGCTTTTTTCGTTTGCCGTTGAAGCTCTGGGGTGGCTTCTTGGCTGGGTGGCCGGGTCTACCGTACAACAAAAACCACGAGTCCTGGTTTGCTCGCATGTGGTTTGGCTTGAACTTTATCGTTCGCATCCCTGCTCCTGTCGCTGTCGACATGTTGGGTAATATTGTCGGGTACATTTTTAGTGAAGGTTTACCTCTGGCCCAATCTGTAACGCCCTTTTTGGGAGAGCCGGAAAGCTACGAGCTGGAACCGAACAAGGACGGTGTCGGTGATGTGGCGGCCAAAATGGAAGCTCGTCGAATGATTCAACAGTCCATCCTTGGGCAGGACTTGCCCGTTGACTTTGGCAGTGACGGCCAGTCTACTACTAGTATTGCAAGCGCTCAAGAGACTTCAAGTGCGCCGCTACCAACTGTTACTGGCACTGGTATCGCCAAGGTAGATGAGGAACCGACGGCCGAAGTCGGAAGCTTTCAATAGGCTTTTGTCTCTTTGTCATTTTCAAATATCCACGTGTTGAATTAAGCTTGCTACGACGATCTAGCAATCTTTCTCTAGATTCGTGCTAATATAGGTGTGTAACCGTGTGTATATACTGGCCGGCTGGCTAGTATAGAGATGGCGTCTGGCGACTGACTCTACAATGGCATATAGAAATGTTACACTGCCTCGCGAAACGTTTTGTTTGTTACACGTCGAGATAGTCCGGATTGTTCCGCTTGGCTCCTGCTCCGATACCACGGTGCGTCGACATTTTGCCATTGTTAAAGTTTCTCATTTCGTTCTCCACTTCGCGAATAAAATTGGAACCCCCTCCGGCGGGCGAAAATACCACGGTCAAGCGTGGACACGAGAGCGCTCCAAAGCAACACGTTCGGTCTGGTTTTCCTGCCGATCGCGGCCAGAGCCAAAAGGGAGTACTGGGACAGGTAGTAACAATGGCGACACCGTCTGCGGGTGTGCTGAGAAAGCCACGGTACGGCTGCGCCATGACGCATAGACTGCAAGGCATGCGGGTTCCAACTCGACGAATGGACACTATTTTGTCAAAGGGAACGTCGACTTCAATGTTTCCAATCCAAAAGCGTAGTGCTCCATCGGCAGTGACATCGACGGATCTAATGAGATTGTACCAAAAGAAAGCCAGCGCGAGTAGATTGATAATGGAAACCCCCAGGACCGTTCCGTGTGCGCCAATGGGCATGGCTACAATCATGAGAATGAGAAAAATGAGCTCCATGATGAAAAACTGAATCTTGAAGCCTGTAGAGTGAAAGGATTAGGTAGGTGGAGGATGGGGCAAGATGGGGGGATGCACATTGCACATGGTTAGAGACGATGCAATAAGGATTCGTTGTATCTACTGCGAGTCGACTGGACTCTCGAGACGAGTGTCCCGCCATAACAGGATATCACAGTACAGCATAGGATACTATCCATACTGTCCATACTGCTACTACCAGGTACGAGGTACGAAGTACGAAGGGTATAACTGCAATAGATGGCACCTGGCACTTACTCGTCGAAAGAGGCGAGGAATGAAATGAATGGAGCGTGCTCCCATCGTCTGTTACATACGTAAGCGACTGGGATATCAGAAGCGGGTCTTCGTCTGCTAACATGGCTGCCTTTTGTTGCTGTGCTATGATGGGATCGATCGGATCCAGAGACGTTCGATTGCTGTCGTCGCCCATTGTCGCTTTGTGCGAAGTGCAAAGGGAGAAAAGTCGTGGCGAGAGGTACTACCGGTAGTACAAGTAGAAAAGAGTTAAAATGCCGACCTAAGTAAAGAACGTCCTTTTTTTGTCACTTTCAACGGAAACAAATTAAAGAATACGGAATTCAATGCATTCTAAATAGCATTGCTAAGATCGGATCTCGCGATCTTTCCTTCAACTTCCCCCAAGGTGCACCACGGGGAACATCGCGGTCATCCATTCGACGCTGAAAGATCGCAGCGTTCGCTTACATCATCGTCCTTGGCCGCTCACGCCGTTATTTTCGTCTCTGGCTCGCGTCCTCATCGTTTGTTTGATTTTGTTACAACCGTCACTCCATCCATTTCCGTTCCATTCCTTTCCTTGTTAGTCTTCTCTCTCTAGTTTATCTCTCTCTACCACGCTAGCAAGATGAAGATCATTTCCGCCGTTACCGCTAGCCTCTTGGCCTCCTCTGCACTCGCCTTTGCGCCTTCCCAACAACGGGCGTTTGCCGTGCGATCTTTGCAAATGTCCGATGAAGACAGCAGCGGAGGCGCTCTCGTCCCCATCAAGGAGGAAACCGTCGAATTCACCGCTGGTATCCTGGGAGGAACCGCTGGATTTATCGTTGGTGGACCCGTCTTAGGTGCCCTCGCAGCCGCAGCTTCCAACTACGCCTCCAAAAACGAAGGAGATGTGAGTGAAGTCATCCAGGCCGTATCCAAGTCGAGCATCCAAGTCTTCAACTACCTTGCCGGTCTCGACAAAAAGTACGAAGTCCTGAACAAGGCAAAGATCTCTCTCCAAGAGGCCGTGGACAAGCTCAAGTCCCAAGACAGTGTTGACAAGGAAACCCTCGCCAAGGTCGAGTCCGCTTTGTCCAGCACCAAGAGCAAGATTTCCGAGATCAACGACGAGTACGATCTAGTTGGAGCTGGTACGACTGCATTGGGTGTCGTTGGTGATCTCGTCGAGAAGGCCGTCAAGAAGTTCGGAGAACTCAACGAGGAATACCAGCTCACGGGCAAGGCCACCGAAGCACTCAAGGGAGCTGTAGACAAGGCCAAGCTAGCCGCCAAGCAGGCCAACACTGAGGCCTAAAGCGATTAACGAGATTGGATGTGATGGTCATTATTGCTACAGACCTTTTCAAACACTTCTATACGCGGTGCGGTAGCTTGATGTTGACTGCTTAGTGAACGCGATTTAAATATCGCTCTTTATGCGACTTGCTCATTGTACCTATTTTAGCTAGCTATAACGTACCTAGATCTTGCATCTATACGAGAACCCACTCGTTCATATTAGTACAAACGTCAAGGAGCATAGTTATCGTCTCCCATCATGTGTCATGCCGATGAGGGTAGTCTAGTTAGTAAGAGTCTACTGACTGGCTATCTTCTAGAGAATGGAAGACGGACACTACAATCTACAACACCTAGTAGTAGTAGACTAGGTCTAGTAGTGTACGACGTACTGTAGCTAGTGTAGTTTAGCTGTAGCAAATACCCAAAGCGAAGAGGGACGGTGGATGCATTAAACACTCGGCGTTACACATCGGTGCGTGCTGCCAAGCGTCGACGAGTCAGTCACCACTTAACCGATCTCCAGATACAGTACGTAGTACGTACTGCAGTACGAGAATACGGAGCAACGAAATCATCTCCATAGTGCCTTAATCATCGTATTAGAGACACGGTAGTAGACTAGTCTAACGCTACGTTGAGTGTATGTGTGATGCTATAGACATGCATGGTTATAACTTGATCAATACCGGGAAGCGCAAAAACGTAGGCATACGAACAGTCCAGTCCTCGTTTGTTCATTCTGCCATTTCATACGAATCATCGACCCGCGCTTTCTTCTTGATGGGGTTCTCGCCCGGTTGTGCAACCTGTGCGAATCTCCGAGTCATGGCGATTAGCTCTGGCAGACTCCGGGCAATCGTAAACACGGTATCCATATCAGGCGACATCATGGCAGCCAGCTGGAACATGAAAAGGCCACCCGAGGAACGATCTCGGCTTTCCAGAGCTCTTGGACAAGCTTGAATCAGACGTCGAACTACCTGCCATGACTTTCCAGCCAAGAGAGCGTGTGCTAATGGCATCGTTCCTTTCGAGTCCCCGTAAACGATTGCGAGAGGGTTCCATTCGAGCAAAATAGAAATGACAGACTCGGCATTTTCGTCTTGCGTCGTGTCTTTTTGTAGCGCTCGTTGCAGATACTCCGTGTCGACATGTTGCGAAACAGTAGCTTCCACTGGCAGTCCCTCCTGTGCAGCGTCGGCCAGTGTTACTTCTGCTGCGTCGACATTCTCGCGAAAGCCATCTTCATTCTCGTCCCAGTTCTCTGGTTCTTCCATATCCAAAGCTTGAATTGCCAAGAGTAATGGCGTGTACCCTTTCTCGTTATACCGCACAGCTTGCTCTGGAAACAAATGGCAAAGAAACTTGAGCGTTTCCCGGGGACACGCTGGGGTTGCTGCCGCAGCATGGACAATCCAATCATACGACAACTCTCCGTTGTCTCTGGTCGGTGCTGGACGGTCAGCGCCAAAGTAGGCGTACCGCAAAAACAGCACCAGCAACTCCCAATCGTCGCGATAATCGTCCGCATCGTCGTCATCGTCAAATATCTCTTCCAAGTTTTCCGCCTCCAGATACGAGCGCGGCAACAACCAAAACGGCGTAACTCCCCGTTTGTTGCGCAGCGAAACACATGTTGGTGCAGCAGATAGCAATTGCTCCATTAGAGTATAGGTCGCTCCAGAACGCGCCGCAAAATGCAAAGGGCAGTCACCGTACTTGTCCTGTGCCGAGACAGCTGCTGGTGCTGCGCGCACCAACAAGGCTTGAACTTCTTCACTGGCACTGTAACTCGCCAGATGCAGTGGTGTTTCTCCACTAAAATTTTGATACAAGGCCGCTTGTGGTTTTGCCGCCAAAATGGCCGCGACGACGTGGGTGGGTGGATAACGAATGCACGCCGCGTGCAAGGCGTTTTGCCCTCCGTTAATGCCTTGAATCACGATTTCGTCGGCGTGTGTGCGAATGCGTTCCATGACTGGCTCCCACTCGTCATCGTCGTTTTCATTCATGAGTTTCATCAAGGTACTCGGCCATTTGCGAACGAGTTCCTTGGGCTGCAAATCCGTTTCCCGTGGTTTAATAATGGCTCCTGGAGACAAGGGGTCTATATCTGGAGCAACCAAGGCTGCGGCAGCAGAGACTTGTCCTGGGAGATCTAGGAGTTGTGCTTCTTCTGGTTCTTGCGGTGGTGCACTTTCATCAGCAGAAGCAGGTATTGTGACATCTCCGAGGCTGACGGGGTCGGGAAGAACTGAAGCGAGAGCTAATTCCTCCGACGCCACCGGTTTTATGCGCAGGTGTGACGAAACTATCGTCGTGTCGTTATCGTTTTCTACTGTCGGATAGGAAGCGTTTAACATGGTCGTAGTTGTTGAGGCTTCTGATTTCTTGGGCTGCGTCTGCATCAACGTTTTCTTCGGAAACCAAAGAGAATTCGACAACGATGGCAGGTTTGAGTTACTTGCAACGCTTGTAGTGCGCATCCGACTCACTCGGTAGTAGGGAGGAGGATGGCGTATATATGGCGTGAAGTGTGCGATCAAGGGTGAGAGGCGAGAGGTCGATGTTATGTTGTGTTTGATTCTTCCTTTCGTTCGTTTTGTGGCCTCCTGAATGGCTGATGGAACGCTGAACCTTCAGTAGTCCAACTGCTGCCGGACCAGAGATCGAAGCCTTCAAGTAGTGCCGGCGGCTTCTTGCAAATAGAGGTGCACGTCGTATGTCCCGTCCCGAGGAAGACCGCGGGAGCGAGAACTTCCAAACCCTAAATATTGAAAGCTAAGGAAGAAAAAGAACAAGGCAAACCTGCTGGCAAAGCCGTAAAGATTAAATATAGTAAAATAAAAATATTAAGTAAGTCTGGGTCATATGACTTTAGCATGCGCAGGAAAAGGGCCCAACCCGTACGATATTCTGTTCATTTTCAATTCATTTCAGCAGGGTTTACGTACCATATCTTCAAATTTTACATCTTTTTGGATTTTAGACTACCGTTTCCATTTTGATATTTGATCAGTAGAAATAATTTAGACGGTGGCCACTGGCCACAAACTGTTACAGCCCCCACACCCATACAGTACACTCGACAGACGCAAACCCGGATATCTTAGACGCCTCCTTCGTGTTTATCGCTGATGGAAGGACGGACTTAACCGTCCAGCGCGCATCGCACCACCGGTACTACCGGTACGGTAGCGGAATAACACGGCAAAAGCCATCAAACACAATGGTGAGTAAACCTTATTTGCGTTGTATGGATCATCCTAAAGTCGATGTCAAACGTATCGCATTGTCCATCGTATCATTGCTCTTGACCTCGACTTTTTGCATCTCGTCGTGACCAGTTTCGCGTCAACTCGTTTTGGCTTACGGTACAGTAATCGAAATTGAATCGAATCGAATCGAATCAATCAAACTAGACGAGAAGCGTGTCCTCCGTCCGTCCCCGTGTCTTGTTTCGCTCTTTGGCGTTTTGGCGGAATTTTCTATCTAAGTGTTTGCCTTGCCGGCTGACAAGTCTGTAAGTAAAAGATTGCCTCTCTTTGAAATCTGGCTGAACTGGAAAAAACAAGAAACGCTGGCTCCTTCCGAGCGCGCACCAGGAGGACAACACAAGACCCACGGCCTGGCGACAAGAATCATTGGTCCGTCCCAGTCATACCAGTACTGTCTACTGTCTGTAGCGATCATCGCATCCGTCCCCAGCGTGTTTGTACCTGCAAGAGTGTGCGAGAGTGCAATAGAGAGAGAGAGAGAGTGTGATTGGATTCCGTCATTCGTTATAATACTATCACCATCGTCGACTATCTTTGATCATCTTGACAGACACCAGACAAATAAGACATCAGTCCTCGACGAAAATCGACTCAAAGCGAATCAAATCAGATCAACTAACTCCTACAGTATACACAATACACAATGGACACACCAAAGAAGGGCTACAGCCGCTCGGAGTGGAGTTCGCTTTCGATTACGGACCGTATTCGAGCCATGAACGATACCTTGGACGACGTGGAAGCGTCTCCTGCAAACCTTGGCTTGCTAGAGATACCCTCGGCTGGAGACGACGACGACGACGTTGGTGAGAGCTTTTCACACTCCCTGCACAGTTCTCCGGTCCACTCCACAATTTCGGAAGAAGACATGGCAGAGGCGCAGGCGGCTGTGGCGGCCATTCCCAAACGTTCCAGTGTCGTGGATATATGGAGAAAGCGCGAGAGTCCTTCGAAAGGCGACGAAGACCATGCCAACAGGGTCGAGTCCTCTGTTTCGTCGTCTGTTCCGACTGCAACGACAACAATGGTCACCGATAGATTGAGTCGAAAACACAAGGAAAAAGAGAAAAAGGAAGACATGAGTCCACCAGTACCGCCCACTGCAGCGTTGCGCAACATGTGGAGCCAGCGAGCGGAAAATTCGCCAATACACTTGCCGAAGAACAATGTCGTGGTATTTCCTTCCAACACGAAGAAACCTGCTGTAGCCCTGTTCAAGCCGCCAGTTGTAAATGACGAACCAGCGGATCTCACCATTACACCGGCCCAAGAGCCGTCGGCCGACGAGGAACTCGAGCCCAGGCGATCGCCCGTCACCAACAAGTGGGCCAAACGAGGACTCAGTAGTGTTGTTGTTGCTGCGAGTCCTAGTACGAATATGAATATGAATAGTACAAGGCCGCAGCAGACGTTGGAGCCGACTGATGCAGTTGCAGTTGCCGACATTGAGGAACCACCAGAGTTGCCTACTCCGAAGCGTACCAGTGTTGTGGACATGTGGAAGCTTCGCAAGTCGCCCCAGCGGGAGCCAGTGACTGAAAACTCCCAGCCAGTGACTGAAAACTCCCCAATGGCAGCCCGAGCCGCGGCGTTTGTGTTGCCAGCTCACAGCATGGCCGAGAGTGATCAGCAGTCGGTAGACCTTTCCATTACAGCGGTAGACAGCAAGCTTTCCGAGTCCAGTTTCATGCCGCCACCGCGTCGTGGCAAAGTCACAAACATGTGGTCGCAACGAATGAATGATTTGCAGTCTGTTCCATCGTCCTCGTCTAGCGTCGTTGCGATTCCGATGGTGGAG
>Ga0307978_1002112_pt1 | contig 14217 bp, 19 predicted proteins | sample OrgLakmetage1056_FD_203151 | JGI IMG/M metagenome (GOLD analysis project Ga0307978, IMG submission 203151) | Saline water microbial communities from Organic Lake, Antarctica - #1056 | ecosystem: Environmental > Aquatic > Non-marine Saline and Alkaline > Saline | place: Antarctica: Organic Lake...
AGTTCTTAAAAAGGGCCTCAAATTGGCACCAGTGGCTGTTCATTCTTTTTGATTAATCCCATCGTAAGAACAGTTTGATTGACTCTTCCTATAGATAGACTATCGAGGGTCCTGACACACAACAGCCGAGAACTGAAGGTTCGAGGCGTGATCAGATTCTCCTAGAATCAACAATTACTAGTAAGTTGGAAGCCGGGGGGGGGGATTGGTCTCTCTCCCGCAAATCAACCCCAAGTGGGTGTCGTCTTGTTGTTGCGTATGAGTTATAGTGTGTGCGGCGGACGTGTCGGATCAACGGGCAAGAAGATTTGTATCTCTTCCTCTTGCCGCATTATGGCATACAGGGGCGCGCCGGCGCCGGAGTTTCTGAGTGCACAGAACTCAACCAAAGGGCAATTGTTCATTGGCGTTCGTAATACGGGCAATTTGCAAAAGGAAGAGGTGTACGCGGCACCCGCGATGTTGGCAATTGCTGATCTGGCTTCGCAACTCCAGATAATGATGACGGATAAAGCGTCAGTTGCTACGTGGGAAAGGGTATTCGAGGCGTCAAGTGTAGAAGTGTTGACCAATGTGGCCGAAGTCACTCAATGTTTTCGACGTGGTGCGGAGGACCTGCATATGGGACTCACGGTGAAAAAGAAACCGCGGTTTTCCCCGTCGGTCGAAGGCATTCTCGAAAGTGAATTGGTTTGACTGCCGGTTTTGTTGATTGGTCCGCCAGAGGAAGCCATGGCCAGGTTGCAGGACTGTTGGGAGGATCTCGTCGGCAAGAACCAGTCCGCGGCAGTAACCATGAGTGTCGCCGCCGGCAATGTGGCCAAGAAGCTGCGCAGGACAATCAAGATCGAACTCGATCAGGTGGATATCAAGTTTGCGCAATGATTGCTTGAAGCGCGGAATCGGTGATCGGCCATCTTCTCTCAGCACCACAACCCTGTACGATACGGTGATGGCGCTCAACGCTGAAACTAAGGAGTTGAAGCAAGCTGTCGAAAATCTAACCGCTGGAAGAGAGGAAGGAGTCAAAAGGGCCGTGGACGCAGCCATGATAATTTTGGCAGGCCGAGATGGCGTCGAATCTTGAAGCGACTATGGAGCCCAGGCAAGGGCTGCTCTTTGCTGTGTCTACCGACAAGGATAAGCCAGGTGACGTTGTCCTGCAGGAGGTGGCGCAGCTCAAGGAAGGTTTGCTGGAACTGCGCCAGCGCACGTCAGGTATTTTCGACATGGGTTCCGGCGCGCTCGACAAGATGGATTTGGGCAAGAAGGAGGCCCCCAGGGATGACCTGTCCCAGCGAGTCAAGTCTCTGGAGGACGAGATCGTGAAGCTGAAGGAACAGTAAGAGTCCGCTCGCGTCGTGGTGGGTGGTGTGAGTTTCAACCCGAAGCCGCAGGCGCAAGCTTGGTTGAACCAGACTGGTGGTCTGGCCTCGGATTTTGTTCTTCTGGCGTTGGATCCGTGCAGGTTTCTGGCGTGGGCGCATGTGAACGCGGAAGTGGCACTAAAGTACGCGAAGTTGGCGAAGGACGCACATTCTTACAGTGCGCAGGAAGTTCTGACTCGTTTGATTATGATCTCCCTTTCTTTTGGGGAAAGGAGTCGGCGTCCGGAGTGGGTCAAGATGATCAAGTGGTTCCAGGCCTCCCAAACTATAAGGCTTGGGAGAACAAGAAGGTCCTATCAGGTCTTCGGTTCGAGCTCAAGCGTCTCATCAAAGACTCGGGAGACACGCTGGAGAACCCCATCTGAAGCAACCTGCATGGTGAAGCGAAGGACGTTGCCTCTGCCATGTGGGCCGACATAAAGACGTTTCTGAACGACTTGGCTACTTGGATTTCGGAGCATTACTCCCAGTTGTCGGAACAAGCTAGAGTGAAGGATGGACCCGAAGTGTGGAAGCTAGTCTGCCACTGCATTAGGGCAATCTTCAAGCTCATGCATGAGGCCAGGTTGCCAGGCCGAGGACCTCACGCCTTGGGAGACAAGTACGGTTCCGTTTTCTGGGGAGTTTTGCAGACTCACCGGGTGATCCAAGATCTGGCATCCGAGGGTCTCGAAGCACACCCTCGGCTCAGTCACATTCTGAATATTCACCTGAGAGACAAAACGGTGTCCAGGTCCGCAATGGATCGAGTGTTATCGGAGATGGCGGACATCAAACGGATCGCCAAAAAGGCGGAGAAGACAGCGGACCACGCGTTGCAGAAGGCGTTGTCAGCCAAGTAAGGGCGCGAAGAATTGACTAGTCGCGGTTGAACCCGCGAACAAGAGAGTCAAGATAACGGACGCTGCGAGCGAGGTGGCACCCTCAAGGAGTGTTGGGGTGCCGCAAGGTATACTGGGGCGTGTCCAGTCGGAGTTTAAGATAGGAGTGGGAACCTTAAAGTTCGGTGTTGTTGGTCGAGGGACTATGTTTTGGGAATGGATGATTGGAAGAGAGGGTGTGTGCCGTTGGACCCATCAAAGAGGAAAGGAAGGAGGGAGAAGGGAAGACGAAGGCTGGCGGGCTTGAGAGCGACCTAGTCGAAGTGGTGTTGTTCGAGGACGGGACCAAGCCTAGTAGGGTAGATGCGTGCTGGATAACGCCCTTGGTTAAGCTAGTCATTTGGTTTGGTGGGTATAGAGATGTGAATTGTTTACTGCCTCGAGAGGAATGGTCCTGCACGCAGTATATGTTCGATCACGGGTCGGTTTCGAGTCAACATTGCTTATCGTGCGAATGATTTCGACAAGCGGGTACTTCGCGAGTATCAAGGGGTGCCCGCGGCTCTCGGACATATCACGGATCCTACTGTGGGCTCAGGCAAACGCTGTGTCCGCCTCACGCTGGAAAGCCCAATGCTGGAAAACACGGGTTATGGTATGTTAAGCTGGAAGGCGAGATTTGACCATGTCTCGGTTGCGACGGTATATTCCAAAACCCATTAGACCAAGCAAGTCTCTCTGCGTTTGATGCACCGGCACTGGTGTTGAAGAAGGCTTCCGACAGTCAGAAGGAAGAGTGGAGCCGGGAGCTGAGCCTACCATGCAAGGTGCGCACGGAAGTGTTGAACCTCGTTTGTCAAGTGTTGAATCCGACGGATAAACGGATAAACTGATAAACGAGAGAGATGGATCGCCAGCGTCGTTGTCAGGAGATGACTTGAGTTCACCCGCGAGAAAGAAGGTCCGAGTGAGTTTTCAGATGATGGACACAGGAGTCAAACTCCCCACGGACGCTGGGGCCCGGAAGAACCCCAGAAAGATCTCGAGGGCGATCTTATGCCCTCATAAAAGGAAGTCTTCGAATCGGAAAGGGAGGCGACCAAAAAGGAGATGGAAATGAGCAAAAAAGAGAAGGATCGTCGGCGAGAGAAAGCGTGCAAGCCGGACGATGCGGCCGTACCCGTTTTCTTATGGAACAACCAAGTCAAGGCGGGGTTGGATTACATTTTCTTCCAAAACGTGACAGAGATGGAACTCGAGGCGGCTCTTGACACAATCCGAGGGTTTTTACTTCGGAAACGAAAGGTGACGTGAGATTTCAACGCGTGGTGGGAAGACCAACGCGTACAGGCGGAGAAAGTTGGTAGTTTCCCCGACTTAAGATCTCTGGAGGCCGGAAAGATTGCGATGTCCCACGTGAACGCTGCGTCGTGGTGGGAATGGGACAGTGGTTCCGCCCTGTTCTTTTGGAGGTGGCCGAAGAAGTGACAGAATGCGTGGCGGATTTGTCGGGACACCCTTTCCTTCCAAGGAGAGGCAACGAAGGCACAAGGACCCCGAGGTGAAGCCGAAAGAAAAGAAGAAAATTGACAAGGCTCGGAAACGTGTTTACATCGTGACCAAGTTTGTGGGGATCACGCGGTCATTCATGCATTTCTTCCCTGTGCCAAAGGGAGACAACGACATTCGCATGGTGTACGACGGATCGCGAAGCGGACTAAATCAAATGCTTTGGGCTCCGTGGTTTGCCCTGCCCACAGTGACGAGCATGTGTTGCACCATCGACGTTGGGTATTGGTGTGCGGATAATGATTTCAGAGAAATGTTTCTGAATTTCTGGCTTCACCCAGATCTACGGGAATACTGCGGGGTTGACATTTTGCATCTTTACCCGGAAGAGTGGTCGGAAACAAATACAATCAGTTGACTGGAGTGTGGACAAGGCCAGCAATGAGGCTTTGCCCGTCCCCGTATCAAGCAGTTCAGGGGGCACTACGGGCCAAGCGGCTTGCTATCGGTGACAGACACGACAAGGAAAACGTTTTTGCGTGGTCGTCTGTGGAGTTGCACTTGCCGGGCTTGATCCTGCTCGACCGTGGATTTCTATGAGGCCCACTGACGGAAGAATCGCGAGCGACATCCATTTGTATGTTGACGATATTTGCGAGACTGCTGCCATGCAAGGGCAAGAGTTGGCTTGGCGCGCGAGAAGTCGAATGGCAAAAATGTGCGCGTGCTGGTTGGGGTTGCAGGACGCGGCTCGGAAGCGAAGAGAACCGAGTGTCCATCCCAGAGCTTGGGCCGGATCCGTCGTCCACGTGGAGGATGACGCGGTGTACAAGCTCGTCACTCAGGAACGTTGGGACAAGACGAAAACCAAGATTGATTGAATTTGGGAAGAAGTCCAAGAGATCCGAGCCGACATCAAGACGGACATGGACTACAAGACGTTGGAGTCGTATCGGGGTTTCTTAATTTACGTAGCGTGAATCTACACAACATTGGTGCCGTGTCTCAAAGGAATCCACCTCACTTTGGACAGCTGGCGTCCAAATTGGGATGACGACGGTTGGAAGATTAGTACCAACACATTGGAAGAGAAGTTCGCCGAAGCCGGAATGTCAGGAATGACTCCTCCAGACCTGGTCAAGCCGGCCAAACGTTTGTACGACAATCTCGTTGCGTTGCGGTTCTTGACCGATGCGGTGGCGCCGCCAAAAGGTCTCGTACGTCCGATGAAGATCGACGGGAGAAATGACATGTTGACGTTTGGCGACGCGTCAGGAGCGGGATTTGGCGTCACCCTTTGGACGGAAGCGTCCATCACGATTGAAGTTGGCCACGGAGTGTGGGAAAAGGAAGTGAGTGATAGCTCATCAAATGTGAGAGAGCTGCTGAATCTCGTGATCAAGATTGAAGAACTGGCGGAACGTGGGGAGCTCCACGAGGGATCCGAGTTGTTCGTGTTCACGGATAATTTCGTGGTAGAACAGGCTTTCCACAACGGATCGTCCAAGAGCAAGAAATTGCATGCGTTGGTACAGCGGGTTCGGAAACTGGAGATGAACTACTCGCTGTTTGTCCATTGGCTTGGGTGGCGGAAGCTCGCATGATTGGTCAGGGTACGGACGGGGCGTCACTGGGGGATATGTCAAACGGAGTTCTCGCGGGAGATTCCATGCTGAAGCATGTCCCTTTGCATCTCAACGCATTGGAACGTTCGCCGGAACTGCGAAATTGGTTGTGGGATTCTCTTCCCTCGAAGAAGCAGAAGGAATGGTCGTTTCTCGCACCGGAGGATAGGTTCGAGAAGGCTCATTGGGATACCCAATTGATCTGGGCCCCTCCGCCGGCAATATCGGGGGCGATTGTTGAACAGTTATGTGAAGCCAAACACACTAACCCTGACCACTCACACATCTTCATGGCCCGGCGTTGATGACCGCCTCGTGGCGTAAACAACTGTCAAAACTGGCTGACGTGTTGGTGACTGTGCCGGTTGGTTCGAACGTGTGGCCCTCGGAAATGCACGAATCGATCGTAATCGCACTCATATACCCTATGCTTACTTCCAGTCCTTGGCAAGTACGTGATACCGAGCTCGTGGCTGAGTTCACAGATTCAGTGCGAGGGGTGTGGAGCGCTGATTGCCCAAGGGAGCGGGCTGCTTTGCGCACATTTTGGTCAGGAGCGTGGGACCGGAATTCCGGTTTGTAAGGTAGCGTGGCATGGCATGTGCTATCGTCAAGCAGAAAACGACGCTTTCCTGGTTCTGGAAGCGGAAGATTTGGATGACTCGATGCTGGCGGCGGTGGATCTGGCGTCGGATGATCCGGAACGATTTAAGCTCGCGAAAGACGGCAATCACTTGATGTACCCCTTCCAATTTGACCGGTTTCATTTTCAAACCTGAAGAAGCACGCGCCAGGAGCGTCGGATACGGATGGCTTTTTTATTGTTGTGCATTTGTTCCGCAAAATCTGGACGCGTTGTGGGCTAGAGGAGAACCCGCGACTGTGCATAGCAACCGCCGAGAGGGAGTGATGGTGATAGAATTGAGTAAAAAGCTGGGTTTGGAAAACCCGTACCCCCGTGGAGGGCCGTACCCGGTGAAAGATTCGTTTGGCATGGGTGTCGCTGCAATGATGCTGATGCGGTCTTTGGACACCGGAAAGAACGCGAGGACAATTCAGTACGAGACGATGCGGAAGCTTCGGGGTCATTCCTCAAATGTTGTCCACACTACCTCGGATGGAGCCGGCGCGTTGACAACCTCCAGCGAAGGCGCAAGGTTGCACAGTAAGACAAACGGTTATTGGTTCAAACGGTTCATGCACGGGTGTCACAAGCACATGGGTGACGCGTGGACTCTGGATTGCCCGCTCACCATGGAAGAGCTTTTGTGTGTTCAATATCTGTTGGAAGAAGAGTGGCGACTCTGCGGTTTGAACGACAACAAACGTCGTCTCAAAATTGCACTCACGGGTGTTTCGCTGACGTCGGGCTTTGCTGATGGTTTGCGAGGTGAAGAAATCCCTCGCATCGAACTGGGACTCATTTGGAAACATTGGAAGGAGGCCCAAGAGTGTGCAATTGTGACATAGACCTGGCTTGGAAGAGCCGTCACCACGTCCCGCGGCGCCTCCAGAGCCCCCGCCGTTAGGAACCAGGCGGTTCAGGGTTTGGATGAGAGCAAAAGCTTCCACTGGAAGTGTACCTGCGCCAACGGGTTGACAGCCTGCAGCTAGGTTGGCTCCAAATCCACTCGGTGGAATCTTGACATCCGGCGCAAGCAAAGCAGGCTTCCAAGCCTTGCTGTTGACAAGGTTCTTGTACTCCCTGGAAGCTTCCTCCAACACCTTGGAGTAGGTGAGCTTCTCCTGGATCAAGTAGGTCTTGATGGCTTGCTTGTCGTCTTCGAAACCCATCTTGACAATGGCTGCACGAACCTTGCGCTGCGTATTGATGAGTGGGAGTGTGTACAACAGTCCCCCGTCAGCTTCAAGGAGGCTCTCCACGATGTGAAGCGTTGTCGCGAGCTCATACTGACCAGCTTTGTCAAGCTCGTTGCACAACTCCTTGACCTGTGTGCAAAACACCTTAATGCTCTGCCCACTCACTTGCGAGGGCTTGTACGCGGCAATCTTGAGCTTGATGTCCGCAAAGCGCTGGATTGAGGTCGACTGCAGCTCTTCAATGAGCAGCATCCATGCGACAGGGAACGTGTCGTCCGGAAGGAGAGCACTGTGCACTGTCTTGTACAACGTCGCGTCCAACGAGCTGAGCAACGCGGTACGAGCGGTCCTGTTGTTGACCAAGTCATACGAATCGTAGAGCTTGGACTGAGCAACTCCATGCTCTCGAGCGGAATCAACCGTGTAACGAGGATAATCGTCAATGACAAACTTCATCTCGTTGTCCTTTGAGGGATCACGCAAGTACGCAACGGTGTCCAAACCGTAATGCGCAAAGTGCGCGACCAACTTGCTTCGAACGACCGTCAGGTCACTTGACTTGGTAATCTTCTCCTCAAGACCCTTTTCACAATAAGCTTCATCCTTTTGCGAAAGCATAGATCGAAGCTGCTCATTGTGCATCCGCACTTTGGGAGCCAAGTCGTCGAGACCCGTCCAGTTGCGCTTGGGTTTGCCGCCAGTCCAGGCAACATACTCGTCCTTGGCGTGCTGGAACAGACCACCAATCTTGGGTGCAACGCCTCATGTACCGTTGGCTATGGCGGGCCGGTTCAAGGAACACGTCGGAGAAAACCAGTATTTCCAAACTTTGGCGAACGTGACGGTGTTGGGTGTAAACATCCAGAAATGGATGTTCCGAGCAATTACTACTTTCGAGAGTCTTGGGGTCAGCGACGGGCCTATGTTCCGAGTGGTTTTTTCGGGTCGTGGGGCAAAAGTAAAGCGGTGCGCTATGGGAGATTTGAACCCCGCGTTTCACGCGCTGTTGAAACAAGTGCAAGACAGTTGGCCGAACGTCATTCCCGCGAGCGTTGACGCGTCGAGGCGGAATACGACATTGCCCGATCCAAACGCAGAGGAGTCACTGCCCATGCTCAGAACCAGTGCATCCCAAAGGAAGTCATCGAAGCGAACAACCGTTGGAGGAAGCATGAAAGGGCAAGAGGCATGAGCCCCGGAATGTGCATGATGGAGCATTATTCCGATGCGAAGGCAAGTGTGAAAATGCTTATTCGGTTTCTCAAGGGCTTTAGTGCGCCGTGTACGGGCGCGTTGGCGAAGGCGATAGAGAAAAGAAAGGAGTGACGTTGGACACAAAAATGAGGAATGACCGTCGAATCTGGTGAGGAGTCACAGGCGAAGGCGAAGAGCGGCTGCGCGAGGCAGTCGTGAATGGCGAGAAGAGAAAGAATCAGGAGTCGCGTGAGGTGCAAATCTGTGTACGGATGAAGGGGATTATCAGCGCCCACTTTGGGGACAGAAGACCGTTTGCATTTGGATCGCGTGAAAAGGAAGTTAGACCGGAGGGGGAGGAGGGGGAGGAGGGGGAGGAGGGGGAGCTCCGCAACAAGAAGGCTGCGTCCTCGCGTTTTAAGTTGGTTTTTTGTCATTGGCACGACAGGGAACGGATTCTGCACTTGAAGACGGAAGCATGGCGTCCAGAGGATGATTCCTCCGGATTACTGTGAGGTTGACTGCGGCCTTCTGGCCCTGGAGATTGCAAGCAAACCTAGTTGGACGCGCTTTGCCTTGCAGGTTTCCAGCGAGGCAAAGGTAGGCTTGAAATGTCATGCAAGTGTTTGTTGAAGCACGGGCTAGGGTTAGGAGAACCCTATACCCCCAATCGGAGTGTCACAGCATTGGTGGCGCAACGAGGTCTAGATTTTTTGGTGTCTAGTTTGGCGTTTGGGTATCTAGTACTTACACTGTCCAAGATCTTGTTGGCTACTGTATCATCACCTCCTATTCCTGTCCTAAAGAATGTCAATGTTTCCGAACGCATTTGGTACAGCTTGATGCTCCGCAAGATCGAAACAAGACTCTTCCTACCTTCGCCTTGGCCCAATCATGTTCTGGAAGCAGCAAGGTATTTATGCACCATACCGGTACCTGTAGCTGTAGTCTAATACCTGGTAGGATCGATTTACCAGGTACTGTACGTACAGGCACCTTATTACCCAGTTTGTGGGCACAGGTAGTTGCGACAGCCACGCGACTACAGATAGTACTAGGATATCTACTAGCTAGTAGAGTGTCACTATCATGTCCAGTTCAATCGATCGCAGAAAGCGTGTGTTGAAGCATTGATTTCCGTCTGTGGCTCGAGTTGCTGGTACACCAGTGTAGGCGTTGGTATCGCCGGTCCTTCTCTGTGTACTCTCCTCCTGATTTGCGGTGCTGTCGTAGTCGACTTCATTTCTTGAAGCGGTAGCTACCTTGCATGGCACGCTCCGCTTAAGACAGACTCGCGACTTGGTACTAGACTAGTATTACGGTGTCGGTACTCTGCTCCTGGTATCCAATGATATTGCACTCGTAGCTCTCCTGTGTCTACAGTCTAGTTATAAAAGGCGTGCCAGCGCAGTAGGCATGCGATGCGACGCGCATGCTCACATCGAGCTACAGTATGAATAACACGAAACAAGAGATTCGGATGCAACGAGTTTTATTACGCTATTGTGATCAAGTTGCTAGCTAGCTCTAGCGTCTTGGGGGTTTCTCGACTAGTGTGTCTTCACGGGGTTAGGTGCGCCCGTTTTGTTTCATTTTAGCTTACACGGAACGGAGGTAGCGTCTGGTACCCGTTGGTTGGGTGATCGTGGTATTATCCATCGTGACAGCTGTCTGGGCAAGCGCCCTCCCATTAAGGCTGCTTCCGTTCATGAACACCATCTTCGTCTTTACGAGAAAGACGCCCTCGAGATGGGCATCGAAGCCAACTTCAACAGCCCCAGCGACCTGCCAGAAGATGTTCTCCGCCTTTGCTCCATTCGTTAGAACGACGTCAGCGACGGTTCCTACTAGTGCGTCTCCTGCAATCTGCAAGATCCAGACGGGGGCAGTCGCACCACCACCGTCGAAGGTGACAGTGGTGTTGAATTCGACATCGGTACCTCACTTGTAGAGGCCGGGATCGACGTGTGACCCCCAAGGATTCCAGTGTAGAGTTCCGTCACAGGTTCTTGTGTACTTCCCGCAGCATTTCTGTAGGCAGTTTCCATGTCGCCAACCGCGGTCGTCAGTTTGGAAGGCGTGGGGACTGCCAGGTCGGCGGCGTACAATTTACCAGTCACAATCAAGGGACTTGTCGCGTACGCGTTCGTTGAGTGCATAATCGGCGAGAAGCCTGTGATACCAGTCAACGCGATGGGGCTCGACCCCTAGTCGCCAGTCACTTTATTAGTACCCGTGGTCGTAATGGCCGATTTAGTCAAGATTGCGAACTCGCCAGCTGTGCCGATGTTAACAGGAGCATGGTCCACCGCAGACGCATAGGTGAGGAGAACAAACAGGGTGACGGAGTGAAGGAACATCATGATGTCTCTTTAGTGTGTTGACGTGTGTTGTTTTTAAAAGAAGTGAGCGTTGAATTTATGGCAATGATCGATGGTTTTTGGGCGAGACACCAAAACCAAAAGCGGATGTGAAACTCAAACGGGAAAGTCGCCAATAGCTGTCCGATCGCATCCGATCGCTCTAGAAAAAGCCAGAATAAGTTATTGACTAGTAGTACTTATGGGAAGAGGGAGGGCAGTTTTACTTCACCGGTACTTCGAGACCATTCGCTCCGTCTCCTAATGAATGAAGCTTTCCGAACGGTTCCAATCATTTAGGTACTAGAACCGCTTGATGTCCCACAAGACCAGAACAAGATGTCCGCAAGACCTTCAATCTTCCATGTCAATAATCGATTTTCGAAACTGCTCGTAAGAGATGCGGTCAAGTTGATTGATTCGATTCGGTTGCATTTATTTTTGTGCGAGCGACACGAAGCAAGCGGACCGAACTGGGCCACGCAAGCCTAAGGCCAGGGCACGAACAACCATTTATTGGGCCGGCCTATTCAGCAAGTCAGCTCAACTTCAGCCTCGGCGTCGATAGTCGATACACATACACCGTACACTCCAGTCGCTGCCTGTCTTGGTCTTGGTTGCTCAAATACAGCATGATAGCGCGCAGGAGAGCTCTATTGGGTTGACATGTGTATATGTAGGTAGACATTGACTACTGGTAATACTGTTACTAACTGTTACACTGCTGTTTGCTGTCGCAATCTAAAGCTAGCTCTTTGTTACAGTAGCTAGGAATTCTTCTGTCATGTCTACTCTAGTCTACCGGTACCGGTATAGTAACGTTCTTTCTTTTATAAATAACACATAGCCCTAGTAGGAGTGGGCATTGCTACCGGTTCCAAAGAGCGAATGTTTTGGCGGCGATCATCGCGGGATGAAAAGTACAGTACAGTGGCTCGTCGTGGCGCGCTATTCCGGTACAGAATGGAGGATCTTCGTATTACTGTAGTATAATAGTACATAGTAACTGGCGAATGCATCCTGATGTTGGGATGTCTTCACCACGATGCGAGGAATAGGAACGAGAGCAAGCGGTGGAGGTGGAGGCTCACTATAGACGAAGCGTCCGAAGGTGGCACATGCTTTCTCCACCGGTAGAAATCTACCGTAGAGGAGCCAAGCGTTGAATACGAGAATAATTGTTTGAACTAGTCGGACGAGACCACTGATTCGACTGCTGCGTTCCTTCTCGAAACACACACTTGCAGCTCAACCGCACACAATAGTAGAGACCATATTTAACCGTTATGCCGACTTGAGTCTCTCGATCAAGTCTACTTTCTTTCCACTCACAGGAAGCCCCCGCATTTTTAGTTCTTTTTTGAGCTCCAATACCTTCATACTAGCAAAGTCAGCCTTTGCTGCTACTACAGCTGTCGAAGGCGGCGATGCTAGCAACTCTTCCTGCTCATTTTCGAGCTGCCAAAGCATTTCATCGGAAGGCTCGTCCTCGGCTTCAAACCGTGCCACCGCTTCCCGAGCGGCTCTACCCAGCTCCTCCATATCCAAGTCGGAAAAGTCCAAGTCCAACGCATCGTCTGCGGGTTCATCCATAGAGCCTGCATTATTTGTGTTTTCAAACTCTTCCACGGCTGCTCGAGCAGCACGAGCCAGTTCTTCCATTTCTACTGCAGTATTAGCCAGTGGCTCAGGTAACTGTAGAGACTCTTCAACATTCGACGCTTGCAATAGCAAGTCAGATTGCTCCAAAGCAGCAACAAGGTTGGCCTTCTTCCCAGTAGCCGGCAAGCCTCGGCTTTGCAACTCTCCCTTGAGCTTGGAGACAGTGAGTTTCGACCAGGTTTGGACAGGCGAGATCTTCAAAACAGGCTGCTCTTTCGTGATCTCCCTGTCCCACTGAGCACGCTGGGATGCCTTGTCTTCTTCTTCGTATTGCATCTCTCGCTCAAAGGCTTCAACAGCGTCACGTGCTGCCTTTGCCAAGGCCTTCATATCAACATCGCTTGTTGCCGACGATGGCTCCCGGAGATTCTTGGCAAGACTTTGGGCTGCTCCCCAAGACGCCTTTGCCGAATCGTCAACGGTAGCATCATCTATACCAACGACGTTCTCTTCAATGCTCTGCTTGGCAGCCTGGATGGACTCGAGCCAATCTTGTTCGGAAAAGTCGTCCGCCTCGCCCAGTTCCTCAGCTTGTCTAGCAACTTCGGCGATCCTTGCATCTTCGAAACGACGATCTTCTTCAGCCAGCGCCGCGTGCTTGAGTTTCAATGCCACCATACTCTCTTCCTCAGCCAACATTCGAGCCTCAATAGCAATCCTTGCTTCCTCTGCTTCTTGCGCCAAACGGGCGTCATCCTCCAGCATACGAGTCCGTTCGGCCGCTTCGAGTTGCAGGCGCATTTCCAACAGTGCTCGAGCGTTTATTTCCATCTTTTGGGTGCGACGTTTCATGCGGTCCTTGGCCGCCAGTGCCAGACGCGTCTGCAACAAGGCCCGTGCCGTCAACTCTGCCTTGACACTGCTCGTGGTGGTGGTACTCGTGCTAGCGGCCACGGCCTTGGCCGCCTCATCGAGCGCGCTTTGCACCTGGGTCTCGAGCTGTAGCATTTCTTGGCTCTCGTGGCGTTTGCGCGCCCTTTCTTCTTGACTGGCCTTGGCCTTGTGCACAAAGTTGGTGAAAATTGTTCCCGCCCGGGCAGTCCACGTGTGGTCCTTCTCCATTTTCTGTGCCATTTTGGCAGCCGACGTGGCCGTCTCGTACGCCTTGGATCCCACCCATCGAACGGCATTACCGGCATCACCGGGAGAAATGGCAACGTAGGCGGCCCCGAGACCAGCGGTAGCGGCCAGTGCCACACTGCTGGACGCTAGCGCGGCCACGGCCGCAGCCGAAAAGGCGGCTCCCTGAATAATATCGATATTGACACCGTGTTCAAACTCCTTGGACAGCAAGGGTTTGAATGATCCGTCGACAATCCTCCGCCTCAGTGCCACTGCCGCCCGCTGCAAGCGTTCCCGTTCAGCCTTGACTGCTTCCACATCGGCCTCGACCAAGCGATCCATCAATGCCGTCTTGGTTCGTCCACTGCAAGGCAGGTGGCGGTCTCGCAATATATTTTTGAGTTCCGCCACTGTGTATTCCTTGTAGAGATCGGTCGCATCCGCTTTTTGCTGTTCTTGCTCGTGTTGAACCACCACCGCGAGGGGCTTGCTGGCTTTGACAGTCTTAGGGGAGGGCGGCGCCATGGTGCGAAGGAAAAAGGGAGTCGTCTTGCCATTGGCACTACTGGCGTTGTCGTCAATGGCGAGAGCAGTAGCAGTATTAGTAGTAGCACTAGTAGTGCTCCCACCATAATTCGTCTTCAACAAGTCCAAGGGCGGAGGAGTCTCGGGAGGATGCGGACGATCCGTAAAGCCTCCTCTTTCCATGAAGCGTTTCAAGGAAGGTGGTGTCTTGAAGGTAATGCCCAAGAAACCGAACCCGCCATTGTTTTTG
>Ga0307978_1002120_pt1 | contig 14193 bp, 12 predicted proteins | sample OrgLakmetage1056_FD_203151 | JGI IMG/M metagenome (GOLD analysis project Ga0307978, IMG submission 203151) | Saline water microbial communities from Organic Lake, Antarctica - #1056 | ecosystem: Environmental > Aquatic > Non-marine Saline and Alkaline > Saline | place: Antarctica: Organic Lake...
GCGGTCTGTCCATCCGTCGTAGCAGAAGTCCATCAAACGAAGTCCCGTCCGATTGAGGTTTGTTGAACTATAGCCAAGCTGAAGCCAAGTTGAAGCCAAGCTGACGCCATGAAGATGTCTCAATCTATGTGGAGATCTACAGGTCTTGGTAGCTTCACAATCTTAGGCTGAAGCCATGGAACATGTCATGATCTGTGTTCAATTCTACAGGTACTAGCTGGAATTGTCATGATCATGGAACTAATGGTTTGGTGTCAAAGTGGTTCATTCTCCCATTCATAATAGCTCACAATCTAAGGAATACGATTATTTGTAAAACCTATCGTCTATCACTTTAGAGTCTGTACGAGTAATCCGTCTGTACAACGGGTTATCAGTACTAAACTCTGGAGTGGTTTACCTTGAGAAGTCTCTATACTCTTATTCTCTGTGTCATTCCACTATTATTCATTCATAAAGAGAGTATTACCGTATCTCATATTTTTAACTCATTGGAGCTCTCATTTCCTTCACAGGTCGCGACAAGGGTGCATACTACCACGAGCGCTTCCTTCGCAACAAGCGCCTCCTTGTTCGCAGCATGGAGCAAGTTAAGGTCAAGGGTCGAGGTGCCCGCAAGCCAAGCTCCCCGGAAACGGAGCCAAACTTCTACCAGCTTCCTTACCTCCCGCTCAAGAAGGTGGTGAGACAGATCATCTGTTCCATGCCACACGGCGCCATGATGGCGGTAATGGACCCATTGTTCGGTGTGGGAGGAGGTTCGTTTTCGCTTCACCAACTCCTCGCCTCGTCGTTGCTTGCTGGCGGTGTCGCCGCTCTTCAGCAGCACCGAGCTGCTCAGCAGTTTGCGACGGCCCCTTTCTTCAATCCCGGTCGAGCCCTCCTCAGTGAATCGTACAAGGCACACGGTCACTTTCCTATGCCTCCCATGATTCGATCGCAGCAAGAGGTCTGCATGAGGAACCGAGAACTGCTTGCCTCGTTGGGGCACCAGCAGCAAGGCATGCCTACCAGCCCCGCTCGTCGCCATGGCGACAACGACGCCATGGCTATGGAGATGTCTCTCTCTCAGCAACAAGGAAGAAATGATTCGACGGCATTGGCCTCCTTTCTCAGAGGAGGAAGGTTCCACTAGAGGGTCCGTCTCTGGAGTGGCAAAGTGGTCGAAAGGGCTGCTGCAGTTTTAGGTTACACGTACACAATTTTTTTTGAAACAGCTTTGATTGTATACAGAGCACCATGGTTATTCACAACAATAAAGCAACGGTCTATTCTAGACTACTGTAGCCACATTTTTATGATGAGGGTACGTTGTCGACTTGCCCGTACGCCTCCACGCATCCGTACATTTCAAATTCACCATACATGCATCAGCCGCATTGGTCTAGCGTCTTGAATTGTTAACGCATGGTGCTGCTGGAAAGCCCAGGGACGAGGCACATCCGAGATGATTGGCCTGGACGCCGCATTATGAAGGATGGTGCAGGGTTGGAAAGATGGCCTTGCTTTCGGGGCATTTACTAATCGCGCCTTGTGTCGTAAATTACCCGTGGTTCCTGTGATTAGCATGGGTCCCCGGTCTTTGTCCTTGGTCTTCGTTCCCTTGGGTTAAATCAGATTGGTTGGACGATACACCAAACAACTCTGTCTGCTCTTTCGACGCGATCTTGTACTTTTGAGTACCATCAGTTTGTTGATATGTAGAAGTGAGATTCGAAACAAAAATAGCATCTTGTTTTTTGGCGTTTGACCTTCCCGGTCCCGAGTAGTTAATGGCGTGCAGCATAGCTTTATTTAGATTCGTGAATTCGTGGCAGGAGTATCAAAACCAGGAATACAGAAAGACGTAATTGTGAATGCATTGCTATGGTCAGCAATTCGCCGTTGTGGACTAGATTGAAAATAGGACTCTGTAGGAACAAAGTTGATCAGGGGTCTCTTCCACGTATCTTGGTAGTAGCCTCGTGCTCTCTCTGGTTCGTGGTGGTCGAAATTCTACTAGCTCCAAGAACTCCGATGGTTTTGGTGCTCTGAAAGCCAACCAGATACTTGCTACTAGAGCCAAGTTACCTACACAGCCAGTGCATAACTAAGCACTTTTTCCGAGCTAGCGACTGGACTGCACGTACTATATGGCTTCCAGCTACACTCTATTAGTAGTGTTGGTGGTTGCTATATACCGTAGTCTACCGTACAGCGTATTTTGTGAAGATATGGAACTCAAGTGCCGGACATACCTCCGGTCACTTGCCATCTTCCAGAGCCGTGGAACTCACCATTGATAAAAGTAATCACACCGCTCGGACAAACACCCGAGCGATGAGTCATGGGCTCTTTTCATCAACACCAGGTCTATTCATAAGTCTATTTGTAACTTTACTTTACATTACATCTTAAGCCCAATACTTGTTCTCTGTCTTTAGACTTGTTCTATTGATCTCGGTTCGAGTATTCAACAATATTTGCCGACAATCTGCTGCCACGAATGGTCTTTCACGAATGATGAAGCTGACGTAAGCGTAGCGAAGCTAAGCTAAGCAGCGAAGCGAAGCGTAAGCAGAATCGCGGAGTGCGGTCATTACGGTATCCAGCCAATCGATCGAACTCTTTCAGCAGCGATGATCACAACAAGACTCTATCTTTGCAACAGCGACGCCGGAAGTTGGCAGTTGACAGTTGGCAGCAGCGCAGTATGATCATTACTATAACCCTGGCGAAAGCGATCGTACCAGCCTTGATGGCTGCTACAGCTGCAGCGTTTGCACCTCTAACTCATCATGGAGTCCGACAGAGCCAGCGCCACCTAGTACGTTGTTCTTCGACCGTGACGAAATCGGGACCCATGCCGTGGACTCTCAATACGGAAGCATACGGGGAGTTCGATCAAGAAGATTGGGGCTGGGTTTACTCTACCGTCCCACCGGAAGCGTGTGCGGCGAACGTCGTGCTAAGCGAAATCGAGGGCGAAATTCCCATGGATTTGCGAGGCACACTTTACAGGATTGGTCCTGGGAACTTTGAACGCGCGGGCGTCCGCTTCCAACACGCTTTAGATGGCGATGGCTTTGTTGCTGCTTTTAACTTTACCGGTAATGGCACTGTCCGATACTCCGGAAGCTTTATTGAGACGGAATATTTTCTCCAAGAGAAAGAAAAGGACGCGATCCTCTACCGGAACGTGTTCGGCACGCAACCCGACGAGTGGTGGAAGAATGTGGGCAACGTAAACTTGAAAAATGTCGCCAATACGAATATTGTTGAATGGGGAGGTCGTTTGCTTGCTTTGTGGGAAGGTGGACGACCCTACGAGCTTTCACCCGCACTCGAAACCCTTCCGCCGCCTCGGGCGGATGAGGAATGGGGCCCATTTCAAAACTTGGGTAAGCCCGATTGCGGTTTTCGGGGCGTTACCCTCGACGAGGGCGGACCCATCGATACCATGCTAAACTTTGGCCGTTCCTTTACCGCACACCCCCACATTTTTGGTGACGGCAAAGCTCAGTCGTTGGTGGGCATCAAGACGGCACTCAACCCGCTCACGGAATCAGTTCAGCTAGAGATCATCGCATATGATCAGCAGTGGAGTGAAAAGTCCAAAGTACCTTACACCTTAGTCTCTGCCCCTTCGGCACCCCATGATTTTTCTATTTCTGAAAACTATTACTGTTTGATCCAAAGTCGTCTTCAATTGGATAACGTCCCGTTCCTCTTGGGACTCAAGTCGCCAACTCAGGTACTCCAGTTGTCGATAAAGAAGCCCTCTATTCTTCATCTAGTTTCAAAACGTGATGACCACAAGTCCTTACAGTTTGAGCTACCCCCGTACTTCAATCTACATAACATTCCAAAGGCAGTGGAAACAGCCGACGACAAGCTCATTCTCTATTCGAACGGCTGGGATTTGCACGACGAACGTTACTTTCCGCCTGAAGAAGAGACAGTTCCGTTCCTGGGTTCCTGGGGTGGACGCTATCCAGACTTTCGTTACGTACCGCCTTCGCACCTTTATCGTACCGTGGTAGACCTGCGCAGTGAGAAGTTGGTTAGCCACGAGCAAGTCATCCCAGGCATGGTAATGGGTGAGTGTGTTCTGACGGTCCGGTATTTCGTTGTATCTCCTTTCCATATTACTGACTCTAGTCTCCGCTCTTACACCGTTCACAGAGTTTCCGACGGTAGACGAAGACGATCTTGTTTATTTCAATGTTGCTGATACAGAAAATATATCGTTACCTGGAACCGGCCTGGGGCAGCTCGATCGGGACACCGAGGCAATCAACTACTGGTACGCCGAGCCCAAGATATTCACTGGCGAAATTGTACCCGTACGCAAGCGCAATGGTGAGAAGGGATCGTGGCTGCTGACAATTCTTTATGATGCCAATGAGCAGCGCGCAAGTCTCGCCATCTTTGATAGTAACAGATTCGCGGAGGGTCCTGTGTGTCAGATTCATCTCAGTCATGCACTCGCTTATGGTTTGCATGGGTCCTTTACGGAGCGGTGAACATCAATGGACGGCTCTGATGGCGCCCCTTCTTTGTGTATGGGGGCAATAACTAGATTGTTGCAGCGTCAGCTAGGATACTGTACATAGGTATCTTGCGTGTCCAGGATCTTCCCAATAGCCCAATCTATGTGAGCGCGAAGCTCCTCAGCAGCCAGTAGGGTCATGGTCATGGCTCTATAGGTATGCTGACCCGATCACGACGCTAGACTCGAAATACGGTCGTGGATCAAAAAAATAGATCGGACCGATTTTCAAGGGCCACGTCTCGAACCAGTGAGAGAGAATGGAGTTAACGGGACCAGTCGGTAGGTTTGGCAGCAATTGGACGTGCCAATAGTGGACGTGGAAGACGAAGGGCCCAAGAATACCAGAGACTAAGAATCTATTGTGGAGGATGACATGCAGGGCTACTTGAATCGATTTCGTTCGGCTGCATAATCGTTGCCTAGCCTCTATCCTTGGTCAAGATTGGCATAACGCCTGGGGTTGCGACGAATAATGCATAAATGAATCTCATGACTCTCCTGCAGCATAGCAGCCACAGATGACAACTTGCGTGACAGCATGCGAGGGACTACCTGCTGCGCCTATTCACGAGTAAACTTCGCGGTACTTGTTCCGCACCAGGTAACGTGGTTCTTTAGCTTTACGGTAGGAACTTACAGTACGCCGTGGGCCCATACATTCTTAGCAGAGGGTCTTGTTCTTGCGTCTTGCTTGGTCTTGCCTTGCTTCTTGTACTGGTATAGTTCGAGGTAATACTGTACGAATAGAGTTGTACGTCGTAGTAGTACAGTAGATTGTAGTTCAATACGTATGCAATATATCTCATTCATTTCTTCGGGTCAGAGGAGACCAAACGCAAAAAGCGAACTGTTCCTTTAGGGATACCAAGTAATGTCCTTACAGTACTGTACTGTACTACAGTACTCTGCGTGATTAGTACAGTACGTAAGTAGGCATCCAAAATAAAGTAGACATTTCTTTCACTCCCGAATGTCTCTTACGGTAAAGTATTTTAGATATTTCTAATCAGTACTGGTACTGTCGTAATGTAACGTACGTCGTACAGTACTTACTTGAAAAGAAGGTGCGTCAGCATGATCGCAGATTTGCTTCAGGATGATTGGCTAAGACCGTGAGTGCGAGAACAAAGAACAAGAACTCGACAAATATGGTCACGGTAAAACAAAGGATATGGGCAAAAAGTAGTAGTCGAACCAAGGGAAGAAACAGATACGTTCTCGAACAGCCTCTTTTGCTGCTCTGTTCCTCGAGTTTTCGCTTTTCAACCAAGTCACTTCTTCAACACAAAACTCAAAAGCATCACGTCTTGTTGAAGATTGAGACTAATAAGCCATCAAAGACTACCATGAAGAACCATCAAGAAACGGTCGCCCACAACTACCATGACCACTCCACAGAGGAGAAGGTAGACGATAACAAGATCGTCGAGGACAAGCCCGCGACGGAAGGACAGTCGGAGTCGAACCGAGTTGAACAAAACTTCCCAGTCAAGCTCCACTACATGCTCAGCGAGCTTGAATCTGATGGTATGGAGGACATTATCGCGTGGCAGCCTCATGGCCGGTGCTTTGTCGTTCACAGGCAGAACGACTTTGTCGAGAAGATTCTCCCCTTGTAAGTTGAGCAAGTTTATCGTCCACTGCTGCGTTGCACATGTTGAATTTCAATGCTTCGTCGCATCTATAGCCTGCAGAATCTCGTCTTTTTCGCTTACTAACGCCACCGTTTTCATCGCCAACTGTACTTTTAATCCCGACAGGTGGTTCCGTCAGAGCAAGTTCCCCTCCTTTCAGAGGCAGCTCAACCTCTATGGATTTAAACGCATTACGGCCGGTAAGCAACCCACTTTCTTGTTTTTCTCCGTTTGTTGCTTCCATTATGTCTCCGAAAGAGCATTACAGAATCTCCATATATTAACCTCGTTGGAGCTCTCGTTCGCTTCACAGGTTGCGACAAGGGTGCATACTACCACGAGCGCTTCCTTCGCAACAAGCGTTTCCTTGCTCACATCATCGAGCGAATCAAGGTCAAGGGTCGAGGTGCCCGCAAGCCAAGCTCCCCGGAAACGGAGCCGAACTTCTACCAGCTTCCTTACCTCCCGCTCAACAAGGTGGTGAGACAGATCATCTGCCCCATGCCACACGGCGCCATGATGGCGGTAATGAACCCATTGTTCGGTGTGGGAGGTTCGTTGTCGCTTCACCAACTCCTCGCCTCGTCGTCGCTTGCTGGCGGTGTCGCCGCTCTTCAGCAGCACCGAGCTGCTCAGCAGTTTGCGACGGCCCCTTTCTTCAATCCCGGTCGAGCCCTCCTCAGTGAATCGTACAAGGCACACGGTCACTTTCCTATGCCTCCCATGATTCGATCGCAGCAAGAGGTCTGCATGAGGAACCGAGAACTGCTTGCCTCGTTGGGGCACCAGCAGCAAGGCATGCCTACCAGCCCCGCTCGTCGCCATGGCGACAACGACGCCATGGCTATGGAGATGTCTCTCTCTCAGCAACAAGGAAGAAATGATTCGACGGCATTGGCCTCCTTTCTCAGAGGAGGAAGGTTCCACTAGAGGGTCCGTCTCTGGAGTGGCAAAGTGGTCGAAAGGGCTGCTGCAGTTTTAGGTTACACGTACACAATTTTTTTTGAAACAGCTTTGATTGTATACAGAGCACCATGGTTATTCACAACAATAAAGCAACGGTCTATTCTAGACTACTGTAGCCACATTTTTATGATGAGGGTACGTTGTCGACTTGCCCGTACGCCTCCACGCATCCGTACATTTCAAATTCACCATACATGCATCAGCCGCATTGGTCTAGCGTCTTGAATTGTTATCGCATGGTGCCAGGGGAGGTCTGGTGATGATCCGAATACAGTACCGGTACCGCTACATAATCGTGCTAGACTAAACTTTCCAGAATTTCGGAAGTCAGTCTGCTAGCTTATTCTTTTTCTTCCTACATACGCATATATACACTGTATCACTGTATACGCAAAAAACTATTTACTTATGACTTCACACAGATCGATCTCTCGAACATCGACGATGGCGCAGACTGCAGCCTAGCTAGAGCCCTGCAGTACAGTACATACCCTACCGTTAGTCGCCCCCTCCTTTGCACTCACGTCCTCTTCTGTCTAGCATGGCCTTCCTAAATCTCTTTATCGTCAACAAGTCGGGCGGTCTTATTCATCACCGCCCACTAAGCAAGAAAGCTCCGGCGCTGGGCACCAACGAATGGCTCCGTATTGGGTCAACGTTTCATTCGCTGCACGCGATTGCGGCCGAGGCGTCGCCCGTGCGATTGAAAAGCAACAAGAACGCGTGTACGTGGATAGTAGTAGTCGTGCTGCTGAAGTCCAGAAGTGGTGGTATCTCGTGATCCATTGCGAGAGTCTACGTGTCTAACCCGTTCTTCTCTTTACAACTACTAGTACAGCCGGCGCCGACGATGGAATCGAAGAGATTGTCGCCGGCGGCATGGTCTTGAACAGCTTTCAAACGCGTACGGGCATCAAGTTTATCATTACGGCCGAGCCCGGCACCCCCGATCTGGCTTTAGTTTTAAAAGATATCTACATTCTATACACGGAATGCGTCCTCAAGGATCCCTTTTACGAACTCGAGATGCCTATTCGATCTGACCTCTTCATTCAATCAGTGGACGCCCTTATACCAAAATAACCGATACCCAATGCTAACACAAGAGCGTATCTTGTAAAATAATGAGGGATTGAAATTAGAAGAGGTTAAGGTCGTGTGTTGAACAGATGAGAGTGGGTTGGCGCTGTTTTACGTATTTTGTCCTGAGAACTATTAGAATCACTCGTTTTTGTTGTTGTTGCTCATTTCGTCGCCGCCATCGTTGTCGCTGCTACTACCCTGCCGACCAAACCAGTCGCTGATAGCCGTCGTAAAGCGCTCGCTCTCTTCTTCGCGCTCAGCCTGTAAATAGCCATCCACAAAGCGGCTGAAGAAACTCTTGGGTGCCACCCGTGGTGCGGTCTGCTGCTGTGTCGTTGTCGTCGTTGCCGGTTGCGTACTTCCATTCTTTGTGGTCAGCATAACAGGATACTCGGGTAGCGTGGTAAATATCGGTTTAAGGTCGTTTTCGTCATTCTCCTTTAGCGAAGCATGCTCCAGGGCACGGGCTGCCTGTTTCATTTTGCGTGCGGCTTTCATGCCCTCCTTGACGCGATCCAGCGTAATGATGAATGTTCTGTTAGGGATCGTAAAGGCCAGATAGTGATTGCCCAAAAAGCGACCTGGTCTCAAGACGGCGCTCATCTCAAAGCGGAGTGCGCCGTCTCGGACAAAAATGGACTGGATACGGTTGTCTTCGCCCAGATCAAAACCGTCGTCTTCGTCCTGTTTGAAGGGCGAGTAAATTGGAAAGAACGAGAAGATGGGTTTCGGTCGAGCTGGGGGCTTGAGACCAAAGACACCATGCAAGGTAGCAATACTGCGATGTGGGTGTGTCAACGAAGGAACGGGTTAGAGACGGCTGATTCCCTCTTCAAGCGCAACACGTTGCACTCTGCTCTGCCTCATAGACTTACTTCTTCTCCCACGATTCGGGGCATTCGAGGATAAAGGCCAGCTCGGGCTCGATCAACTTGATTGTCCGCCCTCCTTTTCGAGTTCCAATTCGGGTACGAACTTTAAAGGCGTTTTCGATCTGTGGTGCGTCGGATCGTGTCTGTACTTGGGCGCGACCCGTAATGATCAGTCGGTTGTCGTCGTCAAACTCGATGTTTTCAATCTGGGGGATTTCAACAACAGGAGCAGAAGCACTTGTCATCTTCCACGAACGTCCAAAGAATACAGCTCCATCAATGAGGTCTCGAAACGATCGCACCCGCCGTCGTAGTGCTCGCGCCACCAGTCGTCTCAAACCAGCATCCAGTAGAAACGAGTTCAACATGTCTTCTCGACTGAAAGATCCCGTCACCGTGGTCGTAAACGGCTCCAAGATGAGCGGGCCGCCAGGAGTAATGTGTTTCAAGATCGGAACAGCACCAAAGATGAGCCGTCGAAGATCGATTTTCAAATCAGAAAGTGTAATGGAACCGAGAGTCTTTGCCATTGTATCCATCACTTGGACAGAGTCCGAAACGTCCAGAATCGCATCCGATTCATCTGCCGTATCTGCAAGGCCATTGTCCGCCACTCCAATGACAACATTCTTCTGTTCCGTATCCTCCACAGCCATATCCTCCGAATTGCGCTGGAAAAAGCCCAAAACCCAGTGCTTGGTGGATGCAAGCCACCCTTCGTCGCCATCGCTCTGCTCTTGACCAGCAGCAGTATCAATACTCTTGATATCCTTTTCTTTCTTTGTTTTCTTTCGGAGCGCAGCCATGTCTTCCACCATGCTCTGGTACTCACTCCGATCGACAACCCCATCCCCATTAAAGTCGTACAGTTGCACCAACTGGGACGCCAAATCCTTAATGACGTTGTTTTTGCGCTCGTCTATTTGATCCGTGGATCCCGCTGCCAAGTTGAGAGCCGTGGCAATTTCATCCGGATCCAGTGCTCCGCTCCGATCCACATCGATCCGTTGAAACGCTTCATCCGCACACGACAGATCCGCCAGTTGCCGTGTAATTGTGTCCACGCCCATTCCGTCCGTGACTTCGTCCACGCCAGAAAATGCGTGATCGAGGCCGCCCATGCGCAGCGGTTTAAAGACCAGTCGCGAGAACTTGATGCGAATGGCGTCCACGTGCTTTCCCGACATTGGCGTGTCGCGACGGGCGTCGACTTGCACGTCCAAGTCGTCGACTTCTTCTGCCAGGGCGTTAATGAGACCCGAAATAGTGCGCGCGGCGTACTGCTTGCTCTTGGTTTCGAGCGATCGGACCTTGGCCAGGAGCGAGGACAGCTGGCTCGTCTTTTTCTGGCGAACGACTTGTTCGGGTTGACTCGTCTTTTCTCGGCGAATGCCTTCTTCGGCACTGCGGGCGTTGCGCCTGCGCCACATGGATCGAATTGTGGGTTCGGTCGTTGCGGTCGTATCGTGATGCGTTGTTGCTGCTGCTGCTGCTGCTGTGGTGGCTGTGGTGGCTGTGGTGGCTCCGTGTGCGAACGACTCGGACACTTTGGTTGCGAAAAAGAAGCGAGGTTTTTCGAGGGTTACTCCCAGAATACTCGTCGTCATAGGCGTCGTCGTAGTAGTTGTTGTTGTTGTTGTCCTTGAGGAATTCCTCCGCTGCGTTCGTGTTCGGTGGCTGCTGTTGAATGATGCTGATGATGCTGCTGATGCTGATGATAATGCTGTTTCGGCTCCTCGTTGCCGCATCAGAAAAGACTTGAATGGAGGATGGAGGTATGCTTCACTGGAGGATACGTTGACGGCACATAGTACCAGCGTGCATATCCACAGGCAAGAAGACGACGATGAGCCTCTGCACCGTTTGGTTCGCCGATCGTGATCATTATTATTTGGTGCCGGTAGTGGCGGCATGTTTGTGCGGAAATGGACGCGCTCCTGTGCGACTTTTTCGATCGAATCAATCGGGTCTACGCCGTAGTCTAGTGTTGCTTCTATTGCGCAACTCTTCTTTACTGGACAAGTGCCAGAGTTAAGAGAGTAGTCTTTCTATACCGTAGAGCGAACGACTTCTTAAGAACCATTGTGCCGTAGGCCGGAGTCTACCGTACCGGTACGCACGGGTACCGTTGTATACATAGTCGTACTGATTCGATGATGATGCGGTTTTTCTTCGGCGTTTTTTCGCGCCATCTTGAATATCTTGTCCGGTTCAAGAAGCGAAGTACACCCGCCAACCTTGTATCGTCATTATGTATATATCGTATGTATCGTATGTATATCTGCTCATAACCCAACTTGCAAGCCGCTCGATCGAAGGGGACAATGGAAAACAGCACAATCGATCGCATTTGGCTTGTCGAATCAATCGTCGTACAGCAAAGACAGACTAACTTGGAACACCATGGCACCGACAGAGACTGACATTCGAACCTTACTGGCGTCGCAGAGCTACAGCTCCAGCAGCCTCCCCCAGTTGGAAGCCTACTTGGCCGCACAAGCGTCCGGTGCCGCTCCCTACCTGGCCGACGCCGTCCGAACAACCGTCAAGCTCTACCAGCTATTTCCGGAAAAGGCAAACCAATCCAATACTGCCCACGCCTGCATGCTGGCCATGCTCGAGTATCCCCATACTGATCTATTGGCCTTGTCTTACATGATTCCAATGGACACTCTCGAGACGGAACCTCTACAGACCATTGTCAAGTGCTCGGATCAGTTGGATGCCTGCCAGTTTGCAGAATTCTGGAAAACCTTGGCCGCTATCGCATCCTCATCGGATCCAGTTCTGGCGCAGATGGCCACCAGAGCCGTCCCAAAGTTGCAAAAGTCCATTCTCTCCATTTTGGCCCTGTCGTACAAGCAGGCTCCGGCCGCGGTCGTTCGCGCGGCCTTGAATGCACAAAATGTCGCGCACGTTGCCAGCCTCCAGCACGAGGCAGTCGAGTCGGTCACGCCAGAACTTGTCACGTTTGGGGCTTCGCCAGACAATACCAAGAGAAAGCGCGTATACCAGGAGGGAGTTAACTTTACCGCCATTAGCTCGCTCATGGCAAAGATGGGGCAGTAGACTGTCGAGTAAAAAGTACTGTAGTACAGAGTGATCGTAAAGGTGCCATTGCCATGGTTTCAACGTTTAACTGGTAGACTACTGTATATTCAAAGAGAGTTATATATATATGTATCACTATCGTAGACTACAGTAGTACAGTACACATTCATGGTGCATGGTGTACGACGTATGACGTATCATATGTACTACAGTATCTACTTGGCGCAAGACTAGTCGAACTGTAGGTAGGAGCAGTACCTTACTGTACTGTAGGTAGGAGGTCGTACTGTACACGGTAGCTAGTATAGCTAGCACTCGAGCCATCGCACGAGTGAGTCCAAGATCACGATCACCGCATGTCGCCCGTGGCTTGTTTCTCCCGTCAAAGCGCGCATACGCTAGACTAGACTAGACTAGCGCCTTGACAACAACAGCAACAACAAAAGGAGACTCGTGCGGTTTAGGCGGACGGCAAACAACCGTAAAAATGGTACACCTCGTCATTCATATCGAGGGCAGCGACCTGGGTCTGGCAATTGGCACACACGGTCTGATAGTAGTACTCCTCCTTGTCGTTTTTACTGCTGACGGGGGGAACGTGCTCTACCGAATTAGCAACAGCTGCTTGTGTTTGTGTTTGTGTTGATGGAGTTTCTGTTTCTGTAGGTATTGATGTTGATGCTGGTTCTGGCCCGACACGGACCAATCCTTGCGCTGTTTGACAGTATTGCAAGACGTGATCCCAATGAACCGCCACGTTCATGACAAACATGGCTCGAAACTGATTTTCATACTTGTCGTGCTGTTGGCAATCCATGCAGACAATTTCGAAACAGCAAGGGCACTGCAATACGGCATCCGAATGGCGGGGTTTCAAGGCTTGCAGGCGTTTGGCAGAAGGGGAATTGGAATTGGAATTGGCCGCTACTGGCGTTTGCACTCGCACCGTTTCCGTAACACCGCCCCTCAAGGTTTGATAGACAAAGGCTTCGTCGATTTCGTCCACGTCCGGGTCGTAAAGATCGTCGGGTTGCGTTTCCACGGGTGGAAAGAGGCTTTGCGGTTCGTTGTCGTCGTTGTCGTCGTTGTCGTCGTTGTCGTTGTCGTGATCGGATTCGCCCGACGTGACAATGGCGAAAGGCCGGCTAGCGTGAGGCTGCTCGTCGTTGTTATCGTCGTTCATAGTGTACTGTCGATAGAAGTCTGTGACTACAAACTAACTAGCTAGCTAACTAACTAACTAACTAGCAACAGTAGGTAAAGTTCTTCCGTTCCCATTGTGAAAAGAAGGAACGAACGAACAAAAAGAAGAACAAATTTCAATTTCTTTTTTAAAAGCACAGTCGCCAAGCTTCATTTCTCCCTCCAAGCCACACATTCTTCAATTTACTACCACCAAAATCCTTCTTTACAAACACGACCATGGCGGGCCTCCTGATCCGCATGAGCCTACGGCGGACGCTTCGCTCGTCGCCACACCGAACACTCACAGAATTAGCGTTACCACAGTCTGTATTATTATTACGAGGAACAAAGAGAAGATTCTTTGTGGGTCGAAATGCGTCCCTGCGGGTGGAAGGATCCAACCTTCTTTTTTCGTCTCGCAACGATCCTTCTTGGTCCCCGTTCGCGGCTGCTTGTACAAATAATGACGACGACGAACACGACGATGTCGATGACGATTACCACTACCTACCATCTCACAGTTCTCAGTACCATCGCAACACGCAAAATCCATTCTTTCAACAAGTCCGATGGAAACGTCGCGACGGCCACAAGGCCTCCACGGCCGTACGAAAGCCCACCAAAAAGCAGTACAAAGAGTACAATCGCAAGGTTCGAGCCAGGCAGCACGAGAACAATAGACACGGGAGTCCTGGGTCTAAAGCTGGCGGGCGTCGCGAATGGATGGAGCAAACCAAGCAAGATTTGCTGGCCTCGCGACACAATGATACCTTGCCCGCGGAACAAGACGGCTACGACATGGACGATGCCCTCCTGGACGATTTAATTGGCAATACCCAATTCTTGTCGAGTCAACCCACTCCAAAGC
>Ga0307978_1002121_pt1 | contig 14191 bp, 14 predicted proteins | sample OrgLakmetage1056_FD_203151 | JGI IMG/M metagenome (GOLD analysis project Ga0307978, IMG submission 203151) | Saline water microbial communities from Organic Lake, Antarctica - #1056 | ecosystem: Environmental > Aquatic > Non-marine Saline and Alkaline > Saline | place: Antarctica: Organic Lake...
AGTTCAGATAATTTTGGGCCAAAAAACGGATTTTTACGTTGATTTGCGGCCACGTCACGCCCCTGCGCGCCCCTCGACCACGCGGTCCCGCCCATCAAGATCGGGCAGGATACGGATATCGGTGAGCTCAGCGACCTGCATCAGTGCCGCGACAGCAGGCCCCTGAAGGTGGCTGATTTCGACCATGAGCCATCCACCCGGCGCCAGATGTGCACCGGCGCCGGCACATATCGCGCGATAGGCGCTCAGCCCGTCTGCGCCGTCTGTGAGCGCGATTCGCGGCTCATGTGACAGCTCGGGCGCAAGACCAAGCATCTCATCCTCTGCGATGTAAGGCGGGTTCGACACGATCAAATCAAAGCGCCCGCTGGTAGCCGAAAACCAGTTTGACACCACAAGATCACAGCGCGTCTCTATGCCCAGCGCCGCCGCGTTTGACAGCGCCACGCCCAGCGCGGCAGGCGACAGATCAGTACCAATCCCGCGCGCCTCCACCCGCTCGGCAAGGAGCGACAGCAAGACCGCGCCTGACCCGGTTCCAAGGTCCAGCACATAACCCCAAGAACGCGTCAACGCTGCCATAACCAGCGCCTCGGTCTCGGGTCGCGGGTCCAGAACGTCCGCCGTGACTTTAAACTCATGCTTGTAGAACAGCCGCGTGCCCGTGATGTGCGACATCGGCTCACGTGCGCAGCGCCGCGCTACCGCGCCATCCATGCGACGCACCAGATCCTGCGCCGCCGCTTCGCCCATCTCGGCGCTCAGCCGTGCCGCGCTCAACCCCGACACATGCACCAGCAACAACCGCGCCTCGCGCTGTGCACCCACTATCCCGGCAGTCTCCAGCCTAGCAGCCGCATCGCGCACCAGATCGGCAAGCGTGGGTGTCACGCCCCCATCTCGGCCAGCATCCGGGCCTGTGCATCGGCCGTCAGCGCGTCTATCACCTCGTCCAGATCACCCTGCATGACCTGATCCAATTTATAAAGCGTCAGGTTAATCCGGTGGTCCGTCATGCGTCCTTGTGGGAAATTATAGGTGCGTATCCGCTCACTCCGGTCACCACTGCCGACCTGCGCAGCGCGGGTCGCGCTGCGCTCGCTGTCGACGCGCTGCCGTTCGGCATCATAGAGCCGCGTTTTCAGCACCTGCATCGCGATCTCGCGGTTGCGATGCTGCGACTTCTCGGAACTGGTCACGACGATTCCGCTTGGAATATGCGTGATCCGCACTGCCGAATCAGTCGTGTTCACATGCTGCCCGCCCGCGCCGGAACTGCGCATCGTGTCGATGCGCAGATCATTCGCAGCAATTTTTATATCAACGTCCTCAGCCTCGGGCAGCACCGCCACGGTCGCCGCACTTGTATGAATGCGCCCCCCGCTTTCGGTTTCTGGCACGCGTTGCACTCGGTGAACACCGCTCTCGAACTTCAGCCGCGCGAACACGTAGTTGCCCTTGATATGCGCGACGACCTCTTTGATGCCGCCGAGCTCGGTCTGGTTCATCTCAACGATGTCAAGCGACCAGCCGCGCGCCTCCGAATAGCGCTGATACATGCGCAAGAGATCGCCCGCGAAAAGCGCCGCTTCCTCACCGCCAGTGCCAGGCCGAATCTCGATCATCGCGGGGCGCGCGTCTGCGGCGTCCTTCGGCAGAAGGCTCAGCTGCAATGCCGCCTCGGCGCGGGGCTGCTGCGCCTCCAGCGTCTCCAGCTCATCCTCAGCCAGCGCGCGCATCTCAGGATCGGCCAGCATAACCCGCGCGCCGTCGATCCCCTCCAGCAGTGTCTTGTAATGGCGGATTTCCTCAACCACGGGCCGCAGTTCGGAGTACTCACGGCCCAGCGCGGCGATATCGCCGCCCCCTTGTGCCATCTTGGCCTCAAGAAACTCGAAGCGCTGGACAATCTGCATTAATCTGTCGAATGGGATCATAGCGCCCATGTCCTCCATCCAAATGATTTGGTCAAGACCGGCCCCCGTGTTAGAATAAACCCATGCGCAATCTCATAGCCGCCGTCTTTTTCGCCCTGCCAGTACTGGCTTCTCCGTCGCTTGCCGACGGCATGATGGGCGACAAGGTGATCGATTGCTATTGCACCAACAAGACCGGCAGCCGCGTAGAACTGGGTGAAATGACGTGCCTCAACGTCGATGGCAAGACATTCATGGCCCATTGCCAAATGTCGCTTAACGTGCCAATGTGGCGCAAGATCACTGACGGCTGCCTCAGCTCATTCCTGCCCCAGATCAGCCAACCAACGCTCTACGCGGGCCTTGTTGACACCCATGTCTGACTTCCCATACCGCAGCCGCGCACGAAGCGCGAGCATATCGCCGCGCTGCTCAACGGTGGTGTAGTCGGGAAACCCCATCACCTTTGAGCGTGTCACATACGTCACCATTCCGCTCTCCACCGATCCCGCCAGCACCTTCGTGCGCGGCTCTGCCAGAATAATTGCATTCATTGCGGCCAGACCGCCGGACCGAGCGCGCATTACGCCGCCCTCCATATCGCGGTCCTCGACCGCGGCCGGCGCAACATGCCAGCGCGCCACATCATCCGGCGCAAATCTGATCCACGCCAATAGTCCTGCAACCACCAGAAAAATAACCACACCAATCCACTTCACGACCCAGCCCTTTCATTGTTCCCAAAAATACTCAAAATCCAACGTCCGCCTCAGCCACCGCCATGCGCGTTCCAGCCCAGGAGGCAGATGATATTCGTCGCCACATGCGCCCCCGCGATGGCCGTGGCTCCGGTGGTATCGAACGGCGGCGATACCTCGACGATATCCCCACCCTTCAGATCGATTCCTGCAAGATCACGCAGCATGATCGCCGCCTGCGCAGATGTCAGCCCGCCCCAGACGGGCGTGCCGGTGCCGGGCGCATAAGCCGGGTCAAGCGCGTCGATGTCAAAGCTAAGATACACAGGCGCATCCCCAAGGATGCCCTTGATCTTGGCCACTGCCGCCGCCGTGCCACCCTCATGCACCTCGCGCGCATCAATGATGTTCATCCCCATGGTATCAGGCACCGTAGTGCGGATACCCACCTGTACCGAACGCGCCGGGTCGATCAGCCCCAGCTTGATCGCCTTGTAGAACATGGTGCCGTGGTCGATCCGGTCGTAGTTGTCGTCCTGCCATGTGTCGGTATGTGCATCGAAATGCAGCAGGGCCATCGGGCCGTACTTCTCGGCATACGCCTTCAGGATAGGAAAGCTGATGTAGTGATCGCCGCCCAACACGACACTGGCCGCACCCGCATCCAATACCCCTTTGATATGCGCCGTCAGCAGCTCCGGAAACTCCGGCACCATCGCGTAATCAAAGGCCAGATCGCCGTAATCAACGATATTCAGCGCCTCCATCGCGTCATAGTCCCAGCCGTAAGGCGTATCTGCGGTCTGCAGCGTGCTGGCCTCGCGGATCGCGCGCGGTCCCAGCCGCGTCCCTGGCCGATTCGTCACCGCTTGGTCAAAGGGTACGCCCGTCACGGCCACATCGACGCCCGACAGGTCCTTGGAATAGCGCCGCCGCAGAAATGATGTGGCACCGCCAAAGGTATTTTCAAAACTGAGACCGCGGTTATCATCCCGCGTGAACGCCTCGTCGACCGTGCTGCTTGCGTCTTCCAGTCCCATGATGCCGCCTTTCGCTCTTGCGTGCCTGCCTCATCGTGTAAGACAAACCCGGCAGGATGCAAGGCCGCGCCGAGCAGGAGGAACCAATGACCGATGAACTGATCCACGATGACGATGGCGGCCTGCCCCGCCTTATCGCGATCATGCGCGCGCTGCGCGATCCAGCCAGCGGCTGTCCTTGGGACATCGAACAGGATTTCGCCACCACCGCCCCCTACACCATAGAGGAAGCGTATGAAGTGGCCGATGCCATCCAACGCGCGGACTGGTCCGATCTGACAGGCGAATTGGGCGATCTACTGCTTCAGGTCATCTTTCACGCCCAGATCGCTCAGGATCGCGGCCTGTTCGATTTCGACGATGTGGCAAATGGCATCGCGGCCAAGATGGTCGCGCGCCACCCCCACGTCTTTGGCAGCGAGAGCCGCAAAAAGAGCGCGGCCCAGCAAACACGCGATTGGGAAGCCATCAAAGCAGCCGAGCGCGCGTCACGCACGCAGACAGGTGCGCTGGACGGAGTGGCACTCGGCCTGCCCGCGCTTTTGCGCGCGACCAAGTTGCAAAAGCGCGCCGCGCGCGTCGGCTTCGACTGGCCCGATATGACCGGCGTTCTTGACAAGGTGGCAGAAGAGATGGCCGAACTTACTGAGGCTCATGCCAGCGGTAATACGGATCACACTGAGGAGGAGTTCGGCGACCTGCTCTTTGTCATGGCCAATGTCGCGCGGCGGATGGACATCGACCCCGAGGCCGCCCTGCGCTGCGCCAATGCTAAGTTCACGCGCCGGTTTGAGCGGATCGAGGCACTGCTGGCCGAAGATGGCAAGACGCCTGAGAATAGCGATCTGGCCGAAATGGACACCCTCTGGAACCGCGCCAAGGCCGAGGAGAAGGGCCAAGAAAATTAGGTAATTTTCTTAGCCCTTACACCACCGGCAGCAAAGGCCCCGCAAACCGCGTTAAACGCTGCGCGCCGCCGTCCCGTATAACGATATCTTCCTCGCCCACCATGATCGTGCCCGGCCCCGCGGTCACTCCCGGCTCCAGCGTGATGACCATACCGGGGCGAAGTTCGGTCCGGTCCTGTGGGATGAGCGACAGGCCCTCGGTCAATTGCATGCCCAGCCCATGGCCCAAACGGCCCGATCCCTCGCCCGCCCCCGTCACGGCAGCCATTGCTGCATAGACATCGCAGGCCCGCGCGCCAGGCCTTGCGGCCTCCAGCCCTGCCTGCACGGCCTCGGCTAGTTGCGCATGGGCCAGAGCGGCATTGCCGGACACCGCACCTACTGCATAATTTCGGTCGAAATCACAGAAATACCCGTCCCAGACGGCCCCTGTATCCAGCATCAAGATATCACCGCGCACCAGCGGCACATCACTGGCCGGCGAGATCACGTCGCCATACCCATCCTGCCCGGCACCGCCAGCGATATACGCGACCAGATCAGCGCCCTCTTCCAGCAAAAGGCGCTGAAAGTCGCGAAATACAGCGCTTAACGCTCTGCCTTCGCGGGCGATCTCCGGCACCCGGTCAAAGGCACGCCCGGCAAGGGCGCAGGCATGTGCGATCTTGACGACCTCACCTTCGGATTTCACCGCGCGCAAGGCCGCCACAATGCCGTAGTCATGGGTAAACTCCAGCGCGCATGCCGCCTGTACCGCAGCAAAAGCCGACAGCGGCATCCGGAGCAGGCTTTCCGGCCCCGATGGCACACCCACGGGGCCGCCGACCTCGCGTAATGTTGCCGCCAGTAGGGTAATCCCATCATCTTCTGGATCCGGCGCAGGCCAGACGCGGATATCGCGCACCCATGTCTGTGCCATCAGCGCGGCGCCAATACTGGGGATCACCGCGATCGGCATGCCCGTCGCCGGCACCACCAAAAACCAAGGACGGCTGGGGCTTTCCCAGAACCGGGTCAAAAAGCCTGTAAAATACCTGATCTCCGGCTCGGTCGTCAGCAGCAGCGCGCCTAGACCAGCGAGGTCCATGCGCGCCTGTGCCAAGACCAGCCTGGCGCGGTATTCTTCCTCGGCAAAACCGCGCTTCACTCGGCAGGGCCCTCACTGAGGATGCACAGAACGCGCGCCTCAACAGGCAGACCAAGATGACCCAGCACCGCCAATCCGGCGCCGCCCGACTCGGAGGTTTCCATCCCAATTGCGGCAAGCTCGGTCAGGGCCGCAGACGCCTCAGCATCCGAAATCAGCGCAAAGGCATCGGCGTCGCGCGCTAATCCCTTGAGCGCGATCAGCGACGCGTCCTTGCAATCCAAACGGCCCATATTCGACACCGGCCCCGTGGTAGGGGTAAACGCGCCCGCCTCGATCGAGGCATAGAGCGCCGGGGCCGCCTCGGGCTCCACCACAATGATGTGCGGCGCATCACCCCAGACTTTGCGGAAATGCGCAGCACAGGCACCGGCCAGTCCGCCAACCCCAGCCTGCAAAATGATATGCGTCGGCACGTCCGGTACCTGCTCAGCCGCCTCTGCCGCCATCGCCAGATACCCCTCCATCAACCGGTGAGGCAGATCGGTATAGCCGGGCCAAGAGCTGTCGGACAGTAAAGTCCAGCCATTCTTCTCGGCCGCCTCTAGCGCGGCCTCCATGCTGGCCTCGTAATGCGAGCCGGCGCGCACCACCTCGGCGCCGCGCGCACGCAGGCGATCAGCAAAGCTCTCCGGCACGGGGGCCGCCAGATAGATAACCGCCTGTGCGCCAAAAATCGCAGCACCCGCCGCCACCGACAGGCCGTGATTGCCCGCGCTGGCGGTGACGTAGGTGCGCCCGACAAGGCTATGCTGCAGATCCTCGCCGCCCGCCTTCTGCGCCTCATGCGCGATGACGTAAGCGGCCCCCAGCGCCTTGAAACTTCCCAAGTTCATCCGCCCGCGCTCGTCCTTGACCCAGACCGTGGAGCCAAAGCCGGCCGCCACTATCAGTGGTGTGGCCGCCGCCGCCGGGCACAGCGCCAGCAACGCGCGCGGGGCGCCCGCGTCCTCGCTCGGCCAAGGAATATCGTCCAAAATGTCCCCCGGCAGGCCAGTCCCCCGCCACCGATTGTCCTTGATTTGCATAATAATCCTCCCCGGTGCCATTAGGACGCGCGCCGGGCTGCACCGTCAAGGCCCCCTTCCCCCCCTTCGCGCGATGGCTTAAAGAGGCGGCGCCAGATAACGCTGCACCACCATGTCGAAGGAACCACGCCGCATGACCGAGCCCGATATCACCCCCGATCTCATCGCCGCTCACGGGCTAAAGCCAGACGAGTACGCCCGCATACTCGAAATCATTGGGCGCGCGCCAAGCTATACCGAGTTGGGTATTTTTTCGGCCATGTGGAACGAACATTGCAGCTACAAGTCCTCCAAGAAGTGGCTGCGCACCCTGCCAACGGAGGGCCCTCAGGTCATCTGCGGCCCCGGCGAGAATGCAGGCATCGTCGATATAGGCGACGGTCAATGCGTAGTGTTCAAGATGGAGAGCCACAACCACCCCTCCTATATTGAACCCTACCAAGGTGCGGCGACTGGCATGGGTGGCATCCTGCGCGACGTCTTCACAATGGGCGCGCGTCCCATCGCCGCGATGAACTCGCTCAGCTTCGGCAGCCCCGATCACCACAAGACCCGCCAGCTCGTACACGGCGTAGTGGAAGGCATCGGTGGCTATGGCAACGCGTTCGGCGTGCCTACCGTCGGCGGCGAGCTGAGATTCGACCCGGCCTATAACGGTAACTGCCTGGTCAACGCCTTTGCCGCCGGCCTCGCCGACACAGACAAGATCTTTTACTCGGCAGCGTCCGGCGTTGGCCGCCCGGTGGTCTATCTCGGCGCCAAAACGGGCCGTGATGGCGTCGGCGGCGCCACAATGGCATCCGCTGAATTCGATGATACGATCGAGGATAAACGTCCCACCGTGCAGGTCGGCGACCCTTTCACCGAAAAGCGCCTGATGGAGGCCACGTTGGAGCTGATGGCGACAGGCGCCGTCATTTCAATTCAGGATATGGGCGCCGCCGGCCTCACTTGCTCGGCTGTCGAGATGGGCGACAAGGGCGGTTTGGGGGTCAAGTTGAACCTAGAATGTGTGCCACAGCGCGAGCTCAATATGACGGCGTATGAGATGATGTTATCCGAATCCCAAGAACGGATGCTGATGGTGTTGGAGCCGTCGCTGGAGGCTGAGGCGCGCGCGGTGTTCGACAAATGGGATCTCGACTTTGCCATCGTCGGCGAGACGATTGCCGAAGACCGTTTCTTGGTCATGCATAACGATGTGGTCAAAGCGGACCTGCCACTTGCAGCCCTGTCCGGAACCGCGCCCGAATATGACCGCCCGTGGGTAGAGACGCCCACGCCAGAAGCGCTCGACCCAGCGTCAGTGCCGCAGATCGACCCTATCGATGCCTTGCGCGCCCTCATCAGCGCGCCCAATTATTGCAGCCGCGCCTGGATCTACGAGCAATATGACTCGATGGTCATGGCCGACACGGTCCGCGGCCCCGGCTTGGGCGGCGGACTGATCCGTGTGCATGGCACAAGTAAATTGCTGGCCTTCACCTCAGACGTGACGCCCCGCTATGTGCAGGCGAACCCGGAAATGGGCGGCAAACAGGCGGTTGCCGAGGCCTATCGCAACCTCACGGCAATGGGCGCCACGCCATTGGCAAGCACCGACAACATGAACTTCGGCAACCCCGAGAAGCCTGTCATCATGGGACAATTCGTGGGCGCGATCAAAGGTATCTCAGCTGCGGTAAGCGCGTTGAACATGCCGATCGTTTCGGGCAACGTCTCGCTTTACAATGAGACGGACGGTGCGGCCATCCTACCCACGCCCACCATTGGTGCTGTAGGCCTAATTGCGCACGAAGACCAAGCGATTATAGGCTGCGCACGTGAGGGTCATGTCCTTTTGCTGGTCGGGGAGACGTACGGCCATCTGGGCCAATCTGCGCTGCTAGTCGAAGTATTCAGCCGCATTGAGGGCGACGCGCCCCCCGTCGATCTGGACGCCGAGAAGCGCAACGGAGACTTCATCCGCACCAACCATGCGCTGATCCGCGCCTGCACCGATCTGGGCGACGGCGGCCTTGCCCTTGCCGCGTTCGAAATGGCCGAGGCGGCCGGCGTGGGCGTGCATTTGGATACGGGTGACACCGCGACCCTCTTTGGCGAAGATCAGGCGCGCTATTTAGTGGCCTGCAACTTCGATCAGGCCGAAGCGCTGATGATCGAGGCAGGCCGCGCCGGCGTAACCATTTCAAGCGTGGGGAAATTCACTGGAACTCAGATACGGATGGGTGCTTCACAGGCTCCCTTGGACGGCCTAAGCTATCTTTTCCGCTCCAGCTTTGCCGAGCGGTTTGCCTGAGGCGCAGGTGCAATTGAGTATTTTCAGAACAATGAAAGCCAGGGGCACACCCCTGGCTTTTTTTTGGTCAAAATATCCAGAATCTGGATAGCTACAGCCTAGGCGGCGTCCGCCGCGACTTCCCGGATCCGCTCAATCATTGCACGCAGGCCATTCGACCGCTGTGCCGAAAGGTGATCGGTCAGGCCCAGACGGGCCAGCTCGCCGCCCGCGTCGACGCCCAGCACGCGCGCAGCGGGAAGATCGTTGTAGAGCGCGCGCAGAACGGCAATCAGACCACGCACGATCAACGCGTCGCTGTCGCCGTCAAAACGGAACGTGCCATCGCTGACCTGCGGATGCAGCCAGACATGACTGGCGCATCCCTCGACGCGGGTAGCAGGTACTTTCAGCGCATCATCCAGCCCATCCATCGCCTTTCCCGCCTCAATCACGTGGCGATAGCGGTCTTCCCAATCCTCTAGAAACTCAAAATCCTCGACGATCTCTTCGAATGCAAGCTGGGCCATGATCCACTCCTTTCGCTCTCTGCCCCTGAGGTAGGTGCAGATAGGGCAAACGTCCAGCCCGGCAGGCTGAGTCTGGCGCGTCGCCCGCTTGCGCTTGGACGCGCGGGACTGCTAAGGTCAACCCAGTTTCAGATGATACTGATAAGGACGATGCCAATGCGCAGCTTGGTGACAGTGATGATGATTTCCGGCCTGATGCTGACGGGCTGCTCGGGCTTTCGCGAATCGCGCGCAAATCCCGGCAACTGGTTCGGTAGCAGCAGCACGGTAGAGCGCGCCGCACCCACCGACGCGCAGACATTCAACCCGCTCATCCCGGAAAAGCGTGACAGCATCTTGCAACGAAAATCGGAGGCCGAAAGCTATGAGGGCACGCCCATCTATGCGGTCGAGGGAGTCATGATCGAGCGGTCTGCTGGTGGCGCGATCATCAAAGCGACGGGCCAATCGCTGCGTCAGGGCGCCTTTGACGTGCGGTTATGGCCTGAAAACGGCGGAGAGCCTGCGAATGGTGCGCTGACCTACACGATGCGTGCGATCCAGCGAACCGACACGCCCCAAGGCGCGGCGCAGACACGCCGCGTCGAGGCCGGGCACTTCATATCGACCCAGACGCTGGAAGAGGTGTCTGAGATCCGCGTGATTGGCGCGACGAACATCGCCACCACGCGCCGCTAGGTTGCGACGCTAACGCGTCAGACCTCGACGGTCACGATGGTGGCGCCCTTGACGCGCAGGGCTATCTCGCCCTTGCAAAGGCGCAGCGCTTCGGCCCCAAACACATCCTGACGCCATCCGGCAAGAGCCGCCACATCGCGCTGCCCAGAAGCGATCGCATCCAGGTCAGACGCTGTCGCGATCAGCTTGGACGCGACGCCCTCGCGATCCGCTGCGCCCTTAAGCAGCACACGCAGCAAGTCGGCGACGGCTGGATTTACCTGTAATTTCTCGCGGCTCAGGTCGGGCTTCGGCTGATCCTCGGGCAAGGTGGCCTGCCCATCGGCCACGGCCTTGAGGATGCCGTCCGCGATGTCGCCCTTGCGCGCCTCGCGCAAGAGCAAGCGCGACCGGCTCAGATCCTCGATGCTAGCGGGTTTAGTTGCCGCCAATTCGACCAGCGCATCATCCTTGTAGACGCGGTTGCGCGGGATATCGCGCGCTTGTGCATAGCTCTCGCGGAAGCGGGCGAGCTCGCGCACGATGGCCAGATACTTACCAGAATTGTTACGCGTCTTGATGCGCTGCCATGCCTCATCCGGCTGGGTCACATAAGTTTCGGGCGCGTTTAGTATGGCCATTTCCTCGGCCACCCAACTGTCGCGACCCGTCTTGGTCAACTCCCACGCGAGATACTCGTAGATCTTGCGCAAATGCGTGACGTCCGCCAACGCGTATTTCTTCTGCGCATCGCTCAGCGGGCGACGCGACCAATCGGTAAAGCGCGAGGATTTGTCAACCTCGGCCTTGACGATCCGCTTGACCAGTGTCTCATATCCAGCCTGCTCACCAAAGCCACACACCATCGCGGCCACCTGACTGTCAAAGAGCGGCGCCGGGATAAGGCCCGCATCCACAAAGAAAATCTCCAGATCCTGCCGGGCCGCATGGAACACCTTAACCACTGCCTCATCGCGAAAAAGCGTGTAGAGCGGCTCCAGAGACAGCCCGCTTGCCAGCGGATCGACCAGCACCGCCGTCTCCGAGCCCTCGCCCGGATAAGCCAGCTGCACGAGGCACAATTTTGAATAATACGTCCGTTCGCGTAGGAATTCAGTATCAACTGTGACGTATGGATGCTGTGCGGCGCGAGTGCAATATTCGGCCAGTGCGTCTGTCGTGGTGATGGTTTGGATCAAGGGAAAGGCTTCTTTCACTGAGGTCTGATGGGCTGCTATAGGCCGGATCGGCGCAAATTGAAACGGTTTTGACCCGTATTGTATGATACTGTGGGCGCTATGGCAGATGAATCTGCGTGCGGTCGCCGACGGCAAAGCGGCGCAGGACGGCAGGATAAAGCTGATGTTCGGCCTGCAAGACGCGCGCCGCGAGGCTGTCAGCCGTATCACCACCCTCTATAGGGACACGGGCCTGACCCAACAGCGGACCGTCATCCAGCGCCGCAGTCACCTCATGCACGGTGCAACCGGCCTCCACCTCGCCCGCATCCAGCGCGCGTGCATGGGTGTGCAGACCGCGATACTTGGGCAAAAGGGACGGATGGATGTTTATCATGCGGCCCTGCCAGCGGGCGACAAACCCAGCCGTCAGCACACGCATGAAACCCGCGAGACAGATGATATCGGGTGCGTGATCCATGATGCGCGCATGCAACGCATCTTCGAACACGGCACGATCCTCGCCGTAGGGACGGTGGTCGACCACTTCAGTGGGCACACCGCGCGCCGCTGCCTTCTCCAACCCGCGAGCATCGCTTCGGTTCGACAGGACCAGCGCAGGACGCGCAGGATGATCGCCCGTCATGCTATCCAGCAGCGCCACCATGTTCGAGCCGCCGCCAGACAGCAAGACGGCGACGCGTCTGGTCACGCGAGCGCGCCAGAATAGCGGATGCCGACGCCGTCTGTGACATGGCCGATACGATGCACGGTCTCGCCCTGCTCCGCAAAGAGTTCAGCGAGTGCGTCAGCGCGGGCGGCATCAACGCAAACGATCATGCCAATACCGCAGTTGAAAGTCTTGAGCAGTTCGGCCTCAGCCATACTACCCGTCTTGCACAGCCAGCCAAAGACACCGGGCAAATCCCATGCGCCCAAATCGATATCGGCGCCCAACCCTTCCGGCAGAACGCGCGGCAGGTTTTCGGTCAGGCCGCCGCCAGTAATATGCGCCAGAGCGTGAACGCCGCCTGCCCGGATCGCGGCCAGCGCGGGCTTCACATAAAGGCGCGTGGGCGTCAGCAACTCAACACCAAGAGTTCCGCCTGCCCAAGGGCAGTCCGCATCCCAGCCAAGCCCGGACATTTCGACCAGTTTGCGCACGAGGCTATAGCCGTTGGAGTGCACGCCGTCGCTGGCGAGGCCCAGAAGAACGTCGCCCGACGTGACGCCGTCGGGCAGAATCGCACCCCGCTCCATCGCACCGACGGCAAAACCCGCTAGATCGAAATCTCCTGCCAGATACATACCCGGCATTTCCGCCGTCTCGCCGCCAATCAGCGCAGCGCCTGACGCTGCGCAGCCAGCCGCAATACCATCTATGATGCGCGCGGCCTGCTCCATGTCCAGCTTGCCAGTCGCGAAGTAATCCAGAAAAAACAGCGGTTCCGCCCCTTGGCAGACCAAATCGTTGACGCACATGGCGACCAGATCGATGCCGACGCCGTCCACATGCCCTGTGTCAATAGCGATGCGCAGCTTGGTGCCCACCCCATCGGTGGCCGCAACCAGCACCGGATCGTGATAGCCCGCAGCCTTTAGATCAAACAGCGCACCAAACCCGCCAAGGCCAGACATGACGCCAGGTCGCGTCGTGCGCTTGGCCGCGGGCTTTATCCGCTCGACCAGCGCGTTACCTACGTCGATATCAACGCCTGCGTCAGCGTAGCTCACACCAGTCTTGGGATCGGTCATATCGCTCTCCTGAGATTTACGCGCGGGCCTAGCTTATACCTGCGCACGGTGCAATGCCCGGCGCAACCTCAAAGCCTTGACGCGGGGCGCTCCCGTCCTTAGGACACTGCACATGGGGGCCTGTAGCTCAACTGGTTAGAGCAGAGCGCTCATAACGCTTTGGTTGCGGGTTCAAGTCCTGCCGGGCCTACCACACCACATTTTTACTACATTATATCCATGCAAGCATTTGCAGCGATATCAGCGCAATAGCTGTGCCTGCAGCGACTTCCAAGATGGGCATCAGCGCGGCAATCGCCGTCCCACCAATCCGGGCTCGCAGCGTGCCCTCGCGAGCCACGACGGCAATCACAGCAACGCCCACGGTAACAGATGCCGTGCCAAGCGCCATCGCAATGGTTCCGGCGATTCCCGCCGCAGGAATACCCATCTGCCACGTCAGGACAAGCAGCAGAAGCGCGCCTGTGCAAGGCCGGATCGCCACTGCGCCGATCAGCGCCGCCGTATCACGCAGGCCATGCACTTGCGCCACCTCATCCGCGTTCGGTGCGTGGCGATGCCCGCACCCTTCGCCGTGCTGGCGGTGACCACCCGTGCGCCGTGCCATCATCTTGCGCGCACCTCGCACGATCAGCCAAAGACCGATCAGCCCAATCGCAATGGCAGATGCCGAAGACATGAGCCCCTCGGCCAGCCCGGTCAGTTGCGCACGTGTGAAGCCCAGCACCAGCATTCCGCCATAGACAAGCACGATCGCGGTCACTGCCTGCCCCAGCGACGACGCCAGCGCGATCAGCGACAGGCGCTGCGCCTTGACACGCCGCGCGGCACCATATCCACCGATCAGCAGCTTGCCATGGCCCGGTCCAACCGCGTGAACGACACCGTAGCCGAAGGCGAGGCCCATCAGCCAGGCGAACGCCCCCGAATCGCCGCTGCGCAAGGCGCGCAGTGCGGCGGCAAGGCCATTCTGAAACTCGCGCTGCCATCCTGCCGCCCACTGGGCGACGGACGCATCAACGCCAGCCATCAGCGCCCAGACGCCCAGCCCCATCA